>ERZ1027094.262-NODE-262-length-37455-cov-9.717888_pt1 | contig 37455 bp, 30 predicted proteins | sample MGYA00519410_ERZ1027094 | MGnify/ENA primary metagenome ERZ1027094 (study PRJEB26926, sample SAMN06164647) | human gut metagenome | biome: ENVO:00009003; feature: ENVO:2100002; material: ENVO:00002003 | host: Homo sapiens | place: USA | collected 2012 ...
ATACCGCAAAGTGGGGCGTGCAGATTGCGGGAATGATTTTTCAGACACGCTCTAGCTTACAGGGAATATAAATTTTCTGTAAGCCGGCCGCTTATTTTCATCTGGTAATATCGGGGGATTAAAGAGTTAATATGACTTCGTTCTTATCCTGAAGAAGGTTTTCAGGGATATAATTATCTGCTAATTTCTGTCCGTTAAGAACCAGACTGCAGCAGCCAGATTCTTTTTCGTCTGGATTTTCTACAGAGATATGAAGCTGTTTTCCACGGAAAACTTTCTCAATCTCAAAGTGTTTCCAGCTTTTTGGCACAGAAGGAGACAGTCGAAGTCCTTCAAGATCAGGGCGAAGCCCGAGGATACCTTCCACACATCCTACCATTACAGTAGAAGCAGTTCCTGTCAGCCAGTGAACATGAGAGCGTCCAAAGTGTTTGCTTGCTTTTCCCTCTGTGAACTGACCATAGCAGTATGGCTCAAGACGACGGATTTCGGCACAGTCATTCTGCGCAGCAGGAGAATTTTCCATAAAATAGGTAAAAGCACGTTCTCCATGACCGCGGAGTGCTTCAGCAAGAATCAGCCAGCCCTGGGATTGGGAGAAAATACCGGAGTTTTCTTTGGTACCCTGATTATAGATAACTGCCAGTGCACCATCGAAAGCATGTGCATGGTAAGGAGGATCCATAAGGATTGCGCCATATTCCGTATTCAGACGTTCATATACATTATTTAGTGCTGCGTCTCCCTGTTCCGGGGTAGCAAGACCACTGATGACTGCCCAGCTCTGAGGATTCAGCCACATATTTGCTTCAGGAGCAGCAGCTTCACCGATTCTTTCTCCTGATTCTGTATAACCACGTACGAAGCGGTCGTTATCCCAGCACAGTTCCTGAACTTTTTCGCCAAATGCTTTCTGAGTTTCTTCAAGATACTGTACATATTCTGTATCTTTTTTATATTCGGCAAAGATTTTCAGGATTGTCATTGCATAATAGAACTGTAAAGCAACAAAAGAAGATTCTCCGTTTGCACCCAGACGGAGACAGTCATTCCAGTCTGCATAAAGTCCGGCGGGCATTCCATGAGGTCCAAGGTGATTAAGAGAGAAAGCAACCGCACGTTTCAGATGTTCATATACAGTAGCTTCATCTTTGTTGGCAAAAGGAATCACTTCATCAAGAAAAGCAGTGTTTCCGGTTTCTGAAATATATTTATATACAGTTGGGAAAAGCCATAATGCATCATCTGCACGGTAAGCCGGATGGCCGGTTTCCTGTACATAAGAAGCATCATCCGGAGTATCTTCTTTTCCTGGTGTGTGAGTAAACTTGACAAGAGGGAGTCCGCCACCGTTATTTACCTGCGCAGACAGCATGAAACGAATCTTTTCCAGTGCCATTTCCGGTGCCAGATGGATGATTCCCTGAATATCCTGTACAGTATCTCTGTATCCGTATCCATTTCTGAGTCCACAGTAAATGAAGGAAGCTGCACGGGACCAGATGAAAGTCATAAAACAGTTGTATGCGTTCCAGGTATTAATCATAGTATCAAATTCCGGACTTGGAGTGCTGACTTTAAGATTATCAAGCTTACTGTTCCAGTCAGCTTTTAATGCTTCCAGTTCTTCTGCTACAGTTGGAGCTGGATTTTCGTAACATCTGATTACTTCAGCAGCTTCAGATGACGGTTTCATTCCAAGAAGAAAAGCAATTGTTCTGGTTTCACCTGCTTTAAGAGTTATTTTGCAGGAGAGAGCACCACAGGAGTTTTCATTATAGCTTGTCTTATTACCAAGATCACCACAGACAATACCTTCAGGGTTTCCATATCCATGGTAACTTCCGAGAAATTCATTTTTGTCCCCACAGTAAGAAGAAACCTCAGCACCTGCAAGTCCAAAGAAACGTTCTGTCACATTTTTCTCATCTACATTCTCATTTTCAGGAATTGCATCAAGATTTCCATGAATCTGCTGAGTAATTCTGTTTCCTTCGAACAGTGTACGAGAAATAAAAAGAGAGTACTGTAAATTAACCTGATCCTGTTCGTAATTGCTGTGGTTGGTAAACTCTGCATATCCGCTGAGAGTCAGGTTCCTTTCGTGATCAGAATGATTGGTCACAGATAATGCCCATACTTCATAACTCTTTCCAAGAGGAACATAGTAAAGGGCTTCTGAGTGAATATCGCTGTAGTCGGCAGAAATTTTTGTATAACCGATTCCGTGACGGCATTCGCTCTTATACTGAGCCAGATTTTTGCCTACAGGCTGCCAGGATGCAGACCAGAAGTCTGATGATCTGTCATCGCGAATGTAAATGTAACGTCCCGGCTGGTCAAAGTTATTAAAAACATAGCGCAGGATACGTCCGTTTGCACCGGATTTTGCAAAACTGTAGCCCCCTGCATTATTGGAAATGATTGCACCGTACTCCGGGGAACCCAGATAGTTTACCCATGGTGCAGGTGTTGCCGGATTAGTAATCACGTATTCTCGGTTTTCATTGTCAAAATATCCGTATTTCATATAGTAAATCCTTTCTGTTAGAACAATATTTATAACTGCCTGTCGACTGCTTTTATGGAGGCTGAGCAGCTATTGTTTTCAGGCAAGTGTCACTGTAATTTCATGAAGATCAGAAGAGAGGTTGTTAATAAATTCTCTGGAGATCATAATATGGGAATCTTCTACGATTTCTATTGCTGTTTTGTCGCAGTCCGCAGTGGCGATATGATAAGAACCATAATCTTTTCTGTCTGTGTTTCGGTAGGTAACATGGAACTGTTTTCCTGCAAAAGTAACAGAGACAGAAGCAGTTCCTGCTTCATCGAACTGTTCTGCCAGAAGTTTTGGATGAACCAGAAGGTTTCCGAAAACTCCACGGACACCAAAGACCTCTGTGATCATGGTAAAAAGATACCAGCTTGCAGCACCTGTCAGATAATGATACATGCCACGTCCGTCTGAACGGAAATATTCAGGAATTCCCGGGTAAATATGGCTGGTATCAAAGTCGAGAGCTGTATCAGACAGAGAACGCAATGCTTTCCAGCCTTCTTTTGCAAAGCCTCTCTGATATAAGGCATTTGCATACATAACTGCCATATGAGAGAAAACAGCACCGTTTTCTTTTTCGCCATAAGCGAAACCGAACATACGTCCCATATCAAACTTCAGTTCCTGAAAATCTGTGTTTAGGCGGTAACCGCCAATTTCTTTTCTGTAAAGATAATGATCTGCGCTTTTTACGATTTTTCTGATCTGCGCATCAGTGGCAACATTTCCCATAATAGAGAAAACCTGGCCCGTGAGCATCATACGCACCTGTTTATGGTGGAAACCTTCCACTGCCTCTCCATGATTATCGTAATAGCTGTTATACCATCCTTCTTCGCTGTCTTTGCCAGCAATCCATTCCTGTGAACGGATATGATCTGTCAGCCAGTTGGATTTCTGGATCAGGTTGGCAGCAAGTGTGGAGAGAGAGAAGTTTTTCTTTCTGCCACTCAGGTTATGCCTGCAGCTTTTGGCATATTCAGTAAGAATCTTTTTCTTTTCAGATACACTGTCAAACATATCTGTCTGGTCGTTCAGCAGGATTTCAATTTCCTCTGACAGCGGGATACTGGTTTCGCCTGCAGATTCCATAAGGCGTAATATGGAAGCAAGAGTGTGGAGATTGCCCGCATAAGCACAGGTAAAGGCAACACTTTCACCATTTTCTGCTGCCATATCCAGGGCATCGTTCCAGTCAGCTCCGCGGAGACGGTAAATATTATGAACACCTACATCATAAAAAGCGGCAAGCTGCTGGATCAGAATGTGCTCCAGAACACTTCCGGTATATACCTGACCGTCTTCGGTGCGCTGTTTATTTCCATATGCGTCATTCCAGAGAGTATCAATTTCTGTGCCGCGCATGGTTTGTGCATCTTTAAAATAAGGAACCTGTTTCTTAAGGATCTCTATATCTCCGGTCTGATTAATATAAAGACTGGTCGTGATTAGCGGCCAGAGTGCATGATCCATCCATACACGTGCGATTCCGTTTCTGTCAGCGATAAAATTGCCGTCACCGTCTCCGATAATAGTAGCATTTGTACCATCAATACGTACGCCGCCATAATTCTTTTCAATCATGGCACCTACATTCTGAGGATTCATCAGCAGAAGAGAAAGACAATCCTGCCACAGATCACGCCATCCGCGTCCACCACGTCCGTAATCATGATGAGGAAGGAAAGAACAGCCAAATAAACGGCGCAGGAATGGCTGGAAACTTACCCATTTCATATAACTGTCAAAGTCAGGATCCTGTGTGTGGAAGTCAACGTTTACCTGTTTTTTCCAGTAAATTCTGGTTTCTTCCAGTGCATTTTTTACTTTATCGGAAGTATTGTATTTTTCAAAAATATTTTCAATTTCTTCTTTACTGTCGGCAATACCTGATAATAAAATAAAGTCTGTTTTTTCACCGGGAGCCAGTGTGAAAGATGAGAAACAGAAAGCACCCATTGCTTCCTTTCCTGCTGCCAGACTGTGTGCGGGAACTCCTTTATATCCTTCATATACTGTGCGTGGATGTGTATAGGTACCACCTTCTCCGATAAAATCTTCTACAGTCGGATAATAGGAAATCGGATTTTCTCCCTTTCCGGAACAGCCATTTACATAATAGATTTTATGATTTGGCTGATGTCCCCGCTCGTCAAATGACATGGTGGGGCAGACGTTGATTCCATGTTCTGTTGTCTCGATACGATGGAGCATGGAAGTGACATTTCGATGATCACGAATGTTATCCGCACTTCTTCCGTAAATAGGAATTGCACCATATGCAGTAAATTTCTGTACAGTATCTGTCTGGTTTTCAACCGTCACATACATAATCTCCACATTATCACTTTTGGGGATAAAAGAAGTAACTGTGGAGATGAGCCCAAGTTCTCTGGAAGTCCTTTTCAAAGTCTGCCACATGAATCCGGCGGTTAGTTCACTGTCTTCCTGCCTGTCAGTAAAACGGTCGGCTTCCTGCTGAGCAGAGGAACCTGTTACTGAATAAGGAATGTGTCCTTCTTTTACGATCCAGAAATTTCTGGAAGAACGATTGTTATGAAGATTTTCGGAACTGACCGGTTCCAGCAGGAAGGTATCCTGATCAATTTTGCTGTCACCTCCAAGCACTGGTGTGACGGAACTTTTCAGACCTGCTTCTGATGCAAGAGGAAAATAAAGATAACTGGTATTTTCCGGTCTGTTCACGCAAAAGCTTCCATGATTATCAATAAACTTAATATGTTTCAACATTTTTCTCCTTCCATAAATATTGTATGGAAATTATATCGGAAATGAGATCTTTCGGAAATAAGAAACATGAAGTAAGTATCAGAATCATGACATAAAATAACACAATTTCAGAAAAATATATGAGCAGGTAATGAATCAGATTGCGAATATTCATCTGGCTGATTTATAGAAAAATGGTACTTTTTATACAAAAATACTAATAAAAAAACAGAAAGATTATGATTTTAGGAAAGATTTCCTTATTAAATGACAAAATCTGTCTGTATATAAAAAGAACACAATGAGGTCATGAATCTGACATTTTGGTGGAAATTATAATATACCCGAAAAGCAGCTTAAGCTATAATCTGATACATCAGGTGAGGCAAGAAACTCACAAAGAGAAAAAAAGAAAAAGGAGGGCTTTTTTAATGAAAAAGAAAGCATTAGCTGTTTTACTTACAGCATCCGTAATTGCAGGTACAATGGGCGGAACCGCTACAATCGTACATGCAGATGAAGAAGGAAAAGTAATCAATATTTATTCCTGGAATGATGAATTCCGTCAGCGTCTGGAAGCAGTATATCCTGAAGTAAAAGAAACATCCAAAGACGGAACAGTAACAACATTAAAGGATGGAACAGAAATTCACTGGATCATAAATCCAAATCAGGATGGTGTTTATCAGCAGAAACTTGATGAAGCTCTTATGAATCAGGCTGATGCATCAGCAGATGATAAGGTAGATATCTTCTTATCAGAAACAGATTATGTATACAAATATACAGATGCAGCAGCGGATGTGGCAATGCCTCTGAAAGATCTTGGAATTGATCCTGACAAAGATCTTGCAGATCAGTATGACTTTACAAAAACAACTGCATCTGATGCAGATGGAGTACAGAGAGGATCTACATGGCAGTGCTGCCCTGGACTTCTTGTATATCGTCGTGATATTGCCAAAGATGTGTTCGGAACCGACGATCCTGAAGAAGTAGGCAAGAAAATGAAAGACTGGGATACAGCAAAAGCTACAGCTGAAGAACTGAAAGCAAAAGGATATTACACATTTGCTTCTTATGCTGATACATTCAGACTGTATGGAAACAGCATTTCCCAGCCATGGGTAGAAGACGGTGCAACAACTGTTAATGTGGACCAGCAGGTAATGAACTGGATCAAAGATTCCAAAGAATGGCTGGATGCAGGATACCTGAACAAAACTGTAAAAGGTCAGTGGAATGATGACTGGAACAAAGCTATGGGATCTGAATCCAAAGTATTTGCATTCCTCTTCCCGGCATGGGGAATTGACTTTACATTGAAACCAAACTGGGATGGAGAAGACGGAGAATGGGCTGTTACAAATCCACCACAGGAATACAATTGGGGCGGTTCTTACATCCATGCAGCAACAGGAACAGATAATCCGGAACATGCAAAAGATATCATTCTTGCACTGACAGGAAATAAGGACAATTTATTAAAGATTTCCAAAGATTATTCTGACTTTACAAATACAAAGAGTGGTATGCAGGAAGTTGCAACAGATGATACTTTCGCATCTGACTTCCTTGGCGGACAGAATCCATTTGAATATTTCGCACCGGTTGCAGAGAACATCAAGATCGCACCACTTTCTGCTTATGACCAGGGATGTGTAGAACTGCTCCAGAACGCTTTCAGCGATTACTTCCAGGGTCAGGTAGACTATGACAAAGCAAAATCAAACTTTGAAACAGCAATCAAAGAACGTTATCCGGAAATCCAGGAAGTTAACTGGGCTGAATAATAAACGCTTTTGAATTGACAGTTAAAAAGTTTCAGGTGTAAATAACCTGTACAGATGCATTTGTATTTGCCAGACACACATGAACGCGATGTGTGTCTGGCGCTAATATGTAAAGGAAGGAATGCTGAACTATGAAAAAAAAGAAAAGCATCAGCTATGCAAAATGGGGATACATCTTTATCCTTCCATTTTTTATAACTTTTTTAATCTTTTCTTTGATTCCGCTGGTAGATACTGTACGTTATAGTTTCTATGAATATTATCGTTCAGGAATTAAAGAAATCGGACCGAATTTTATTGGAATTGCAAACTATCTGAGTCTGTTGAAGTCAGATATGCTCAAATACAGTGCTAATACACTGATTCTGTGGGTAATCGGATTTGTACCGCAGATTGTGATCGCACTGGTTCTGGCATGTTGGTTTACAGATGCGCGTCTGAAGATCCATGGACAGCAGTTTTTCAAGGTTGTTATTTATCTTCCTAACCTGATCATGGCTTCTGCATTTGCATTATTGTTCTTTACCATGTTCTCTACCAACGGACCGATTAACTCTATTCTGATGTCTCTGGGATGGGTTAAAAATCCGATAGATTTCATGGGTTCTGTAATCGGAACCAGATCTCTGGTCGGATTTATGAACTTCCTGATGTGGTTTGGTAATACAACAATTATGCTGATGGCTGCTGTTATGGGTATCAGTATGGATATTTTTGAAGCATCTGAACTGGATGGCTGTAACAGTATCAAGAGATTTTTCTATATCACATTGCCGCTGATCCGTCCGATCCTTGCTTATACACTGATCACATCTATCATCGGTGGTCTTCAGATGTTCGATGTTCCTCAGATTCTTACAAATGGACAGGGAAATCCAGACCGTACATCTATGACTCTGATCATGTTCCTGAACAGCCACTTAAAGAGCAAGAACTATGGTATGGCAGGTGCACTGTCCGTATATCTGTTTATTGTCAGCGGTATTTTATGTATGATCGTATATAAGATGACAAATGACACAGACCCGGACGGATCTAAGAAAGCTGCAAAGAAAAAAGCAAAAGAAGAAAGAAGGAGGAGATAAACTATGAAATCAAATACATCAGGTCGTGTGCGCAGTATTTTTGTTCATCTTGTGCTGATCTTTTTATCCTTCCTGTGTCTGTTTTTCTTTTACATTCTGATTGTAAATGCAACACGTTCCCATGCGGATCTGCAGAAAGGATTTTCAGCACTTCCCGGAAAATATTTTCTTGAGAATCTGAAGAATGTGGCAAATGACGGAAGTTTCCCGATGTTCCGCGGTATTCTTAACAGTGTTGTTGTATCTTCCTGCAGTGCTGCACTTTGTACATATTTTTCTTCTTTGACAGCTTATGGTCTATATGCTTATGATTTTAAAATGAAGAAAGCAGCTTTTACCTTTATTATGGCAATTCTTGTTATGCCTACACAGGTAACAGCAATGGGATTTTTACGACTGATCACAAAGATGGGAATGTATGACTCTTTACTTCCGCTGATCATTCCATCCATTGCATCTCCGGCAGTCTTTTACTTTATGTACAGTTACCTTCAGTCTTCCCTTCCTTTATCCCTTGTGGAAGCGGCAAGAATTGATGGCTCCGGAGAATTCAGAACCTTTAACAGTATTGTACTTCCGATCATGAAACCGGCAGTAGCAGTACAGGCAATCTTTACTTTCGTAGGATCCTGGAACAATTACTTCGTTCCTGCCCTGATCATTCAGTCAAAGAGCAAAATGACAGTGCCGATCCTGATTGCAACTCTGCGTGGTGCTGATTATATGAACTTTGATATGGGTAAAATTTACATGATGATCACTGTTGCGATCGTGCCAATCATTATTGTATATCTGCTTTTATCCAAATACATTATTGCAGGTGTAACACTTGGTGGTGTAAAAGAATAATGAGAATTAAGAACCCCCATAGAGAGAATGCTATGGAGGTTCTTTTCATGAGAATTATAATATTAAAAACAGGAGTATAATTATATGAAGAAATGGATTTACAGTGGAACTAGAGAAGAACAGCCGTCAGAGAGAGAACTGATGCATGGAAAGCTTGCCAGAAAAGCGGCGTCAGAAGGCATTGTTCTGCTGAAAAATGAAGGAATCCTTCCATTAAAGAAAGATACAGCTGCTGCACTTCTTGGGTATGGAGCAGAGAAAACCGTAAAGGGTGGAATTGGTTCTGGAGATGTTAACAACAGAAAGAATATTTCTATTTATCAGGGACTGAAAGAAGCAGGAGTAAAAATTGTAAGCGAAGACTGGATCAGCGATTATCACAATCGCTATGAGCAGGCGAGAGAGGCGTGGAAAGAAAAAATTCTGGAAGAAGCTAAGAAAGTAGATAATCCTTTTGATGCCTATGCAGAGAATCCTTTTGCAATGCCGCTGGGACGTAAGGTGGTAGAGGAAGATATCTGTGAAGCAGATGTGGTGATTTATGTGATCAGTCGTATTTCAGGAGAAGGAAAAGACCGTCGCAAAGTAAAGGGAGATTACTATTTAAGCGAGAGAGAAGAGGAAGATTTACGTTATCTTGCAGAAATGAACAAACCTGTGATCCTTATTCTTAATGCAGGTGGTCCTGTGGAGCTGACAGATATTCTGGAACAGACAGACAATATAAAAGGAATCTTAAATATTTCTCAGCTTGGTCAGGAGGGGGGAGATGCCCTGGCTGATGTACTTCTGGGAAAAGAAGTGCCGGGCGGTAAACTGACAACAACCTGGGCAAGGCGATACGAGGATTATCCGGCTTCAGAAGAGTATGGGTATCTGAATGGCAATCTGGAAAAGGAAAAATACAAAGAAGGTATTTATGTAGGTTACAGATATTTTGACAGCTTTGACAAAAAGGTGATGTTTCCGTTTGGGTTTGGTCTTTCTTATACTATGTTTGAGATGAAGTGTTGTAGCATAAATATGGAAGAAAGTAAGATCAGAGCAGAGGTTCAGGTTACAAATACAGGAAATGAATATGCTGGTAAAGAAGTGGTACAGATTTATGTTACGCTTCCGCAGACAGAACTGGAAAAAGAGTATAAGAGACTGGCAGGTTTTGCAAAAACCAGACTTCTGAAGCCGGGAGAAACACAAACACTTACTGTTGAGATTCCACAGAAACAACTGGCTTCTTTCAATGAGGAAACACATACATGGATAGTGGAAAAAGGCAAATATGGCATTCTGGTCGGAAACAGTTCAGACAAACTGAAACTGGAAGCAGTTCTGGTAGTTTCAGATGATACAGTACTGGAACAGATGGATAAAATCTGCCCGCTTCAGGAAGAACTGGAACAGATTCATTTGACAAAAGAATTGAAAGAAAAATCTGTGCAGAGACAGGAAAAACTGATAACAGCGCAGGTTCCGGAATATTATTTTAAACCTGCGATGATACCGGCAAAATCGGAAAATGCCGGAAAAAATCAGGAAAATCTGACAGAGGAAGAAAAAAGATTTGTTTCTGTTCTGGAAGACAGAACTACAGAAGAGCTGATTCCTCTGCTTTATGGAAAGATTTCAGAGAATATCAGTACTCTTGGTGCAGCAGGGATTCGAGTACCGGGATCAGCAGGTGAAACCTGCGGTACTTTGGAAGAGTATGGAATCCCCTCTCTTGTTATGGCGGACGGTCCGGCAGGTATCCGCCTTAGACAGTGGTATGAAGTAGATAAAGAGGCAGACAGTATCTATGAAATGGGTGTTCTTGGCTCTCTGGAAAATGGGATTCTGGAACCAGGCGTACACCATGAGAATGCAGACACTTATTATCAGTACTGCACAGCTTTTCCTGTAGGAACAGCACTGGCACAGACCTGGGATACAGATCTCATGACAGAGTTTGGAAAAGCAATCGCAGAAGAAATGGAAGAATTTCATGTAAATCTGTGGCTTGCACCAGGTATGAATATTCACAGAAACCCATTATGTGGAAGAAATTATGAATATTATTCAGAAGATCCATATCTGTCAGGGATGCTGGCAGCAGCAGTGATCCGGGGTGTTCAGAGCAAGTCAGGATGTGGCGTAACAATCAAGCATTTTGCATGCAATAATCAGGAAGATAACCGCATGGGTGTTGACTCCTGTGTATCCGAACGTGCGCTCAGAGAAATCTATCTCCGCGGATTTGAAATTGCAGTAAAAGAAGGAAATCCTGTTTCTATTATGACTTCCTATAATCTTATCAACGGTATTCATGCGGCGAACAGCAAAGATCTGTGCATGACAGTTGCCAGAAAAGAATGGGGATTTGACGGAGCAATTATGTCAGACTGGAACACAACAGTTCCGGAAGATGGAAGCGTTCCATGGAAATGTGTGGCAGCAGGCAATGACATTATCATGCCTGGAAATCCGGATGATGATAAGAATATTCGCCAGGCATATAAAGAAGGTAAACTTACAGAAGAAGAAATCCGAAATTGTGCCGGACATCTGGTATCTATGATCCGTAGATTAGAGAGTACAGATTGTTGAAATGATTTTTCAAACACGCTCTAAATGAAAACAGATAGAATTCTGGCATATGCTGAAAACACAGTAATGAGAGGACAATATTAATTATTAAAATCAATCGGAAGACCATCAGAGGCCTTCCGATTGATTTAATGCTCATAATAACTGGATTTTTTATTTGCATCAGCAGATTTTCAGCAGATTTTCAAAGGAGAAAATCTCTTTTTCAGTCATTAATTCTTCAAATCTGTTCAGGTTAAGATCTGAGTGTTCCAGTTCTCTTGAAAACTGATAACAGATACAGATCTGGTCATCCAGCTTAAACTGCCGGTTGTTTTTCAGATAGGTTCCCACATTTAATTCATGGATGAACAGGGTGCACACAACTGCCATTTTCACCTTGGCGAAGATCTCATCATCATAAACTGCACCGCAGAAATAGGTATAGATCCAGTAAACAAGAAGCTGTTCCTCCTGAATCTGCCAGTCCGGATAAGAGAAATCAAATTCACTTTTCTGCCAGGAATAAAGATTTTCGGAGTCAGACTGCGGATCTGTATTTCCATTATACAGTGGAGTCAGACAATTCTTTAAGTATTCCTGCCATCCCGGGCGCAGAACCTCCATTTCCGGGACAACAGTTTTCCACATTTTTTTAAATAATTGTTCTGGTGTATTTACGCAGGCAGATGCAGCAGAACTGTTTTCTATGTTATCTGCATTTATACGAGAGTAAATTTTGTTGCAAAATCTATCTCCGTATCCGGAATCTTCATGTCGTTTTCGCATTTCTTCCCATTTAAAGAGTTCATTTTTATTTACACATAACTGGAAATCATGTGCAGCAGCCAGAAGTTTCCACAGACGTTTCTGCATGGGTACAGCTCTGTCCTGGATGATATCTATAAGCATATCACGGGTGTCCATAAGTGCAGTGAACAGGAAATAATCAAAGTCATCATAGACTTCTTCTTTTGTCTTTTTTTCTTTTGTGATAAAGTGTACCTTTTCTTTTTGGGAAAGTAAAATCCTTGCTGCCTCCGGACAGGAGAGCGACAGGGAAATCTCACGCAGACCTTCAAATTCTTCAATATGTCTAGGATAATTTCTGCAGGTTCTGCAGAACATTTCCGGTCCTGCTTCTGTGTAGATATCACACAGGTTCTCTTCGTTGAGAAAAGCACAGCGTCTGTTATACTGGCGGAAAACATGTTGTTTCCAGTCAATATCATTGTGCAGGCGATTGCGGAACGGACCTTTAAAGTGCTGGTACTTCTTCAGTGTCTGATCGTCAATCACGATCTGCCATCCTGCGCAGCAGGTATCCGGACAGGCTCCTGCAATGCAGGAAAATTCTTTATAGTAGTTTGGAAATGTAAATTGCATGGTATCACATTGTTTCCTTTCGTTTTTTCTTGAGTTTGCGGTAATTTCCTGCAGTCATTCCACAGGATTTGCGGAAGCTCTGAGAGAGATAGCTCTGAGAGGAGAATCCTGTGAGATGTGCAATATCTGAAATCCCATAATCAGTATTTTCCAGAAGTTCCTTGCACACTTCGATGCGTTTCCGGTTCAGATAATTGATAGGAGAAATCCCATAATATTTTGTAAATTCATGACTCAGATAATACTTATTAAGATGACTGAGTTCTGAGAGGTGATCCAGAGTAATATTTTCCCCGTAATTGGAGTCAAGATAACGCTTAATATGAGCGCACTCTTTACTTGGATGCTGTGCGGTGATCAGTTCAAATGGTGAATCCGTAATGCGCCGAAGCTGCAGGATCAGAATATCCAGCATATGACTGCAGATGGTTTCATATCCTTCAGACTGTCTGTCCAGCTCCTGAAACAGAGAATTAAAGTAAAATAACAAATCTGTTTTCTTTTCACGACAGTTAAAAATGCGATACTCTTTATGACCGTTAAAGGAAAAACATAGTCCGTCCACACCTACAGTAAAATAACTCAGAGGAGGACTCCCTTTGGAGATTTCAGTGTGATTGATATGTGGATTAATGATGACCAGATCGTCCTTTGAGATTGGGAAAATCTGATCCTCGATCAGAAAATCTCCCTGACCGTCACGTACATAGAACAATTCTGTAAAGGCATGAGAGTGAGGAATACTGGGCCAGTCACCCTCGTAGCGGGAAGAAGAGGTATTTAAAAGCGTAATATTCTGAGCTGTTGGGTGTTCGGGGCTGAAACGAAATGATTGTGAGCTCATGGCAGATTCTCCTTTCTTCTGTTTACGGCAGATGAGTATATTTGTAGCAATTTTGTTTGTGGATTCTGAATGACAGTATTTTATATCGCAAAAGATATAACTGAGATTCTTCAGGATAATTAGAATAAGTGCATAAAAAAATAAAATCAACATCAGTTATTAAGGTAAAAAATAGAAGGCTTTTCAGATAGCTGATAACATATTTTCTATAATACCATAATTTTTTTGTAAGAGCAAGATTTCTAAAAAACAAAGCAAAAAGTGAATTGAAAAAAATTTTGAAAGAAAGTATTTTATAAACAGATAGACTGAAAATAATGTGATTACAGAAGTGAACGGACAGTAATTATCCGCTTGTCAGCAAAATGAAGGAGGTAACAGAAAATGGGAAAAGGTCGTGTAACCATACCAACTGACCTGGATGTAGTTCCACAGACACTGGAAATGATAGAAGAGTGGGGCGCTGATGCTATACGTGACTGTGACGGAACAGAATTTCCGCAGAAATTAAAAGACACAGGTGCCAAAATTTATGCAACCTACTATACAACCCGTAAGGACAATGCCTGGGCGAAAGCACATCCGGAAGAAATCCAGCAGATGTATATTATGACATCTTTCCATACAGCGGTTGCAGATACACTGGAGATTCATCTGATGGATCACCTCTATCCGGATATGCTTGCAGTCAACACAAGAGATGATATCCGCAGATGGTGGGAAGTAATGGATCGTACCACAGGAGAACCGGTACCGACAGATCAGTGGTCATATGAAGAAGAGACAGGAAATGTAGTGATCTTATCTGCGAAACGCTTCCATGAATATACTGTAAGTTTCCTGGCATATATTATGTGGGATCCTGTACATATGTACAATGCAGTAGTAAATGACTGGAAAGACGTAGAACCGCAGATTACATTTGATGTGCGTCAGCCGAAAACAAGAGCACATTCTCTGGAACGTCTGCGCAGATTTCTGGATACTCATGAGTATGTAAATGTTGTAAGATTTACTACTTTTTTCCATCAGTTTACGCTTGTGTTTGATGAACTTGCAAGAGAGAAATATGTAGACTGGTTTGGTTATTCCGCTTCAGTCAGCCCATATATTCTGGAGCAGTTTGAGAAAGAAGTGGGCTATCCTTTCAGACCGGAATATATCATTGATCAGGGATACATGAACAATACCTATCGGATTCCCTCAAAAGAATTCAAAGATTTCCAGGCATTTCAGAGACGCGAAGTTGCAAAGCTTGCCAAAGAGATGGTAGATATCGTACATGAATACGGAAAAGAGGCCATGATGTTCATGGGAGATCACTGGATTGGCATGGAACCGTTTATGGACGAATTTGCATCTATCGGACTGGATGCTGTAGTTGGAAGTGTTGGAAATGGTGCGACTCTGCGTCTGTTCAGTGATATTAAGAATGTAAAATATACAGAAGGACGATTTTTGCCATACTTTTTCCCGGATACGTTCCATGAAGGCGGCGATCCTGTAAAGGAGGCAAAAGTGAACTGGGTAACAGCAAGAAGAGCAATCCTTCGAAGCCCGATCCAGAGAATCGGATACGGCGGATATCTGAAACTTGCCCTGAAATTCCCGGATTTTGTACAGTATATCAAAGAAGTCTGCGAAGAGTTCCGCACTTTATATGATAACATTCAGGGAACGACTCCTTATTGCGTAAAACGGGTAGCAGTCCTGAACTGTTGGGGAAAGATGCGCTCATGGGGTAACCATATGGTACATCACGCCATCTATTACAAGCAGAATTATTCTTATTTCGGAATTATCGAAGCATTAAGCGGCGCACCGTTTGATGTATCATTTATCAGCTTTGACGATATCAAAGCAGACAAAGATCTTCTGAAGAAATTTGACGTAGTGATCAATGTGGGAGATGCGGACACTGCACAGTCAGGCGGCGAGAACTGGATCGACGAAACAATCATCACAGCAGTCAGAGAATTTGTATATAATGGCGGTGGATTTATCGGTGTAGGAGAACCGGCAGCACATCAGTGGCAGGGCAGATTCATTCAGTTAGATGATGTACTTGGAGTAGAAGAAGAACATGGATTTAACCTGAATACAGATAAATATAACTGGGAAGAACACAGAGATCATTTCATCCTTAAAGATGCAGAAGGCGAGGTTGATTTCGGTGAAGGTAAGAAGAACATTTATGCTTTACCGGAAACAGAAATCTTAATCCAGAAAGACCAGGAAGTGCAGATGGCTGTAAAGACTTTCGGTAAAGGAAGAGGCGTTTATATCAGCGGACTTCCATACAGCTTCAAGAACAGCCGCGTGCTTTATCGTGCAGTCCTTTGGTCAGCATCCGCAGAGGAAGAACTTCACTGCTGGTATTCAACCAACTACAATGTAGAAGTACATGCTTACGTAAAAAATGGAAAATACTGCGTAGTCAACAACACTTACGAACCACAGGATACAGTAGTTTACAGAGGTGATGGAAGCAGCTTCCAGTTGCATATGGAGGCAAATGAGATCAAATGGTATCAGATATGAAAGATATCGGATAGATTTTATCGGTAAAATAGATTGAAAAGAAAGTCAGTGAAGAAATAACAGAACAGGTTCAGACGTGAGCAGAATGCTTTTGCCTGAACCTGTTTTGATGTGTCAATAAGTTGATTTTTGAACAATCTTGCGTTTGAATTTCTTATTTACGCATTGTTGTCGGTCGCTGTAGCCACCGGCATATAATTATTTGATTAAGCTGTTATCATCAAAGTAGTTGATCTGCATTGCTGAACGAACATCATGAAGTGTCTGTGCAGCTTTTGCTTCAGCAACCTTGCTTCCCTCTTTGAGGATATCATATACATCATCAAGATGCTGTTCCCAGTATTTACGTCTCTCGCGGATTGGAGAAAGCTCTGCCTGGAGTACTTTATTCAGGAATTTCTTAACCTTGACATCGCCCAGACCGCCGCGTGTATAGTGAGCTTTCAGTTCATCCAGATTCTGATATTCAGGCAGGAACTCTGCAAAATATTCCGGTTTGCAGAATGCATCCAGATAAATAAATACAGGGTTTCCTTCCACACGTCCCGGATCTTCCACACGAAGATGATTCGGGTCTGTGAACATGGACATAACCTTCTTCTTAACATCTGCTTCTTCATCTGAAAGGTAGATGCAGTTTCCGAGAGATTTGCTCATTTTGGCTTTTCCGTCAATACCTGGCAGACGTAAGCATGCTTTATTGGATGGCAGAATAATCTCAGGCTCTGTCAGAGTTTCGCCATAAACAGTATTAAATTTGTGTACGATCTCCTTGCACTGCTCGAGCATTGGAAGCTGATCTTCGCCAACCGGAACAGTAGTAGCGCGGAATGCAGTGATGTCTGCAGCCTGGCTGATCGGATAGCAGAAGAAACCGACAGGGATGCTTGCCTCGAAATTACGCATCTGGATCTCGGATTTAACTGTAGGGTTACGCTGTACACGTGCTATAGTAACAAGGTTCATATAATAAAAAGTAAGCTCTGTAAGCTCAGGAACCATAGACTGGATAAAGATAGTGGACTTCTCAGGATCAATGCCGCATGCAAGATAATCCAGGGCAACCTGAAGGATGTTCTGGCGAACTTTTTCAGGGTGTTCAGCGTTATCTGTTAATGCCTGTGCATCTGCGATCATAATATAAACTTCATCATATAAGCCGGAGTTCTGTAAACGAACACGCTCGGATAATGAACCAACATAATGTCCAACATGAAGGCGGCCTGTTGGGCGGTCACCGGTTAAAATAATTTTGCTCATTTTGCTCTCCTAAAAGTAAATTCCGATTTTCCAGAGAATATCTGGAAATTCTCAGTTATCCCTATTATAAAGCCTGCGGATGTTACCGTCAATGATTTTGGGGGAATAAATGAGGATATAATTTTTTGAATATTTATGCAATAAATACATTTACAGAATTGATTAAAAGAAAAGATTCTGCTAGAATAATAAATAGCTTCCGGCAGGATTGCAGAGATGCGTAACAGAAATATGTCATACGTTGTATGATAAGATAAAAGGAGTATTTACCATGCCAGTATTTGATTTCAGCGGTGCTTCAGACAAGAAACCAGGTGTACAGTCTGAATGTACCTACACTACTTTCCAGTCCAATGAAAAGGAGACTTCCCCTGAGAAACCCATTATGATCCTGGATAACAGCAGCCGTCAGTGGAAACATCATTCCTGCGGTATTTTTACCAATCCGATCAAACGTACATCCTTTGAATTTAAAGAGGATGACGGTGTTTTCAGTGCAGATATCATCAGTATTGATTCAAGATTTGTAAGTCTTCTGAAATGGCTTGGGGAGAATCATATCAATGTGCGTCTTTCTGGAGAGAATAAAGAGAATGGTTATGCAGTTTATAAGATTCGTGAAACTGCTTTTGGCGGCGGCACGAAGCTTTCCGCAGAGGATGGATTCCTTCAGTTTATGATTGAGAGACTTCTTGCAAGCAGTGCACCTGCAGAGATTATTGAGGATGAAGATGAGGAAGAAGCAGGGGATGAGATGAAGCTGACAAGCATTCAGAGCATCACTGATTTTATGACCTGCGCAGGCAGAACCTTGCCGGACAATATCCGTCTCTGGGCGAGAAGAAACCTTGCAGTTGCCCGTTCCCACGAAGTATCTCCGGAGGAGAGACGTCATGCTCAGAGGGCACTTTCCATCATGATGAATGTACAGTGGAAGAGCAATTACTTTGAAGCAATAGATCCTCAGGAAGCCCGCAGGATCCTTGATGAGGAACTCTACGGAATGGAATCTGTAAAGCAGCGTATCATTGAAACAATCATCCAGATCAACCGTACCCATACACTTCCTGCATACGGACTTCTCCTTGTAGGTCCTGCAGGTACAGGTAAATCCCAGATTGCATATGCAGTTGCCCGTATTCTGAAACTGCCGTGGACAACTCTGGACATGAGTTCCATTAATGATCCGGAACAGCTTACAGGAAGTTCCAGAATCTATGCAAACGCAAAGCCCGGAATTATCATGGAAGCTTTCTCAGCAGCAGGAGAATCCAACCTTGTATTTATTATCAACGAGCTTGATAAAGCAGCGTCAGGTAAGGGCAACGGAAACCCTGCAGACGTACTTCTTACTCTGCTTGACAACCTTGGATTTACAGATAACTATATGGAATGTATGGTGCCCACAGTGGGTGTTTATCCTATTGCTACGGCAAACGATAAGTCCCAGATCAGCGCACCTCTGATGTCCCGTTTCGCGGTGATAGATATCCCGGATTATACATCAGAAGAGAAGAAGATCATCTTCTCCAAATACGTTCTTCCGAAAGTTCTGAAACGCATGAGCCTGAAAGCAGAAGAATGTGTAGTAACAGAAGACGGTCTGGATGCCATCGTTGAATTGCATAAAAATACAAGCGGTATTCGTGATCTGGAACAGGCAGCAGAGCATATCGCAGCCAATGCCCTGTATCAGATTGAAGTAGATCACCTGACAGGTGTGACATTTAATGCAGAGATGGTAAGAGGGTTACTTTCCTGAAAAAAAACTTGACAGAGATAAAAGTTAAGAGTATACTGTCAGACATCAGCAAGGTAAATTGTAAAAATTGCTGATAAAAATAAAATAAGATCTTCAGGGCAGGGTGCAATTCCCTACCGGTGGTAAAGCCCACGAGCCGTAAGGCATGATTCGGTGTAATTCCGAAGCCGACAGTACAGTCTGGATGAAAGAAGATAACAGTAGAGATACAGAAGAATTAACTGATCTGTGAAAGCTGACTGCTCTGGAATAATAAGTTTATTCCAGAGCTTTTTTATATCATCAAAGCAGTTTTAATGATGAAGCAAAAAGTCAGATTCACACGAAGATAATTCAAACAGATATTAATTTACAGGCCCTGGATGTTGAAAGACACCGGGGCTTTTTTGGTATCATCAGTACCATCAGAAGAACAGGAGATGAGGGATTGAAAGATATAACGGATATGGAAAAAGACAGGCAATATATGAAAATGGCGTTAGAACTGGCACAAAAAGGAATGGGATTTACAGCACCTAACCCAATGGTAGGTGCCGTGATCGTCAAAAGAGGAAAAGTCATTGGCCAGGGATATCACAGAAAATACGGTGAACCTCATGCAGAAAGGGAAGCTCTGGCATCATGTACAGAACAGCCAGAAGGTGCCTCCATATATGTTACTCTGGAACCTTGCTGCCATTACGGGAAACAGCCTCCGTGTGTCAATGCAATCCTGGAATCGGGGATCAGACGTGTGATCATTGGTTCCTCGGACCCTAATCCCCTGGTTTCAGGAAAAGGAATCCGGATTCTGAAAGAGCATGGGATCGAAGTAACGGAAAACGTTTTAAAAGAAGAGTGCGATAAACTCAATGAAGCATTTTTCTATTACATACAGAATCAAAAACCATATGTAGTCATGAAATATGCGATGACCATGGATGGAAAAATTGCCACTTATACAGGCGCATCCAGATGGGTGACAGGCGAAGCTGCCAGAATGCATGTGCAGAAACAGAGATTGAAATATACGGGGATTATGGCTGGAGTGGGAACTGTGCTGGCAGATGATCCGATGCTTACATGCAGACTGGAAAACGGCAGAAATCCTGTGCGTATTATCTGTGACTCCCACTTGCGGACACCACTGAATTCCAGAATTGTGAAAACGGCATCAACAATTCCAACAATCTTTGCAACCAGCAGTAAAGACCAGCAGAAGATAAAGAATTATGAAGATATGGGATGTAAAGTTCTGGATGTCCCGGAAAAAAACGGACACATAGATTTAAACAGACTAATGGAACTTCTGGGAGCTGCAAAGATAGACAGTATCTTACTGGAAGGAGGAGGCACTTTAAACTGGTCAGCACTCGAAAGCGGTATTGTTCAGAAAGTCCAGACCTATATAGCACCCAAACTTTTTGGGGGAGAAAGTGCAAAGACACCGATAGAAGGAAAAGGATTTCCTGATCCTGCCAGCGCAATATTATTAAAAAACAGCGAAATAATCAGAATAGGAGATGATTTTCTTATAGAGAGTGAGGTGAAGAGTAATGTTCACGGGAATTGTTGAAGAACTGGGAACTGTGAAAAAAATAAAAAAAGGAGCAAATTCAGCAGTATTTACGATACGGGCAGAGAAAATTCTGGATGATCTGAAAACAGGGGACAGTGTAGCTGTAAATGGAATCTGCCTCACTGTAACTGCATGTCTGGAAGATGGTTTTACAGCAGATGTGATGCATGAGACATTGAATCGTTCTGCGCTGATTCAGCTTTCTTTGGGACAGCATGTAAATCTGGAAAGGGCAATGCCTGCAAATGGAAGATTTGGAGGACACATTGTTGCCGGGCATGTGGATGGAACAGGAAAAATCACGGAAATTCGCAGAGATGATAATGCTGTCTGGTACACCATTCAGGCTTCACCACAAATTATGAAATATATTGTGACAAAAGGTTCTGTAACAGTTGATGGAATCAGTCTTACAGTGGCAAAAGTCTCAGAAACAGACTTTTCCATTTCTGCAATTCCTCATACAGTAAAGATTACAGTCCTCGGAGAACGCAAAGAAGGAGATATCGTCAATCTGGAGACAGACATAATTGGAAAATACGTGGAAAAATTAATAACGCCTGTGAAAGAACAGCCGATAAAAAGTAATATTACACGGGATTTTCTGAACAAGTATGGCTTTTGACAGAATTAACCACAAAGCGGTTATTCGATTGATGCAGAACTGTACAGTGGATGTTTTATCTGCCTGACACGAACCAGATAAGCAGCCAATACGAATGATTTTGCCCTCTTAACAACAGAAAAATATATTGTATCAGAAAAATACATTGCATAAGGAGAGAAAAAATGAACAGATTCGATTCAGTAGAAGAAGCTCTTGAAGAACTTCGAAATGGAAAAATTATTCTGGTAACGGATGATCCGGACAGAGAGAATGAAGGAGATTTTATCTGTGCAGCAGAGTTTGCCACAACAGAAAATATTAACTTTATGGCAACTCACGGAAAAGGACTTATCTGTATGCCAATGTCTGAGGAATATGTAAGAAAACTGCAGTTCTCGCAGATGGTAGCAGAAAATTCAGATAATCACGAAACTGCTTTTACTGTTTCCGTAGACCATATCAGCACCACTACAGGAATCTCTGCGGCAGAACGTTCTGTTACTGCCATGAAATGTGTGGATGAGAATGCAAAACCCGAAGATTTCAGACGCCCCGGACATATGTTTCCACTTCTGGCGAAGAAGAACGGTGTTCTGGAAAGAAACGGACATACAGAGGCAACTGTAGACCTGTGCAGACTTGCAGGGTTAAAACAGTGCGGGCTGTGCTGTGAAATTATGAGAGAAGACGGCACTATGATGCGGACTTCTGAGTTACGGGAACTTGCCGGAAAGTGGAATCTTAAATTCATAACAATTAAAGATATTCAGAATTACCGTAAATGCCATGATATTCTGGTGGATCGCGTGACGACCACAAAAATGCCGACCAGATACGGAGAGTTTATGGCGTATGGATTTGTAAACCGCCTGAATGGGGAACATCATGTAGCACTGGTAAAAGGTGAAATCGGAGATGGAGAAAACGTCCTGTGCCGTGTGCATTCAGAGTGCCTGACAGGAGACGTTTTTGGATCACAGCGTTGCGACTGCGGACAGCAGTTTGCAGCGGCGATGGCCCAGATTGAGGAAGAAGGCAGAGGGATACTCCTTTATATGAGACAGGAAGGAAGAGGAATCGGACTGATCAATAAACTTCGTGCCTATGAACTTCAGGAACAGGGAATGGATACACTCGAAGCGAATCTGGCACTTGGATTTGCCGGAGACGAAAGAGAATACTACATTGGTGCGCAGATTCTGAGAAATCTTGGGGTAAAAGAGCTGCGGCTGCTGACAAATAACCCGGATAAAGTTTATCAGTTGGAAGAATTTGGAATCAGGATCAAACAGAGAGTTCCGATACAGATGAATGCCACAGCGTATGATCTGCGTTATCTTAAGACAAAACAATTACGAATGGGACATATTCTGAAGTATTAAATACAGCGGGGATTTTCATATATAACGATAACGTTCCCGAAAATAAAATTTACCGTATATAAAAACCTGTACAGGTTAAAAAATATAAATTTACAGATGAAAGGACCAGAAAAAATGAAAACATTAGAAGGAAAATTAGTATCAGATGGAATGAAAGTAGGAATTGTAGCAGCCCGCTTCAATGAATTTATAACTTCCAAGCTGGTAAGTGGTGCCATGGATGGGCTGACACGTCACAATGTAAAAGAAGAGGACATCCAGGTAGCGTGGGTACCAGGTGCTTTTGAAATCCCACTGATCGCGTCTAAAATGGCAAAAAGTGGAAAGTATGATGCGGTTATCTGCGTAGGTGCTGTGATTCGTGGAAATACCAGTCATTATGATTATGTATGCAATGAGGTTTCCAAAGGGATTGCATCAGTATCACTGGAAACAGGAGTTCCGGTATTATTCGGAGTACTTACCACAGAAAACATCGAGCAGGCAATTGAACGCGCAGGTACAAAAGCAGGAAATAAAGGCTATGACTGTGCACTCAGTGCCATTGAAATGGTAAATCTGATCAAAGAATTTGAAGCTTAAATAGACAACAGATCAGACCCTGAAAGTGAAACCAGTTCACGAAAATCGAAAGGTAATGGTGCTTCCAGAAGGAGCATTTCATCTCTGAAAGGATGCTGAAAAGAAACTTTCCATGCATGAAGGGCTGCCCTGGAAAAGGAAGCACAGGAAGATATTTTATCGTCTGAATGATAAAGAGTATCTCCAAGCAAAGGATGTCCTGTGGATGCCATATGGACACGGATCTGGTGGGTACGTCCGGTATCCAGCTTAAGTGTGATAAGCGACCAGTCCTGACTGGAAAAAAGAGTATGATAATGAGTAACTGCTGTTTTGATTTTTCCCGATAATGCAGATGAATGTAAGGAAAGATCAGCAGCAGTTTTCATTTTCAGATGATTCTCCGGGTCCTGCATCAGAGGTAAATCTAAGGTATGCCAGACACCAGGCATATCTACAGGCAAAGTACCGGATACAGCGGCAAGATATTGCTTGTGAATTTTGCAAGGAGATTTTACAGATTGAAGCCTTGAAGCTGCTACCTGATTTTTGGCAAAAACCACAATCCCGGAAGTCTCCTGATCCAGCCGCCCCACCGGGCGGACACAGACCTGTTCATTTTTCTCTCGAAAGTAACCGGCAACAAGATTGGAGAGGCTGTCTGTATAATGCATTCCCGTTGGATGCGTAACCATTCCTGCCGGTTTATCAACCGCCAGAATATCCGTATCTTCATATAAAATATTCAGAGAAAAAGAAGTTTCGGAAACTGGAGCTGAAGCTTTGTTGGAATGGAAATCCGACAAATCTTTACTTTTGATTCCGTCATTATAATTTTCAAGATGCGCAGAAGCAGTCCCGGCTTCCTCCAGACAAACGCGGATCACATCGCCTGGATATATTGTCTCAGTTACACGACAGCGAACTCCGTTTCTGGTAATCCCGTCCGGTCGAAACTTCGCCTGGCTGATCTGCCGTTTTGTAAGTCCTGCATTCTTTTTCAGAAATGCTTCCATTTTAAGTTCTGTAGTTTGTTCATCTATTCTAAATTCCAGATATCGTTCCATCTTAATACTTTTCCTGCGTAATATATTCTGATATTGATACCATTGATATTACAGGGCAAAAAATAAACTGTCAATGCAAAATTATGTCAGCGTAATGCATAAAATATACTGAAGAAAAATTGTAATTGTGCTATGATATAAGAATCAAAACAATGAAAGCGGGGCAGAAAATAAATATGAAATACTTAATCATTGGAGCCGGAGGAACCGGTGGTGTTACCGGATATTATATGAAAAAAGCAGGCAAGGACGTAACCCTGATCGCGAGAGGCGAACACCTGAAAAAGATCCAGAAACAGGGTCTTACATTGGAGAAAATGTGGGATAAAACAGAGGAAAACATAAGCATTCCTGCTACAGATATGGAGCATTATGCAGAGCATCCGGACGTAATTTTTGTCTGCGTAAAAGGCTATTCCTTACAGGAAACGATTCCGTTTATCAAACGCATTGCCAGGAAAAATACTATTGTAATTCCAGTGTTGAATATATATGGAACAGGTGGAAAAATGCAGAAAGAATTGCCGGATCTTCTGGTAACGGACGGCTGCATCTATGTTTCTGCCAACATTAAAGAACCGGGAAAACTTCTCCAGCATGGACAGATCCTGCACATTGTATTCGGCGTAAGAGACAAAGCAGAATTCCGACCGGAACTGAAAGAGATTCAGAAAGACCTCTGTGACAGTCATATCGACGGGACTCTTTCGGAAAACATCCGCCGTGAAGCACTGGAGAAATTTTCCTATGTATCCCCGATCGGGGCAGCAGGACTCTATTACCACGCAACTGCCGCAGATTTCCAGAAAGAAGGCGAAGCCAGAGAACTTTTTAAGACCATGATAAAAGAAATCGCAGCACTTGCAGAAGCCATGGGAGTTCCTTTCCAGAAAGATATGGCAGAAGTAAATTTAAAAATCCTTTCCAACCTCGCACCGGAAGCAACCACTTCCATGCAGCGGGATATCATGGCAGGAAAACAGTCCGAAATTGACGGATTAGTTTACGAAGTAGTAAGAATGGGAGAAGAATATCACGTTCCGGTACCCGCATATGAGAAAGTGGCAGAAAAACTCAGAGCCCTGTAGCGAAGCGGATTGCGAATATCCGCCTGACCACCGAAACAACATGAAAAAGGGATGCGAATTACTCGCATCCCTTTCGTACTCATTTGGACAATAAAATTATAATTTAATTATAATTAACTTTAATTCAGCAATTATAATTATAACTGAGGACCAGCTGCAACAAGTGCTTTACCAGCAGCGTTTCCTTCGTATTTAGCAAAGTTCTTGATGAATCTTCCAGCAAGATCTTTAGCTTTTACTTCCCATTCAGAAGCATCAGCATATGTGTCACGAGGATCAAGGATACCTGTGTCTACGCCGTTAAGCTCTGTTGGAACTTCGAAATCGAAGAATGGGATCTTCTTAGTAGGAGCGTTAAGGATATCTCCGTTAAGGATTGCATCGATGATACCACGAGTATCTTTGATGGAGATACGTTTTCCTGTTCCGTTCCATCCTGTGTTAACCAGGTAAGCTTTTGCTCCGCTCTTTTCCATCTTCTTAACAAGTTCTTCTGCGTATTTTGTCGGATGCAGTTCAAGGAATGCCTGTCCGAAGCAAGCAGAGAATGTAGGTGTAGGCTCTGTGATTCCACGCTCTGTACCAGCAAGTTTAGCTGTGAATCCAGACAGGAAATAGTACTGAGTCTGAGCTTCTGTCAGAATAGATACTGGAGGAAGTACTCCGAAAGCATCTGCAGACAGGAAGATTACGTTCTTAGCTGCCGGTGCAGAAGAGATCGGGCGAACGATGTTTTTAATGTGGTTGATCGGATAAGATACACGAGTATTCTCTGTTACGCTCTTATCTGCGAAATCAATCTTGCCTTCAGCATCAAGTGTTACGTTCTCAAGAAGAGCGTTACGTTTGATCGCATTGTAGATGTCCGGCTCAGATTCTTTGTCAAGGTTGATAACCTTAGCGTAGCATCCGCCTTCGAAGTTGAATACGCCGTTGTCATCCCAGCCATGCTCGTCATCACCGATCAGGAGACGTTTCGGGTCTGTGGAAAGAGTAGTTTTACCTGTTCCGGAAAGACCGAAGAAGATAGCTGTATTTTCGCCGTTCATATCTGTGTTTGCAGAGCAGTGCATGGAAGCCATGCCTTTCAGTGGAAGGAAGTAGTTCATCATAGAGAACATACCTTTCTTCATTTCTCCGCCGTACCATGTGTTTACGATAACCTGCTCTTTAGTTGTGATGTTGAACATTACAGCTGTTTCAGAGTTAAGGCCTAATTCTTTATAGTTTTCAACTTTAGCTTTGGAAGCGTTGTATACAACGAAATCTGGCTCGAAGTTTTCAAGTTCTTCAGCTGTTGGCTGGATGAACATATTTGTTACGAAATGTGCCTGCCAAGCAACTTCAACGATGAAACGGATAGCCATACGAGTATCTTTGTTAGCACCGCAGAATGCATCTACTACGAAAAGTCTCTTGTTGGAGAGCTCTTTTTTAGCGATTTCTTTTACTGCATTCCATGCTTCCTGAGTTGCAGGATGGTTATCGTTTTTGTATTCGTCTGTTGTCCACCATACTGTATCTTTGGAGTTCTCATCCATAACGATGTATTTATCTTTAGGAGAACGTCCTGTGTAGATACCTGTCATAACGTTAACTGCACCAAGTTCGCTGACCTGACCTTTTTCAAAGCCTTCCAGTTCCGGTTTGGTTTCTTCTTCAAATAATACTTCATAAGAAGGGTTGTAGACAATTTCTGTAGTTCCGGTAATGCCATACTTGCTTAAATCGATTTTTGCCATCTTACGTTTAACCTCTTTTCTTCGTTAATGAAAGCGCCTGTTTAAACAGGCTTAAGATACCTTACCATAAAAGCGAATGGGTATCGCTTCTCTTTTACTATTATACATATTTAACGCTTAAAATCAACAGGATTTTTGCCTTTTTTTGAATTTTGTTAAAGATTTATCAACTGGAATTTGATGAAAAATCCGTCATTTTTCACAAAAGGTATGTAAATTTATTATAGTGGCAATATGGGAATACTATTCGTGGATATGATAATATTCTGTCTGGATGGAACAGACAGGAAATACTAACCAGGAGAGTTGCCACTATGTGGTTGTGCCGAAGAAAGATGCATGTTAAAATAGGAAAGAATTATCCGGCTGAAAATGACAGAGTATTATACAGCAGAGAAAAATAAAGGTTACTGTGAACGGAGTGAACATTAACAAATAAAGAGAGGATGAAGATTATCAAAACTTATTATTTAATTGATTATGAAAATGTAGGAAGTGAAGGCTTCAAAGGATGTGGTAAATTACGGGAAACAGATATTATCCATCTTTTTTATACAGACAACAGTAGAAAAATAGACCTTGATATTATCAATGATCACGGAGAAGCAAAGCTGGTCACACATAAAGTACCGACAGGAAATCAGTCAGCAGATATGCATCTGGGATCTTATCTGGGATATCTGATAGGAAAAGAGTGTGCAGATCAGCATGAAGAATGTAAAATTGTTGTGATCAGCAAGGATACAGGATTTGACCATATTATAGAATTCTGGAAAGCAGAAAAAAATGTGAAAATCTCCAGAAACGAGAAGATTTCCGGAAAACAGGTACAGACAAGAAAACAGGTAAAAAAACAGACCAGTAAAGAAAAAGACAGACAGGTAGCAGAACAAACTGATCAGAAAACAGAAAAACAGTTGAATGAACAATCTGAAAAGCAGTCTGTCAAACAATCAGAGAATCAGAATACAAAAAAACCAAAACAAAAAATAATTGACATGAAAGCCGGAACAAAGAGATTACAGCAGGAATTGATATCGGTTCTCGACAAGGCAGGCATGCCAAAGGAAGTGGTAAATTATGTTTCAACAACTGTGGAGAAAAATGCAGAAGACAAAAACAGAAAACAGCAGATTTACAGATCTATCATTTCCAAATACGGACAGAAAAAAGGACTGAATATCTATAACCATATTAAAAAGAAAATCTAACGGAATAAAAAAATAACGGAATAAAAGAAGGAGGCCGGGAACCTTATTGATTCCCGGCAAAAGTATGAAAAAGAAAAAGTTTTATTTGCAATTACTCTTTGCTCTGTACAGGTAATAATATAACCGGAAAATGTGAGAAATATGTGGTGAGAATTTGAAAAAAATGTGAAATGGATGGAAATTTAAAATGAACAGGCAGGAAAAGAGAAAATATAGCAGGAACAATAATTCTTAAAAAAATGGGAGAAAACATTAGACTATGAATATACAAATATTCGGAACAAAGAAAAACTTTGACAGCAAGAAAGCAGAACGCTATTTCAAAGAACGGGGAATTAAATATCAGTTTATAGATATGAAAGAAAAAGGCTTAAGTAAAGGAGAATTCCAATCTGTCTGCCAGGCAATTGGCGGTTATGATAAACTGATAGATACTGACTGCAAGGATAAAGACCTGCTGGCATTGATCACTTATATCGCAGAGGAAGACAAGGCAGAGAAAATTCTCGAAAACCAGAGCATCATCAAAGTCCCTGTGGTAAGAAACGGAAAACAGGCGACAGTAGGATATCAGCCGGAGATCTGGAAGAGCTGGAAGTGATAGTTATAGCCTTTTACAAGCTTTCAGATTTTACAATATTATATTGTAGAAAATAGCTGTTTGACATATTTATATGTGTTATAATATAAAATTATTATAGAAGTTACTTTATATTATATTGTCGTGCGACAGATATAATGAACTGATTTATAAAAATGGAAATATTGAGGTGATGGAAATGCCATTAACAAAGATTGAAGCAGAGAATTTTACAGTATTTGAAGATATAAAGATTCCTTTTTGTGAAGGATTAAATGTATTAGTTGGTGAAAATGGTGTGGGAAAGACTCATATTATGAAATTAGCCTATGCAGCATGTCAGGCTTCTAAACATGATGTGTCTTTTTCGCAGAAAACAACAATGTTATTTCGTCCTGATCAGTCTGGAATTGGACGTCTGGTAAACAGAGGAAAGAGTGGAAGCAATAAAGCCATGGTTTCTGTGGAATCTGATACTGCCAAAATAGGAATGACATTTTCAACCAAGACACGAAAATGGGATGCAGAGATTAATTCAGAAGAAAAATGGGAAAAGCAGATGTCTGATCTCACAAGCGTATTTATTCCGGCAAAAGAGATTTTATCAAATGCCTGGAATCTGGATGCTGCAGTAAAAATGGGAAATGTGGAATTTGATGATACGTATCTGGATATTATTGCGGCTGCCAAAATTGATATTTCCAGAGGAGTGGATTCAACTGTAAGGAAAAAATATCTGGATATTTTACAGAAAATCAGTAATGGGAAAGTAACATTGCATGAGGATCGTTTTTATTTAAAACCTGGTACACAGGCAAAGTTAGAATTTAATTTGGTAGCAGAAGGATTACGTAAAATTGCTCTTTTATGGCAGTTGATAAAAAACGGGACACTGGAGAAGGGATCCGTTTTGTTTTGGGACGAGCCAGAAGCAAATATCAATCCGAAATATATTCCGGTGCTGGCTGAATTATTGATCATGCTGGAGACAGAAGGTGTACAGATTTTTGTTTCTACACATGACTATTTTTTATCTAAATATATTGAAGTAAAGCGGAGACAGGACAGTAAACTGCAGTACATTTCCTTATATAAAAATGAAAACAACAAAGTATTATGTGAGATAGCACCGGAATTTGAATTGTTGGAACATAATGCAATTATGGATACATTCCGTCAGTTGTATCGAGAAGAAATCGGGGTGGCATTGAAGTGAGCGTTATACCAGAATCAGGAATGAATTTTGGAAAATATGATGAAAAAGATTTATTTCATATTGAGACATCTGAAATTTATAAAAAACTTGGAGATGGAATCCCAACAGTGGAGTTTATCCTGAAATATAATGGAAATAATATAGTGTTTCTGGAAGCAAAGAAAAGTTGTCCAAATGTGGCGAATAGATATGAATCGAAGGAAAAAGAACTGAAATTCGAAGAATATTATGGTTCAATAACTGAGAAGTTTATATCATCTTTGCAGATATATCTGGCGGCAATTATGAACAGATATCAGGATACGTCAGAGATAGGAGACAATCTTCGATCGGTAAGCAATATGAAAGATGTAAAATTAAAATTTATTCTGGTTGTAAAAAACGCAGAAGATATTACGTGGCTAGCCGGGCCATTGGCAGAATTAAGAGCCAGATTGCTTAAGGTCAGAAAAATATGGGGTGTTGAGGTGGTTGTTTTAAATGAAGAACTTGCTGGAGATTATAATCTAACGTGTTAGAGTGTTTTTCTGGTTGCATGAAATAAGAACTATATGCTAGGAGATGATAAAATGGCAAAGATCAGAATCATAAAGAAAAATAATGACTGCAGCATGGAATACGAAGTAGGTGATATTTGTGAGGTCACAGGTACCTGGTATGGCGGCGTCCACATCAATGGCCGTTCCGGAATCCCGGTTTCCCTTGATAAAGAAGAATATATGGAACTCAACACAGAACCGGAAGAACCTGACAGCGCAGAAAATGAAAACACATCGGAACCACCGGAACACGATATCCATGCAGGCGACATTGTACAGCATTTCAAAAGAGAATGGGTATCCCCGGATACTTCCGAATATCTCTATAAAGTCCTTGCAGTAGCCCATCACACAGAAAACGGTGAAAAACTGATGATCTACCAGGCACTCTACGCACCTTTCAAAATCTGCGCCAGACCCTATGATATGTTTATGAGTGAAGTGGACAGAGACAAATATCCGGATATTAAACAGAAGTACAGATTTGAAAAATATACTGAAAAATAGATGATTGATATTTTATGGAATTGCTATAGTAAAACAGGCACTTTTGCCTGTACAAAAACACTTTGTCGTTGTATAGTAATAACAAATAATAACAGCATACGTTTCCAGAGATTTTATAGCATTATCTGAAAAAATGTGCAGAAAGAACGAAAGGGAAGGAAATATGCAGAAGGTATTAGTAGTTGTAGACATGCAGAATGACTTCATCGACGGAGCTCTTGGAACAAAAGAGGCAGTTGCCATTGTACCTGGTGTAAAAGAGAAAATCGAAAATTTTGATGGAGTTGTTCTTTTTACCAGAGACACCCATGAGACTTACTATCTTGACACCCAGGAAGGACAGAAGCTTCCTGTACCGCACTGTATCCGTGACACTGAAGGCTGGCAGATCAGAAGCGAATTAGATGCACTCAGAAAAACAGAACCCATTGATAAAGAAACCTTTGGTTCCACAGACCTTGCAGGAGAACTGGTGGCAATGAATGAGGATAATGAAATCGAAAGTATCACATTCGTAGGTTTATGCACAGACATCTGTGTTATTTCCAATGCACTTCTGGCAAAAGCATCTCTCCCGGAAGTTCCGATCATCGTAGACGCTAAATGTTGCGCAGGCGTAACACCGGAAAGCCATGAGAATGCACTGAAAGCAATGGAAGCATGTCAGATCCAGATTGACAGATAAACTGCGGAGCAGTTATTCAGTTATGAGCAAGTAGCAAAGCAGATATTTTATCCGCCTGACAATTCAGATATGAGGAGTGACAAAATAATGAAAACAATTACACGAGATGAGGCATTCGCATTATTAAAGAAATACAACAAGGATCCCTTCCATATTCAGCATGCCCTGACTGTAGAAGCAGTAATGAAATGGTATGCCAGTGAACTTGGCTATGGCGAAGATGCAGAATACTGGGGAATTGTAGGGCTCCTCCACGACATCGACTTTGAACTATATCCGGAAGAACACTGCCTGAAAGCTCCGGAAATGCTCCGCGAAGCAGGCGTAGGCGAAGACGTAATCCATTCAGTTGTATCCCACGGCTACGGTATCACAGTAGGATGTGGCGCAACCATTGACGTAGCACCGGAACACGAAATGGAAAAAGTACTCTTTGCGGCGGACGAACTTACAGGACTTATCTGGGCAGCAGCACTTATGAGACCATCCAAAAGCACAAAAGACATGGAACTCAAATCCCTCAAGAAGAAATACAAGAGCAAAGGCTTCGCAGCAGGATGCTCCAGAGAAGTCATCGAGCGAGGAGCCGAACAACTCGGCTGGGAACTGCAGAAGCTGCTCACTATGACACTGCAGGCAATGGCAGACTGCGAGGATGAGATTAAGTCGGAGATGGATGCGGAAGAGTAATGGAATGTCTGATTTATTGACTTATTACCAGAAATGAATGATGGAATCAGAGAACCAGACTGTATGTAGGGGAAGAAACCTATGTGCAGTCTGGCTTTCTTTTTTATATGGAAGTTGATGAAAGAGAAAAGATATCAAAAAAGAAATATGCAACAGTTTTTGCGTATTATAGATAAGTGAATATAACAAAAAATGTCTGACGAAAATTGTTGCTGTTTATGTCAAAAAAATGTATAATATGTCACAAAGAAGTTAGATTTATCAGAAAAATTAAGGCATAAGAAACAAAACAGGTATTTTGCAGATAAAACAGGAGTGAAATCAGTGCGGGATGGCGTTTGGTGAGTGAATATATGGCAGATATAGATAAAACATTAAAATATTACAACGAAAATGCGCAGTCTTTTGCCTCTGGGACTGTTTCGGTAAAGTTTACAGAAGTGCAAGATAAATTTCTGGAGACACTTAACCCAGATGCGTATATTCTTGACTTTGGCTGCGGTGCAGGTAGAGATACAAAGTACTTTCTGAGTCGTGGATATCAGGTGGATGCAGTTGATGGTTCAGAACAATTGTGTCGGATTGCAAGTGAATATACGGGAATCAAAGTCAGGCAGATGCTGTTTCAGGAATTGGATGAAAAAGAAAAATATGATGGCATATGGGCTTGTGCATCTATTCTCCATTTGCCGAAAAAGCAACTGCGTGAAGTTTTGAAAAATATGTATGCAGCATTGAAATCGAAAGGATGGATTTATACCTCTTTCAAATACGGAGAATTTGAAGGTGAACGAAACGGAAGATATTTTACCGATTTTACGACAGATACATTTAAAGATTTCATACATGACATGCATGGCCTTAAAATAGAAGAACAATGGATTACAGGAGATGTCCGACCGGGAAGAGGTGAGGAAAAATGGCTGAATTTACTTCTGCAGAAAAAGTAAACATCGGGTATGAAAACGAATATTCCACAGATGTAATGACTGGCGGACCGGATAAAAGAAGACAGCTATATTATCAGCTGATACAGAGCATGAAAAAAGCAGAAAGCGTTGATATCATTGTCTCTTTTCTTATGGAATCCGGAGTGAGAATGCTGCTGAAAGAACTGGAACATACTTTGAAACGTGGAGCCAAAATCCGAATCCTGACAGGAAACTACCTTGGAATTACACAGCCATCAGCACTATATCTGATCAAAAGAAAACTTGGTGACAGAGTTGATCTTAGATTTTATTGTGAAAAAGGACGTTCTTTTCATCCAAAGTCTTACATTTTTCATTATACAGATTACAGTGAACTTTACATCGGCTCTTCCAATATTTCCAGAAGTGCGCTGACCTCAGGAATAGAATGGAATTATCGGTTCAGCAGTCAGAAAGACCCAGAAAACTACAAAGAGTTCTTTCGTACATTTGAAGATTTATTTGTGAATCATTCCATTATCATTGATGACAAAGAATTAAAACGTTACTCCCAGAACTGGCATCGTCCGGCGGTGGCAAAAGACCTTGACAGATATGACTTTACAGAGTCGGAAACAAATGATACGAAAATAAAACCTTTATATGAACCAAGAGGAGCACAGATCGAGGCATTGTGCGCATTGGAAGATACAAGAGCAGAAGGAGCACAGAAAGCACTCATTCAGGCTGCAACGGGAATAGGGAAAACCTATCTGGCGGCGTTTGATTCTAAACCATATAAAAAGGTTTTGTTTGTTGCTCATAGAGAAGAGATTTTGCGACAGGCAGCGGTTTCTTTCCGGAATGTGAGAAATTCTGAGGACTATGGATTTTTCACAGGAGACGAAAAATGTACGGATAAATCAGTTATTTTTGTTTCGGTAGCAACTCTTGGAAAGGCAGAATATTTAAATGAAAAATATTTTGCACCGGATTATTTTGAGTATGTGGTAATTGATGAATTTCATCATGCAGTCAACAACCAGTACAGGAAAATTGTAGATTACTTTCACCCACAGTTTTTACTTGGACTGACAGCAACACCGGAACGAATGGACGGCAAAAATATTTATGAAATCTGCGATTATAACGTGCCATATGAGATTTCACTAAAAGATGGTATTAACAAGGGAATGTTAGTTCCATTTCATTATTATGGGATTTACGATGATACGGATTATACGAAACTGCATGTGGTAAAAGGAAAATATGTGGAAAAGGAACTGAATGAAACCTATATTGGAAATGCCCGCCGATATGATCTGATTTATAAATATTACTGCAAATATGGTTCCAGACGTGCGCTGGGCTTCTGCTGTTCCAGAGAACATGCAGAAGAAATGGCGAAAGAATTTTGCAGAAGAGGGATTCCGGCGGCAGCAGTTTACAGCAACGCAGACGGTGCATTTTCCATGGACAGATCGGAAGCAATTGAGAAACTGGAAAGCGGAGAAATCAGAGTGATTTTTTCTGTGGATATGTTCAATGAAGGCGTGGATATTCCATCTGTTGATATGGTAATGTTCCTGCGTCCGACAGAATCTCCGGTTGTATTTTTGCAGCAGTTAGGGAGAGGACTGAGAAAAAGTAAGAGGAAAGAGTACCTGAATGTCCTGGATTTTATCGGAAATTATGAAAAGGCAGGAAGAGTCAGATACTTACTGACAGGAAAAAACAAGACAGAAAAACAGACATATTCCCCGGCAGACAAAACAGATTATCCGGATGATTGCTTCGTTGATTTTGATATGAGACTGATTGATCTGTTTGCAGAAATGGACAGGAAATACCTGACAATCAAAGAGCAGATCAGAAACGAATATTTCAGAGTGAAAGAATTGCTGGGAAAACAACCGTCACGCATGGATTTATTTACATATATGGATGATGAAGTTTATCAGTTGGCGGTTACACATTCAAATGAAAATCCGTTTAAAAGATATTTAGAATATCTGAAAGAACTGAATGAACTCACAGATGAGCAGGAAAGTTTCTGTCAGGGATTTGGAAAAGATTTTATAAATCTGCTGGAAAACACCAGTATGAGCAAGGTTTACAAAATGCCAGTGTTGATGGCTTTTTATAATCATGGCAATGTCAGGATGGAAGTGACAGAAACAGAACTTCTGGAGAGTTGGAAGGAATTCTTCTCTTTAGGAACAAACTGGAAAGATTTAGATAAAGGGATTACATATGAGGAATACTGTAAAATCTCAGATAAAGAGCATATAAAGAAGATTATTCAAATGCCAGTGAAATTTCTGTTGAAGTCTGGGGGAGGATTCTTTGTGAAAAAAGAAGGCGTTGTTTTGGCACTTCGAGATGAGATGGGAGAAATGGTGAAGAATCCTGTATTGGCAGAGCAGATGAAAGATGTCATTGAGTACAGGGCAATGGATTACTATAGAAGACGCTATAAAGAACAAATAAAGACATATTTACAGTAATGAGGAACTGCGTATGGAATCAGAAAATTATGTCTACAAGAAAGAAGTAGATTGGTCAACATTAATGGAAGGATTTACATTACCGTTGGATAATCAGGTTATTTTCCTTTGAAATATGGAACATTTTTTGCAGCGAGGAGAATCTAAAATTATTCATTTTTTTATGAATAGAAAAACGTATGATGCAAAGATTGTTAATGTAAATAATTCTGTAGAAAAAAGAAAGAAGGACGCATATCAAATCCGGTATACAAGAAATGGAGATCTGTCTCAGGCACTTCAACAATATTTTTTTAAAACCATGAATTACATAAGAGCTATTCGCGAAAGCAGAGATCTAAAAGACAGAAGCTACATAAAAATGCCAGAAGGATTGAAAGAATATCTTGCCATTTATACTACGGAATATGAAGATACCTTTCTTCTGGAACCAATTGCTCAGGATGATTTTCAGGTTATGAAAAAAGCAATTCAAGGAATGAAAGAACGTTCTGTAGAGAATGAAATAGAATATGAAATTGAAGACAAAAACAGTGGAATAGAAAAGAGACTACAGATTGTTAAGATTCGTAAATTGAACAGAAAAATAGGAGAAAATCTGAAATTACTATATGGATACCGATACCAGATATGTGGACGGGTAATTGGGGAAAAATATGGTTCACGTATAGCGGAGGCACATCATATTGATTATTTTGTTAATAGCCTGAATAATGATGCGAATAATCAAATGATTGTCTGCCCGAATCATCATAGCGTTATACATGATGCAAATCCTGTTTTTGATTGGAAAAGTATGATATATAAGTTTAATAATGGATGTGAGGAAAAAATTAGAATTAATAAGCATTTGATGCGGAAAAATGGATAGATATATTTGTTTAACGAATTATTTTATGGAGGACTTGTTGGATGAGAATAGAAAAATTACATATTAAAGGATTTAGAAACTTCAGAGATGAGGAATTTCTTTTTCAACCTCAAACGCTTATTATTGGGGCAAACGATGTTGGAAAGACTAATTTGTTATATGCTCTTAGATTATTATTTGACAAATCACTGAATGAACATGACTTAGAATTAACAGATAGTGATTATAATGTTTATTCTGGAACAGAATATATTGAAATTACAGTAAATTATATATGTCTTTTTGACTATCTTTTTATATCTTCTTAAATGTCCGCAAAGCCTTATTTTATCGGCTCTACGGGCATTTTGCTTTTGTGGTA
>ERZ1027094.279-NODE-279-length-35543-cov-8.554638_pt1 | contig 35543 bp, 23 predicted proteins | sample MGYA00519410_ERZ1027094 | MGnify/ENA primary metagenome ERZ1027094 (study PRJEB26926, sample SAMN06164647) | human gut metagenome | biome: ENVO:00009003; feature: ENVO:2100002; material: ENVO:00002003 | host: Homo sapiens | place: USA | collected 2012 ...
GCAGCGTAGTCTCGTGGGCTCGGAGATGTGTATAAGAGACAGCATATAGGATTTGAGGTAACAGACTCTTGTAATCTTCAATGTACTTATTGTATATATGGTGATTTTTATAACAATCATGATGCTAGAACAAATAAAATAATAGATCCTAAAAACGCCAAGCTACTGATAGATTTTCTTATAGACAAATTAGAATCTTCTGCAAATACATCTCCTAAAAACGAAGTATTTATCAGTTTTTATGGAGGAGAGCCTCTATTAAATATAGAATTTATAAAAGAAATCATAGATTATACTCAGAAGTTGCAAAACCATCATATAATATTCAAATATATGATGACAACAAATGCAATTTATTTAAGGAAATATCTTGATCTTATTCTTAAATACAACTTTCTTTTAACTATAAGTTTAGATGGGGCTGAGGAAAACGATGCATATCGAAGTTTTCCTAATAGGAAACCCTCTTTTAAAATCGTTTATGACACATTAAAATATATCCAAAATCATCATCCTGATTATTTTAGAGATTGTATACGTTTCAACTCTGTTATACACAACTTAAATAATCAACAAGAGATCTTTTCTTTTATCCATCAAGAATTCGGAAAAATACCTTTTTTCTCCACGATAAGTCGAACCGGAGTAAAGCCAGAGAAAAAAGAAGAGTTTGAGAACTTAATACGACCAAAACCTATGAATAAAAATGAGAAACTCACAAAAGAAATATTGAAAACCTTAGATTTAGATTCCGACGAAGCAAACATGTTACAGTCTTTCATATTTCATTATTGTGGGAATGTATATGAGAGTTACAATGATTTATTAATCAAGAACAATGAGGTAGAGCATTTACCTACGTCTACATGTATGCCTTTTTCCCGAAGAATTTTTATGACAGTCAATAACAAGATATTCCCTTGTGAAAGAATAGGTCATCAATATGCATTGGGGAAAGTAGAATCAAATAGAGTTATAATTGACTGCGAAGATATTGCTAAAAAATACAATACATATTATGACTCATTGAGAAATTTATGTACGCATTGTTTCCACAAAAGACATTGTGTACTATGTATGTTCGACATCAAAAATTTAGGAAAAAATCCAATTTGCAAACAAATGGCAGACAGAAAAAAATTTGAAGACTATCTACATCAATGCATGGAAACACTTGCAAATAAACCTGATTTATATAATCGTATTATGAAAGAAGTAACTTTAGTAAAATAATGAATATGAATCATATAAATACACTTTGGTTCTACCTTTATCCTTATATCGTTATTAGCGAGGACTTAGACAACTATTTGTTTTATAACACAAGTACATATAATGGTTTGTCATTTGAGAAAAAAAAGACAATAAATCCTATTGTAGAGCAATTGCAAGATATTGAGAAATTGTATAGTGTAAAAATCGATGTAAAAGATTTGGAGGATGACTTCTTATACAATTTTGTGAAAACTATTCAAGCATATGGATACGGAGATATCATTGAAGGAGATCTAGAAAAACCAATTATTATGCCTCCTATATTAAATCTACAACGGGGTGTAGAACGATTAAAAGAAAATAAATCGCCAATTAGTGAAAATATTTTATCTTATTTACATGGGGTAGAAGTCTACATAAATGGTAACTGTACTTTTGATTGTCAGCATTGTAGAGATAGGTTTAAACAATACCTTTGTTGTACAAAATCAGCAAACGTACTCGATCCTGTTTTATTGAAAAATTTCTTATTCTCCATCTATTACACAGGAGCGGAGATAACGCTCTCGGGTGGAAATATATTTCAATACAAGGAATTAGAAAATCTATTACCTATTCTTGAAGGAATAGATGCTACGCACACATTAGTCTCAGATTGGCGTAATATACCGGAAGATTTAAGTTTACTAAACAAGATCACAAAAAAGAGCTTCCGACTAAAGGTCCTTGTAAACGAACCGACTGATATCTTCCCAGTTATCGTTCTCGCTCAAAGGATCAAGGATCTCCAAATCAAGCAATGCTGGGTAATCAGTATAACTTCCTTCCCTGAATATGAAAAAGCGGAAGCGTTAAGCGAATCATTAAGTGAGTTGGTAGATGACGTGACAATTCGGCCATTCTATACCGGGGAGAACATAGCCTTCTTTGAGGAATGTATCTTTATTGATCAAGAGGAACTGGATAACATAGAACTCGATAGGCAAGGAGTATTCGCCCTTCAAGCGCTCAACACGAATAATTTCGGGAAAATAACCATCTTGTCTGATGGTAACGTATACGCAAATGTAAACGAAAAGTCCCTAGGCCATATTCAAGATCCTATTAAAAAGATGTTATGCGAAGAATTGGAAAAGGGAACATCTTGGCGCCGCACACGCTACGATCTAGCACCTTGCTCCCAATGTCGCTACAAATTAATTTGCCCGTCCCCCTCCAATTATGAGTTAGCGATCGGGAAAAACAATTTATGTCATATTAATCCTTTGTAAAAAGTGATTAAGCCCTTCCCCGCATATCGCCAACCGGACTCCATGGACTGCGGCCCTACCTGCCTGCGTATGATCGCCCGGTTCTATGGACGTGCGTACTCGATTCAAAACTTACGTGAGAAAGCCTTCATCACACGGGAAGGAGTCTCCATGCTGGGTATCAGCGAGGCGGCGGAAGCGATCGGGTTCCGAACGTCAGGCGTGAGGATTACCATGGACGAGTTGGAGAAGGAATGTCCCCTACCTTGCATACTGCACTGGAACCAATGGCATTTCGTGGTTTGCTACAAGATAAAGAAAGGGAAGTTCTACATAGCGGACCCGGCGGCGGGACTTATCACCTATACGAGGGAGGAGTTCAAGCGGTGCTGGGTCAGCACCAAGGTGGACGGGCAGGATACCGGGACGGCGCTCTTGCTGGAACCGGGGCCGGAGTTCTACGGGATGGAGGACGAGGAGAGAGACAGGAAACGTAACCTCGGATTCTTTTTCCGATATATATCGCCCTACAGACGGGAGATGGCACAGCTCGTGCTGGGCATGGTGACAGCCAGCGTACTGCAACTCATCCTGCCTTTCCTCACGCAGAGCCTGGTGGATACCGGCATACGGGACAACAACCTAGGTTTCATAACCTTGATCCTTATATCGCAATTGGTGATCTTTATCGCCAAGCTATCCGTGGACTTCATACGGAGCTGGATATTGCTGCACGTAAACACGAGGATCAATATCGCCTTGATCTCCGATTTCCTCGCCAAGCTGAAGCGCCTGCCCCTGCATTTCTTCGATACCAAGATGGTGGGCGATATCATGCAGCGCATCGGAGACCATGACCGCGTCGAGGCTTTCATGACGGGGACATCCATCAATACGCTCTTCTCTTTCGTCAACTTCATCGTGTTCGGGTTCGTACTGGCCTACTATGACTGGACCATACTGGGATTGTTCCTACTAGGAAACGGGTTGTACGTGGCGTGGGTGCTGGGCTTCATGAGATGGAGGAGGGAGCTGGACGTAAAGCGTTTCTCGCAGGCGGCCGGGGAGCAGAGCAACCTATTCCAGCTCATCACCGGCATGCAGGAAATCAAGCTCAATAATTGCGAGACCAAGATGCGATGGAAATGGGAACGGATACAGGTAAAACTTTTCAAGATAGGGATCAAGGGGTTGGCGTTACAACAATACCAGCAACTCGGGGCGGTCTTTTTCAACCAGACCACGAACATACTCATCTCCTTCATCGCGGCACGGGCCGTCGTGCAAGGGGATATGACACTGGGTATGATGATGTCGGTGACCTACATCGTGGGGCAGCTCTCCTCACCTATCGAGCAATTGATCGATTTCTCACGGTCCTTACAGGACGCGAAGATCAGTTTGGAGCGGCTCGGCGAGATACACGGGAAGGAGGACGAGGAACAGGTAGGCGGGATAAGGCTGAATGTTCTCCCCGATGACAGGACGCTGCGGCTGGAAAACCTCAGCTTCAGTTATGACGGGGCGGACCGGGATTACGTGCTGAAGGATATCAACCTGACGATACCCCATAACAGGGTGACCGCCATCGTGGGGGCCAGCGGAAGCGGGAAGACGACGATCGTGAAACTCCTGCTCGGTTTTTACAACCCCAACAAGGGGGACGTGAGGATCGGCGATACCTCCCTCAGGAACCTAAACCCGCACGTATGGCGTAGCAAGACCGGTTCGGTTATGCAGGATGGTTTTATCTTCTCGGATACGATCGCCAACAACATCGCCCCCGGCGAAGAGGTGGTGGACAAGGAACGCCTGCTTCATGCCGTGACGGTGGCGAATATCCGGGATTTCATCGATTCTCTCCCGTTGGGATATAATACGAAGATAGGCATGGAGGGAAACGGAGTGAGCCAAGGGCAGAGGCAACGTATCTTGATCGCCCGGGCGGTGTACAAGAATCCCGACTTCATCTTCCTGGACGAGGCCACGAACGCCTTGGACGCAAACAACGAGCGGGAGATCATGGAGCAGTTGCACGCCTTCTACAAAGGACGGACGGTGGTGGTCGTGGCGCATCGACTAAGCACGGTACGTGACGCGGACAAGATCGTGGTGCTGGACAAGGGACGCGTCGTGGAGGAAGGGACGCATCAGGAACTCACGGCCTTGCGGGGGACTTATTATAAGTTGGTGAAGAATCAGTTGGAGCTTGGGAATTGAGAATTGAAAATTGAAAATTAGTTGGAGAAGAGAAATAAGGACATAGAACTGAGGAGCGAGGAGGTACAGGAGGTGATGGGGCAAGTGCCGGCCTGGATCGTACGGTGGGGGATAACGCTGTTATTCCTCGTGGTCGTGACGTTGCTGGTAGGAAGCTGTTTCTTCAAATATCCAGACGTGATCACGGCAGACATGACATTGACGGGGCAACATCCTGCGACGGCGGTAGTGACACGGGCGGCGGGAAAGATACAGGAGCTGCTCGTCAGGGATAATCGTCCGGTAAGGGAGGGGGATTGGCTGGCGGTCATAGAGAATCACGCCGACACGGACGATGCCATCTATCTGGATAAGGCGCTGGAACGATCCGGAAGCGACGTGGATAGCTTGGACAAGGCATTATCAAAGTACAAGGAGCTATCGCTGGGTGATATGCAAGCGGCTTACTCGGGACTACTCTCGGCGCTCCATGCCTGCATCAATTACAGGGAGATCGATTATTATCCACAAAAAATGGCCTCCATCCGCAAACAGATAGCGTTGTATAAGGCTTACTACAACGAGACCGAACGGCAGCGGAAGACCCTCTCGGAGCAATTCGCCTTGACAAGGCGGCAATACGCCCGGGATTCATTATTGTATAGCCGGTCCGTGATTTCCTCCTACGAGCATGAGACCGCACGGGCTTCTTTGCTGCAAAGCCGTTATTCGCTGGAAGGGGCGGCAGCCTCGGCCGAGAATCTCCGGATACAGATCGGGGAGCAAGAGCAATCCTTGCTGGATCTGACGCTGGAGCGGAGCGAGAAAGAATTTACGCTACGGCAGGAATTACAGACCGCCCGGGAACAATTGCTGAACAGCATGAACGAGTGGAGGTTGCGTTATTGCCTCATCGCCCCGGTAGGGGGTGTCGTGACCTTCACTAAGTACTGGAACGAGAACCAGTATATCCCATCCGGAGAGGTGGCTTTCACCGTCGTGCCGCAAGGCGAGGGCCGGCTGGTGGGGAAGGTGCGCATACCGATAGCACGCTCGGGAAAAGTCCGGAGAGGCCAGCGGGCGATCGTCCGTTTCTCCAATTTCCCGGATCAGGAGTTTGGCGTGGTAAACGGCGTGGTATCGAATATCTCATTGGTCCCCACCGACGAGTACTATACGGCGGATATCGATTTTCCAGAGGGACTGAGAACCAATTACGGTATCGACCTGCCCGTCTCGCCCGAGACGCAAGCCTCCGCAGAGATCGTAACGGAAGAATTACGCCTGATCGAACGATTCTTCCTCTCGATCAAACGGATCGTGAAGGAAGGATTTTAAAGTCGCTAGGGTCCATCATGCACCTTGTTTAGAACTATTATAGTTTAATAGCTGTACTGTTAAAACTAAAAACTTATATTTGCATGTTGATAAATAAGAGGGCGGGTGATTGTCCTGTCCTTACAGTGCAATGAGTTAGATTATGTTAAAGCAACAGTTACAACAAAAGTTACAGCAAAAGCTATCCCCTCAGCAGATACAGTTGATACGGCTTCTGGAGCTTCCCGCGATCGAGTTGGAAGAACGTGTGAAGCATGAGCTGGAAGATAACCCAGCCTTGGAGGAAGGAAAAGAGCCTGTTGATGATTTTGAACGAACTGAAAGCGAGGAGGGGGGAGAAGAGATCCCTTCTGTTGATACTGAGACCGACCTTTCTTTGGGAGATTATTTAACGGAAGACGATATACCTGATTATAAGCTACGGGAAATGACCGAGCGTGCGGAACGGAAAGAGGATGTCCCCTTCTCCGTAAGCCAATCCTTGAATGAGTTTCTGTTACAGCAGCTCGGGTTAAGGGATTTACCGGATAAGCAAATGAAAATAGCGGAGTATATCATTGGAAATATCGATGATGACGGTTATTTGCGCCGGGACCTTTCGGCGATAGCGGACGATTTGATCTTCCAAGCCGGACAAGAGGTAGATGAGAAGGAGATTGAGTCTATCTTGAATATCATCCAAGATTTTGAGCCTGCCGGGGTAGGTGCCCGTGACTTGAAAGAATGTCTGTTGATCCAGCTGGATAAGAAGGAGAATACTCCGGTTACAAATTTGGCGATTCGTGTTTTGACCGAATATTTCGAGGAGTTCACCCGCAAACATTACGATAAGATCTTACGAGGTCTCGATATCGATGAGGAAACGTTAAAGAAGGTCATTCACGAGATTACTATGTTAAATCCGAAACCCGGAAGTAGTTGGGGTGGTTCTATGGAAGTGGCGATGAGCCAGATCATCCCGGATTTCGTGGTGGAAGCGCATAATGGAGAGCTTATCTTGAGCATGAATAACCGGGGGGTACCGGATATGCGTATCAACCGGGAGTATGCCGAGATGTTTCAGGATTATACGGCGAATAAGGCGAACCAAACCGCTGAGAGGCGGGATGCCGTACAGTTCGTGAAACAAAAGTTGGATTCCGCCCAGTGGTTCATCGACGCTATCAAGCAACGTAATGAGACCTTGCAGCGTACCATGGAGGCGATTATCTATTTACAACGGGACTTTTTCCTGACAGGCGATGAGGCTACCCTCCATCCCATGATCTTGAAAGACGTAGCGGAGCGTGCGGGATATGATATCTCCACTATTTCCCGGGTAAGTAATAGTAAATATGTGCAAACGAATTTCGGTATTTATCCGTTGAAATACTTTTTCTCCGAGTCTATGCAGACCGATACCGGTGAGGAGATCTCGACCCGTGAGGTGAAAAAGATCATGAAAGAACATGTAGATGCCGAAGATAAACGAAAACCGTTGACCGATGAGGAGTTGGCTACGATCCTGAAAGAAAAAGGGTATGTCATCGCCCGGCGTACGGTAGCGAAATACAGGGAGCAACTGGGGATTCCGGTAGCTCGTCTGAGAAAAGAAATATAAAAGCGTATGAAACTATTCTCGAATATAATATCCTTCGTGTTCCATCCGTTGCTTATGGTAACCTATGGGATCGTGTTGGCGTTGATGTTTACATTTCTCGCCATTTACCCGTTACCTGTGAAGCTGCTGATTGCCGGAGGTACCTTTATTTCGACAGCGATAGTTCCCGGGCTTTTCATCTTCTTATTGGTGAAAAATGGCGCGGCCGGCGATATAGAGCTTTCCGACCGGAAGGAGCGGGTGGTTCCTTATCTGATTTTTATCACTTCCATCTTGGTATGTATCTTTTTCCTGTATAAGATGCTGATGCCGTTTTGGTTGTTAGCGATGCTGATCGGGGCTTGCGTAGCCTTGGTAGTCGCCTTATGCATCAATTTTGCTTGGAAGATTAGTGCGCATGCCATTGGTGTCGGCGGGTTACTGGGCGGTATTATGGGAGTGGCGCGTATCCATATGATAAATCCCTACTGGGCTTTTATAGTCGTGTTGATCGTGGCTGGTTTATTAGGTACCTCGCGTATCTTTTTAAAAAGGCATACACCAATGCAGGTATATGCGGGGTTTTGTCTGGGATTTATATGTACCTTTGTAGCCTCATTAATGAGTTATATCTATTTATTCATCTAATAAAAACACTAAAATTATGAATTTTCCTGCAGATTTAAAGTACACAAAAGACCATGAGTGGATTCGTGTAGAAGGTGACGTAGCTTATGTTGGTATTACTGATTACGCTCAAGGCGAGCTAGGTGAGATCGTTTATGTAGACATTACGACAGAGGGGGAGACCGTCGCTAAAGAAGAGGTGTTCGGTACGATTGAAGCTGTTAAGACTGTTTCCGATCTTTTCATGCCGGTTAGCGGAGAGGTTTTGGAAGTAAACGCTGAATTGGAAGACGCTCCTGAATTGGTTAATGAAGACGCTTATGGTAAAGGTTGGTTAATCAAGATTTCTCTTACGGACGCTTCTGAGTTGGAGGAACTATTATCCGCTGAAGACTATCAAAAATTAATCGCTAAATAAGAATGACACCTGTTGTAAGTATTATCATGGGTAGTACCTCGGATCTACCCGTTATGGAGAAGGCGGCTAAGTTCTTGGATGAGATGGAGATCCCGTTCGAGATGCATGCTCTATCCGCACACCGTACTCCCGCTGAGGTGGAGGCTTTCGCCAAAGGAGCTAAAGGACGTGGAATCAAGGTTATCATCGCCGCTGCCGGAATGGCCGCTCATCTTTGCGGTGTGATCGCTTCCATGACGACGGTTCCCGTGATCGGCGTGCCTATTAACTCTACGCTGGACGGTATGGATGCCTTGTTGGCTATCGTACAGATGCCTCCGGGAATCCCTGTGGCTACTGTCGGCATCAATGGCGCTTTGAACGCTGGTATCCTTGCGGTGCAGATGCTTGCCGTCGGCGACGAGCAACTTCAGGAGAAGCTATCCGCTTATAAGGAGGATTTGAAGAAGAAAATCGTGAAGGCTAACGAGGAGTTGGCTAAGGTTTCTTTTAAATACAAAACTAATTAATTGAAAGTTGAAAGTTGAGAATTGAAAATTAAGGAGAAAGTCTCTCTTTAGGTTTTCAGTTCTCAACACTCATTCTCAATTTTCAATTCTCAATTTTCAATTAACAATGGCTTACTTTAATTACAACCGCCGTAAATCATCCGTTGCCCAAATCGGTGACACACCTATGGGAGGTGAGAATCCTATCCGTATTCAATCCATGGCTAATGTATCAACGATGGATACGGAGGCGGCGGTAGCTCAAGCGATCCGTATGATCGAGGCGGGAGCTGAGTATGTGCGTTTTACGGCACAGGGGGAACGGGAAGCCCGAAACTTGGGCGAGATTCGTAAACAATTGAATGAGCAAGGGTATACGACTCCTTTGGTCGCTGATATCCATTTCAATCCTAGAGCGGCTGATGCCGCCGCCGGTGAGGTGGAAAAGGTACGTATCAATCCGGGAAACTATGTAGATAAGGTAAAGACATTCAGCCATCTTGAATATACGGATGAGGAATATGCCGCCGAGATCGAGAAGATCCGTGAGCGGTTCGTCCCTTTCTTGAATATTTGTAAGGCACATGGCACCGCTATTCGTATCGGTGTGAATCATGGCTCGCTCTCCGATCGTATCATGAGCCGTTATGGTGATACGCCCGAGGGGATGGTAGCGAGTTGTATGGAGTTTCTTCGCATTTGCCGGGAGGAGAATTTCCCGGATGTGGTTATTTCGATTAAGGCTTCCAACACCGTTGTCATGGTAAGGACCGTGCGGTTGTTGGTTCGTACGATGGAGGCCGAGAATATGCATTACCCCTTGCACCTTGGGGTAACGGAAGCGGGTGACGGTGAGGACGGGCGTATCAAGAGCGCTGTCGGAATCGGTACGCTTTTATGTGACGGTATCGGTGATACGATCCGGGTTTCCTTGAGTGAGGATCCCGAGGCGGAAATGCCGGTCGCGCGTAAATTGGTGGATTATATTAGGGAACGGGAAAATCATCGTCCTATCGAGGCTTCGATGGCTCCCGGTTTCGATACGGTGGCGACATGCCGTCGTATAAGCCGTGTGGTGGAGGGTATCGGAGGTACTTTCCCGCTAGTCGTGATCTCCGATCGTAGTAGCGGGGATTTTGAGTTTGATCATTTGTCTTTGCCGGACTATATATATATAGGAAAGGAAGATCCGGATAATTTGCCGGATAATTTCCGTTTATTGGTAGACGCTCATTTTTGGAAAGAGCGTCCAAATGCTTTTCCTTGCTTCATCGCCTCGGAGGCGGAGGAGTTAAAGGATTACGATTGTCCGCTTAAGTTTATCCGTCTGACGTATATGGATCTTACGGATCGTATGTTGGAGATCTTGAAAGCGGATAAGACCGTGGTGGTTTTATTAAGTACACATCATCGGAATGGGGTTGGCTCGCAACGTGCGGCTATGCATAAATTGCTGATGTCGGGTTGTGACGTGCCGGTTGTCTTGCATCGTGATTTCCGGGAGACGGATGTGGAGTTGTTGCAACTGAAATCCGCCGCCGATTTCGGTACGCTTTTGCTGGATGGTTTCGGGGATGGCTTGATGCTGCACAATGAGGGATGCGAGGCGGTTGTCTCGGATCGCTGTATGTTCGGGATCTTGCAGGCTACAAGAACCCGTATCAGTAAGACGGAATATATCTCTTGTCCGAGTTGCGGACGTACCTTGTACGACCTGCAAACAACGATCGCTCGTATCAAGGAGGCTACTTCCCATTTAAAAGGCTTGAAGATCGGTATCATGGGCTGTATCGTAAACGGCCCCGGCGAGATGGCCGATGCCGACTATGGTTATGTGGGTGCCGGACGTGGACAAATCAGCCTGTATAAAGGTAAGGAATGTGTCCTCAAGAATATCCCCGAGGAAGACGCTGTAGAACGTTTAGTTCAGTTAATAAAAGAGAACGGGGATTGGGTTAATTGATTGACTATTGACAATTTGTTTATCTTTGCAAGTATGAAAGTAAGAATTATCAATAAATCGCATCACCCGCTGCCGGGTTATGCGACTCCTTTATCTGCCGGGATGGATATCCGGGCGAATTTGTCGGAATCGGTTGTGTTGAAACCGTTGGAACGTAAATTAATCCCGACCGGACTTTATATCTCGCTGCCGGAAGGCTATGAGGCCCAGATGCGTCCTCGTAGCGGGCTGGCTTTAAAGCATGGGATAACCCTGCTGAATACGCCGGGTACGATCGATGCCGATTATCGGGGGGAGATCGGTATCATTCTCGTGAATCTATCTTCCGAACCATTTACGGTGAATGATGGTGAGCGTATCTGCCAAATGGTTATAGCCGCTCATAGCCATGTGGATTGGGAGCCCGTGGAGACGTTGGATGATACCGAGCGGGGAGCCGGGGGATTCGGTCATACCGGAAAAGAATAAGAATAATAAGGTTAACAAGAATAATAGGATGTTTAAGCAACTGATATATCTCATCTCTTTCCTCTCGTTGGTCGCTGTGCTCCCGGCTGGTGCTACAGAAACGGAGAAGGATCAACGTAAATTCGATTACTTCTTTTATGAGGGCTTGAACTTGAAGAATGCCGGGAAATTCGACGCCGCTTATGATGCCTTCAACCATTGTTTGGCGATTGACTCGACGGCGGCTCCGGTCTTGTATGAGCTTTCTTCTTTTTATGTGCAGCTGAACCGTCCGGAGAAAGCGGTCGAGATGTTGAAAAGAGCCGTGGCCAACAGCAAGGATAATTTCACGTATAAAATGGCATTGGCGTCTATCACCCGGAATCTGGGTATGTATGGCGAAGCCGCCGAGGAGTACGAGGAATTGGTTCGTGATTATCCGGAGAAGGAGGAGCTGAATTATTATCTGGCCGATGCCTTGACGCAAGCCGGCGAGATCGGGAAGGCGATCGAGGCTTATGACGCCTTGGAGTCGGTTATGGGCATGAACGAGGCGATCTCTATGCAGAAATACAAACTGTACGTCCAGTTGGAGAAACCGGAAGAGGCTTTCAAGGAGATCGAGAAGCTAGCGGCTAAATATCCTATGGAGGCCCGTTACCAGATCGTATTGGGCGATCTTCATTTGGAAAACGGGGAGATGGACAAGGCTTTGGCTTGCTATCAAAAAGCGAATGAGATTGATCCGACCGACCCTTATTATATCGTCTCTATGGCCAATTACTACGAGGCGAAAGGGGATAAGGAGGCCGCCGAGCAGCAAATCCGTAGCGCTTTGGTAAACGAGAAGCTGGACGTGGAGACGAAAGTGAACATCCTTTCCCGGTATATCTTGAAACTGCAACAAACGAAGCAAGGAACTGAGAACGCGAATCATTTATTCCAAACCCTTTTGGAGCAACATCCGGAGGATATTGACTTAAAGCTGATGTATGGCGGTCTCTTGATGGCCCAAGGAAAGACAGAGGAGGCGAAATTCCAGTTCCAGTTGGTAACCGAGATGGAACCGAGTAACGCCGGGGCTTGGCAGCAATTGCTGAATCTGGCTTTGAAAGGGGAGGATATCCCGGAGGTCATCCGTATCTGTACGGCTTGTATGGAGCTTTTCCCCGAGTCGCCGGAATATTACTTCTATCTGGGTATCGCTTACTACCAACAACAGAAATATCAAGAAGCCTTGAATACCTATTATGCGGGCTTGAATATCATTCCGAAGGAGAACCTGCCGCTGAAATCGGATTTCTACGGCCAGATCGGTGATATTTATTACCAGATGGGGCAATTGGATCAAGCGTATAAAGCGTACGATGAGGCATTGAAGTACAATGACAAGAACGTGGTCGTACTGAACAACTACAGTTACTTCCTTTCCTTGGAGAAGAAAGACTTGAAGAAGGCGGAGCGTATGAGCGCCCAATGTATCAAGCTGGAACCGGACAACGCCACGTATCTGGATACCTACGCTTGGATCTTCTTCGTACAAGGAAACTATACCTTGGCGAAAATCTATATCGAGAGCGCTTTGGAGAAAGATAAGACAAAGAGCGCCGAACTCGTGGATCATTATGGGGACATCCTTTTCATGAACGGTGATAAGGAAAAAGCGGTGGAGCAATGGAAAAAGGCGAAAGAGATGGGGAAGGATTCCGAGATCTTGAACCGTAAGATCGCCGAGCAACAATATATAGAAGACGAGAACGCGAAATGAAAAGAGACTATTTCTTGACCTTCCTGTTATGTGGAGGTCTTTTACTTTCGATGTTGACAGGCTGTAAATCGTCCAAGAAAGTCGGGACGGTGGAATCCGCTAGCGTGAAGGCTCATAATGAGTTCTTCCAGTCGGTGGAGGATCAATCCTTCCAGTTCCGTACCTTGACGGCCCGGCTGAACGTGGATCTGGATATCCCCGGTAAGCAAATGAGCTCTCGGGTGGATATGAAGATGGTCAAGGATAGCGCTTTCCAGCTGTCGGTACAGCCATTTCTCGGGATCGAGATCTTCCGTATCGAGTTGAGCCGGGATACGATCAAGGTGGTAGACCGCATGAATAAACGCTATATGATCGAGAATTATTCCAATTTGCAAGGACAGACTCCGATCGAGTTCAACTTCTACAATTTGCAGGCTCTTTTCACGAATCATCTGTTTATCCCGGGGGAGCAAGGCGTTTCCCGTAAGCATTATAATCGGTTTAAGCTGAATCAAGAAGGTCCGGTAGCCGAGATCAAGACAAAGGATGCCATGGGGCTATTCTATACCTTTAAGGCGGACGGCGAGGAGAAACTTCTCTCTACCTATGTGGCGGACCCTTCCGATCGTTATGCCTTGCAATGGCTGTACGAGGATTTTCGCTTGGTGGATCGGCAGCCGTTCCCGATGTTGATGGATGTGCAGGTGTTGAAGAACGGGAATCCCGAGGGTGGGGTGAAGATCCATTACTCCCGTATCCAACTGGACGAGCCGCTCAAGTTGGATTTCTCGGTTCCTTCTAAATATAAGCGTATTACCTTTGCGCAAGTATTGAAAACGATTACGAATCTGAATCAATAATCTATTATGAGGTACGTCTGGATCGTTCTATTGGCATTGTCTTTATCTACCGTGGTTTACGGTCAGAAATCCGCTGCTGTCCGTCAGTTGGAGCAGCAGCGCAAGGAGGCGTTGGCCGATATCGAGGAGACGAATAAATTATTACAAGAGACGGCCCAGACTGCTAAAACTTCCCTGAACCGTTTGAATCTACTCTCCAAACAAATTCTTTCCCGTAAGAAAGTCATCAGTTTATTGAATCAAGAGCTGGATGAGATCGAGAAAGATATCTTGAATATCCAAGGCCAGTTGCGCACCTTAAAACGGGAACTGGGCGATAAGCAGACGAATTACGGTAAATCGATGCGAGGGCTTTATAAACGCCATAGCTCGCAAGATAAATTGTTGTTTATCCTATCCGCCGAGAGTTTCTCTCAATCCATGCGGCGTATGCGGTATTTGCGGGAATATGCGGATTGGCAGAAGCGGCAAGCGAATGACATCGTTGAAAAGCAGGCCGAGATCAGCCGCAAGCAAGCTGAGATGGAGAAGACCCGTGCCGAGAAGCGTGCCCTTTTAGGAACTCGTCAAGAAGAGAGTAAGAAGCTAGAAAGCGAGGAAGCTTTTCAGAAAGAGGAAGTCCAGCTATTGAATAAGAGACAAAAGGATTTGAAGGCGGATCTCCAAAAGAAGCGTCGTCAAGCCGAGGCTTTAAACCGACAGATAGAGAAGCAGATCGCCGAGGAGATCGCCCGTGCCGAGGCAGAGGCCAAAGCAGCCCATGAGCGTGCGGAACGTGAGCGTCGTGCCCGTGAACAAGCTGCCGCTAAGGGTAAACCCGTACCGGAAAGTAAAAAAGAGCCGATCCGTGAGGAACGTGTGGCGGATACGAAAGGGGGCTATGCGATGACAAAGGCGGAGAAGCAATTGTCCGATAACTTCGCCAATAACCGGGGACGTTTGCCGTATCCGGTGGCCGGAAGACATACGATCGTCGCTACATTCGGCGAGCAACAGCATCAGGAGTTGAAATATGTTCGTACCAGTAATAGTGGTATCGATATCCAGACCTCACCCGGGGCGGATGCCCGTGCGGTATTCAATGGGGAGGTAACGCGTGTGTTCGTGGTGCCGGGGTATAATAATTCCGTAATCGTTCGTCATGGTAACTACTTGACGGTTTATAGCAATTTGAGTCAGGTATATGTAAAAGCGGGCGACCGGGTCTCTACCCGTCAAGCGATCGGAAGGATCTATTCAGACCCGGAAGATGGTAATTCCACGATCCTCCATTTCCAATTGTGGAAGGAAAAGACGAAGCTGAATCCGCAGCCTTGGTTGGAATAAAAGCGGTTGTGATATGTTAAAACTATGATGGGCATTATAAGGCTGTTACGATGCCTGTTGTAAGGATGCTAGAATGCCCATTGTAACAACCTTATAATGCCTATTGTAATTTTCTCGTTTAACGCTCGTTCAATACGTTGTATAACCCATTCAGATCGTCGGCACCTACCAAGTCTACACCTTCCTTGATGAAGAAGCGTTTGAACTGCTCGGTATCCGGGGCGCCCCACCAACGGAATAGTTTTCCCTCATCGTGGACTTTCCGGATGATCTCACGCATCTTCTGTAGTTGGTCGGCGGGCATCTCACCTTCGCCTTTCCATGTGAAGAAATCGGAGTAATTATCGCTTATGACCGGAGCGAGGGAAGCAGGGATGCCCTGTCCCAGATCCTTTATTTGTCCGTCGAGGAAGGTGAAGCGGCTGTTCTCTTTCGGCAGGCTGTTCTTCGGACGGTCGCCGGAAAGGAAGAAGAGGACGGCACCTTCTTTATATTCGCCGTTATCGACGGAACAGAAATATTCCTTGTAAGGCTCCATCTGTTTCTTTAATAGCTTGTACATCTCTTCGCCTTGTGCCTTGCAATCCACCATCAGGTAGAAAGGACGATCGCTATCGGGATAGACCTTACCTCCATTCGCTTGTATGCGGGCCACGAGCGGCTTGAGGTATAGGTTCTCGAAGGTAATGGCCGGGTTGGGTTCCGGGCGGTCATGGGAAACGTATAGCTCGCCATCGATCAGCCACAGATCGGCCTCCACGCAGTTGAAGCGGAAGGACAAGGCGTCCAGCAGAGGTCTCTCCCGCCAGTAATCATTGTGCGAGAAGGCGTTGTAATGAATTGCGGAGGAGGCTTTCTGAATCGTCTGCTCCGTGGTTGTCTCCGCCACTTGAACTGTGTCCGATCCCTTCGGGGAGGAGCAAGCCGTACAGAGGGCGAGGGAGGTGATAAATAAGGATAGAATCTGTTTCATATACTAATTGTTTTTTGAGTCTAGTTGTAGAGACGGGGCACGCCCCGTCTCTACAACTGGATGTTTATGGATTTGCTGTCTTATACGGTTCGCGTGCCGGGTTTTACGTTAGCCGTCTTCTGTTTGTCGCCCCAAAGGACGGTTAGTTCCAAGGGGACGTCGCTGGTAATTTCTACCTGCGGCTCTTGGGTAGCGGAAGAACGGGCCTTGACTTTGATCGCTACCAGCCCGTCGAGGCCGAAAGGATAACGGTCGATACCATAAGCCTCCGTCAAGTTCACGTCTACGGTCAATTTCTTCTCGTACACATTGGAGCGGATGCCGAAGATTTGCTCGATCAAGCCGGAGATCGGTGCCAGTCCGCCCCAGCCCACGAAATTCGGGCGAGCCATGAAGCCCGGCTCCTCATGTTCCGGAGCGTAGTATTCCCAGAACGTACCGGTATTCTTATACACCTTTAGGACGTTATCATAATGGTTGCGTGCGATCTCGTAAGCCAATTTACGATAGCCTTGTTGCAATAGGCCGGTAATCACCATATAATTCGCTCCCGGCCATACGCCACCCTGCCAGTAGCGGCCGTTATCCTTGTATTTAGGATGGTTGGCGGCAAGGGAAGGGACGCGGTGCAGGCGGTTGAATGTCTCCTTGTTATCCAGCTCGGCCACGAAAGCATCCATGCGTTCCTTGGACAGGACATCGGTCAATAAGGCCCAGTACGCGTAGATACCCTTGGTGGAGGAAAGGCTTCCGTCGGCGTATTGATCGAAAAGGAAATGCTCCTTCTCGTCCCATAGGTTCTCGTTGATATACTTCTTTAGCATCTTCTGCTCGTCCTCGAACTCCTCGATCTCCTGCCAACGCTCCAGATAGAAACCCATCTCAAGCAGATGCCCGGCGGTGAAGTATTGTTGCAAGCAAACGTCCAGCCAGATCATATGGCCGTGGCTGTATATCGGGTTGTATTTCGGTTCCACCCGGGGCATGTTGTCCATGCCGGTACCCCAACCGCTGGTCCAATACGTACCGTTGCGCCACGTATGGTTTAGCTTCAACCATTTATAATAAGCGCAAAGGGCGGGGAATATCTTGTGTAGGCGGTCTATATCGCCGAACTGCTTATAATAGACGATCTCGCTCCAAGGGAGGATATTCGGTCCGGTGCTGGTCGGATCGTAACGCTCGAAACAGTCCGCTCCGTCCGCCTTGATCTCCCGGCAGATGAAACCGTCCGGATGTTGTTTGGCGTAGAAATTATCTAACGTACGTTGGAAGGGGAAGAAGCGGGTACCGAAACGGGCGAACATCATCATGAAGGCGGAGTCCCACATGAAGATATTGCCGTTGTAGGCGACATCGAGGTAACTGCATACGAAACCGGAATCCGGTTCCGGGGCCTTGATGTTGCCGATGCCGATTTGCCAAGCCTTCCAGTACATCTCGATTTCCTTCTCGTGTCCGCTCCAAGTCGGGTCCGGGAGGATTTGCTTGGCCTCCTCGAAGGTTCCGGGCGTGATGGTCTCCGGTTTCGCCGTCCGGAACTCGTTCTCGGTCACGAAGGGTTCCTTCAGGTAGGTGTTCTTGTAAGGAAGATTGTACTTGGGGCGTTTCTCTTCCATTTTCTCTTGCGCTAAAAGGTTCCCGGCGGGAACGGAGGCCGCGCCTGCCGCAAGAAGGGATTGCTTTAAGAAGTTTCGTCTTGTTGTCATTCCTTATGATATTTTTATTGGGGGAGAGAGGGAGAAGGTGCGCCTCAGTCGGTGAACACGGTCCTCCCGGTCGGGTACCGTAGTACTGCTAGTCAAGTACTGCTGTCCTGCTAGTCAAGTACCGCTGTCCTCTCAGCCAAAGTACTGCGGTACTTGGGCAGGGGTACTGCGGTACTTGACTAGCGGGATAGCCCTGTTATACTCTCCATCGGATGAATACTGTTTGATTATAGATTCAGGAGCTTTTTGATCTTCCAGAAGATATCCGTATTCTCGAAGATACCCGTGAAGTTCTCGGCGCCCGGGCCGAAAGCGTAAACGGGAACCATCACGCCACTATGCCCTCCGGTGGAGAATTTACAAACGATACGGCCCTCGTTCAGATCCCCGTCCACCAAGGTAAGGCCACCGGTCTCGTGATCGGCGGTTACGACAACCAATGTCTCACCGTCTTGGGCGGCCCATTCGAAGATACGTCCGATCGTACGGTCGAAATCATGTGTCTCTTGCATCAACAGGTCGATATCGTTGAAATGTCCGTAATCATCCAATTGGGAGCCCTCTACCATCAGGAAGAAACCTTCCGGGTTTTGTCCCAGCAGATCGATCGCTTTCATCGAGGCACGAGCCAAGAGATCGCCTCGCTCGGCGGGAAGCGGGGTATCTACGGTATCGGTAACGCAGAATACCTTGCCTTTTTGAATCTTCGCCAGTTCCTCCCAGCTACGGGGAGTCTGGTAACCTTTCTCCCTTAATTCCTTGAACAAATCACGTCCGTCTGCACGGTTCTCGAATAGCTTGGAGCCGCCGCCGAATACGTAATCGACGCCACAGTTCACGTAATCCGCTACGATCTCGGCCTCGGCGTCGCGATCCGTATTGTGGCAGCAGAAGTCGGCGGGCGTAGCGTCCCATAGGCGACAGGTAACGGCGATGCCGCTTGACAGGCCTTTCTTATTCGCCAAGGTAGCCAAAGATTCCAAGGGCTTGCCTTCCGGGTCTACGCCTACCATATGGTAGTTCGTTTTATGGCCGGTGGCCAGTGCGGTACCTCCGGCTCCGGAGTCGGTGATGAGGCGGTTGGCGCAATAGGTTTTCGAGAGGCCGGTGTATTGGGAGTTGTCCAGCCAGAGCTTGCCCCGGTTGGCGGTCCAAGCGGAATACATGTGCATAAGGCTCATGCCGTCGCCGATCATGAGGATCACGTTCTTTATTTTCTTTCCGGTAGGGGGGACTAGTTTCTTGACCTCGTAAGGTTTCTCTAGTACATACGTTTGTTCTTTGTCTCGGCGACTTTGTGCCGCGGCCTCCGGAACGATCATGCCGGATAGCAGGATGGCTAAGGCGGATAGCACGGATAGAGTTGTTCTTCTCATATGATTCAGTATTTAATATTATCAATTTATATAAAGGTTCTCTGTTGGGATCGCGTCTAGTTTGGACATGCTTGGCGTACGCCAGCTCCAGCCTAGGTACTCACCCTCGTAATCCTCGAAATAATGCAAGGCGAAGGGGTGGTAGCCTTTTTGTAAGGGGATGCGTCCCGTTGCGTCGATGGCGGCGTGGGAGGCATCATTGTCCACTACCTTTTCTTTGCTGATATAGAGGACGCTACCGTCATCCGAGCGGGTACTGAACTCATAGACTCCATCTTCCGGGGCGTATATATATCCGGTGAAGATATAACCGAAATGATCCGGCAATTTAGCGTTCAGGATAGAAGGCTCAGGTATTGTTCCGGTCTCGACCACCTTCGCCTTTTGCAGATCGGCTACCCATTGGAACTCTCCTTCGTAATAAGTATAAGCTACCCCATGCTTCGTAGGCTGTATGGATAACGCGGGGCGTAATACGGCTTTTGTCGCTTGGATCGAGTACGTGCGGCTGGGTACGAATCCCTTTTTATATCCTTTGGCCTTGATAATCGTGGTCTCTTTTAAGACGAATGGCTCGCTGTATACCGGAGCGTTCTCATCCGGTTCTGATCCGTCAAGCGTGTAATGGATAACCGCTTCGGGTGTCGTGGATTTTAGTTCCGCCGTAATCTCTCCTTCAAATAAATCCAGATCATTCGCTATGTAAGGGATAGAGACGGTAGGTTGCTCCGTATAGGAATAGGGAGCGTACTCGGGAGCGGTTCCCCAACTCTTGTCCGGTGTCGCCGAGAGCGTAAAGTCCAGCGTCCCCCCTTGCATCAACTGGTCGTAGGTGATGTAGCAATGCGATATCTCCTCGCCGTTTAAGGTAACCTTCGTGATATACTTGTTCTTATCCGGCTGGTTGGCGGTAATGACCAATGTCTTGCCATTGCCCAGCTTCATGTTCGCCTTATCGAACAACGGGGTCGTTAGGATAAACTGGTTGCTACCCGGACATACGGAGTAGAAGCCGAGGCTGCTCAAGATATACCAAGCGGACATCTGGCCGCAATCCTCATTGCCGATGATGCCTTCCGGCGTGGGCTGGTACATCTCGTCCAGCAAGCGACGGGTCCATTCCTGTGTCTTCCAGGGCTGGCCCACATAGCTATATAGGTAAGCCATGTGGTGGCTAGGCTCGTTGCCATGCGCATATTGACCGACCAATCCGGTAACGTCTACCAGATCGCCGACTACCTCGGAGGTAACCATAAATAAGCTATCCAGATCAGCGATGAACGCCTCCCGGCCTCCGAACAACTGGGTCAATCCATATACGTCATGCGGGGTAAAGAAACGATATTGCCAGGCCGTAGCCTCCGTATAGGAACGTCCGATGGCGAATGGATCGAAAGGAGTCTCCCAATTCCCATCCTGCCGTTTGCCCCGGAAGAACCGGGTACTACCGTCGAATACGTTGATAAAATTCTGGGAGCGCTTGATGAACGTCTCATAATCATCCATATGTCCTAAAGCTTTCGCCATTTGTGCGATACACCAATCATCGTAGGCAAATTCCAATAGGCAGGAAACCGATTCTTTCTTGATATTCGTCGGGATGAAGCCTTCCTTTATATAATAATCCGCTCCTTTCTTATTCTTCTCAGCGGAGATCTTCATCGCTTCGAGAGCGTGTTCTGCGTCATATCCGCGAATACCTTTTAAATAAGCGTCCGCTATAATCGATGTGGAGTGATAACCGATCATGGTCCCGGTCTCGCCCGCCGATAAGGGCCATAACGGAAGCTCGCCGCTGGCGTCGTACATATCCAAGAGAGACTGTACCATATCATTCACCAAGGTAGTATCCAACAGAGTCATCATCGGATGCCAGGCCCGGAAGGTGTCCCAAGTGGAGAAGGTGGAGAATTGGCGGCGCCCTGCCGGGATCGTCGCTACGCTCATGTCGTGACGGCGGTATTGTCCGTTCACGTCGCTCGCTATATTCGGGATGATCTTGCTATGGTATAGCGCCGTGTAGAAATTCGTGCGCTCGGCTTCGGTGCCTCCTTCTACCGTGATAACGTCCAGCTCTTTTTCCCAATCGGAGCGTGTCGCTTGATGGATGGCATCGAAATCAAAGCCATAGGAATCCGTCTCTTGCTCAAGGTTCAGACGGGCGTTCTCCTCATTTACGATCGATACCCCGACTTTGCAGACGATGGGTTTTCCGGTAGTCGTATCGAAGGTAAGTACGGCTTGCCGTTCGGAAGGCTGTTCCATGGAAGAGAAGGGTTGCGAGAACTGCGCTACAAAGAAGACATATTGATTGTCTACCCAGCCCCGGGTACGCCGCATACCGGTAAGCTCGTTATCCCCGGTTCGCTTCACCCAGCCCTCGTACATATATTCGTTATCCAATAAATGGTCCATATCGACCACCAACGTAGCCTCTGTCTCTTTTTTATAGGTATATCGGTGTATCCCGACATGCGGGGTCGTGGTAAGTTCCGCTAATACACCTGCCTCCCTGAGATTCACCGAGTAGTAGCCCGGGGAAGCCTTCTCGTCCGAGTGCGAGAACGCTAAAGGTGTCTGGAGAGACGGGCGGAATAGGATATCGCCTAGGTCGATACATCCCGTACCGCTTAAATGGGTATGGGAAAAACCCATTAAGGTAGAATCGCTGTAATGATAACCGGAACAAGCGTCCCAATTCCCTTTCCGGGTGTCCGGACTGAGTTGGACCGCTCCGTAGGGAGCCGTGGCCCCGGGATACGTGTGTCCGTGAAATCCCGTGCCGATAAACGGATCCACGGAATCGATGGGGGATTGTGGAGCTTGGCTACAGGCCGTGAATAAGGCTATTATTCCTGTACACAAGCAAGAAGAAAGAGTTTGAATTAATCTCATGGTATATTTTTTGTTTAATATATAGTATACAATAGGCAAAGGTAAGCTACCTATTTGAGATATGCGTTTTTACCCGGTAGAAAATAACACGGGCTGTTTCATTTTCTGAGACAGCCCGTAATGAATCTTATTCGTACCTTGATCGGTTTAAAGGAGCCGGTTAATATCCCTCGTTCTGCTTCAGTTGACCATTCGATTTAGTAATCTCTTCACTAGGATACGGGAATACCATCATATGCGCTTGATAGGCGTTTTTGTTGGTGTAATCTTCGTAACCAGTAATCGTGAACGCGGATTCCGGATTCGCCCGGTCTTCATATCTGCGGATACGTGGATGTGCGTTCAACTCTTTATCGGCCAATGTCTTTATGTCGGTATTGGAAGAACGGTTCCAACGCTTTAAGTCGAATAGATGATCTGTAAACTCAAAAGCCAATTCACAACGGCGTTCGTGATATAGATCCTTCATCGTGGCGGTGCCGGCAAGCGGTGTCAAGTTGGAGCGTAGGCGGATACGGTTGATGTCTGCGGTTGCTTTATCGGCTTGACCTGTCATTAAATATGCCTCGGCACGGAACAATAACATTTCTGCGAAACGGATGATCGGGAAATTGACACGGACCGTAGGCCAGTCTCCGTTAGCACTCACGGCTCCTTCACCTACAGGGTCTGAGTATTTGAAAGCGTCCATGTATTTATTGATCATGAAACCAGCTTCAAGGTCGGAGGTAGACCAGAATTTGCGTGTCTCGCCGAAGAACGGGAACTCTTGGTTGTATTCCAAGATTGAACGTACTAAACGGTCATTACCTTTACCATCTTTCGCCATTTCTTCGTAGATGTCGTAAGAGGGCTTCATCTGCCCCCAACCATTATATTTGCCCCATCCTTTGTTCTCAAGGATAATGCCCGGGAATTCGGTACCGCCCGGTAGTGCGCCGCCGATACTCGGAATAGTCCAGAGATATTCGGCGTTCCAATAATCTTTCAAGTCAGACGAGAATAGTTCCGCGAATGTAGGAGCTAGATCTCGATTGTAGTTGTTCTCCAATTGATTGACCATCTCGATGACGTTGTTCCATTGGGTAGCATCCCAAGTAGCCCAGTAAGCATAAGTTTTCGCTTTGAACGCCACGGCAGCAGCCTGATGTGCCCGGCCCCGGTTGTCGGCGTCATAGGATTCGAAGTTTGGAAGGTAGGCGATTGCCTTGTCCATATCTTCGATGATCAGTTTATAATTGTCCATAACGGTAGCTTGCTGAGGCGGTATGGAGTTGTCGTAATCGTCGGGGAAGTCCTCGTAACGTACGAAAGGCACTCCTTGTTTATCCGTACCGTACCGATAAGCGATCAGATAATGTGCCCAGCCGCGACTGAAGTAAGCTTCGCCCAAGCTGCGTTTCTCGACGGCGGTCAGCGTCGTTTCCTTTTCTTTCTTCACTAATTCTTGGATGATCCAATTCGCACGGGACATAGTAGAATACATACGGCTGAATACATCTCTTAGAGGAGATTCATCACCGGTATAGGCTAAGGTCGCCAAAGAGTTATAACCGCGTGTACGTCCCCAAACAATGTCGCATGCGGCTCCCTGTTCCCAGAATAATTCACGGCCGTAACAACCCTCTTGATGGAATCTTTCATATAATCCGTCAATGGCATCAATGGCCTGTTGATCATTCAAGAAATAGGAGGTTGTAGTTGCGTTTCCTTCCGGCTGAACGTCGAGGAAGTCGCTACAAGAACTACAAACCAATGCGGATAATGCTAATACTGTAATATATCTTTTCATTTTGATCCTTTGTTAATATGAATATCTTTTAAAACACCCGATTAGTATGTCAATTTGACTCCGACAGAGAATACGCGTGAAACCGGATACTTCAAGGCATCCCAACCGCCGGTTTCCGGGTCCATTCCTGAGTAGTTCGTGATCGTGAAGAGGTTCTCACCGCTAAGGTAAACCGACATCATGCTGTTGCGTTCTTGCAGGTGAGCGCATTTCCGGATAACATCACTCAAGTCATAGGATACGGTGAAGTTCTTCAAACGCAAGTAAGAAGCATTCTCCAGATACCAATCAGACGGTGTGCTAAAGTTGCTATTCGGGTCGTTTTTCGATAAGCGTGGAATATTCGACCCTGTATTCGACGGACTCCAAGCGTTCATGATCTCTTTTGAGCGGTTGAAGTTTCCTTCTACATCGCTTAAGGCCATATATTTACCTACATATAAAGCTTGTGCTCCACCTACGCCTTGGAACATAGCGCTTACGGAAAGCTTCTTCCAAGTGAATCCTCCGGAGAATGAGAATGTAGTTTTAGGTGTAGCGCTACCGCAGTATTGACGGTCTTCATCATTGATGACTCCATCACCATTGGCATCGACGAATTTCAAATCGCCGGCTACAGCGTCCGGTTGGATTCGTTTTCCGTCTTTGTTTACATAAGCGGCTGCCTCTGCGTCGCTTTGAAAAATGCCGTCAGTCTTGATCAGATAGAAAGAGGCCAGCGGTTCTCCTTCGGCTGTTTGATACATATATGGAAGGTTACGATAACTTCCATCGAAATATGCATCATTTTTGGTGATACCTGTCCAAACGCCCGGGGTTCCGTCTGCGTTCTTTACCCCAATATCAGAAACCCAGTTCTTTAGATAAGAGAAGTTTCCGGAAACGAAGTACGACCAATCTTTATTTACTTGTTGGTTCCAATTGATTTGTGCCTCGAAACCTCGGTTGCGGACTTCACCTTGATTGACTAACATGGCATCGATACCGATCGTTCCCGGCCAGTTCATCGTTTGCGACTGGATCAAGTTGAACGTGCGTTTGTCGAAATAGTCGAATGCCATGCTCAAGCGATTGTCGAACATGTTCACATCTAGACCTAAGTCCCATTGCTCGGAAGTTTCCCATGTTAAGTTGGGATTTAATGCGGTAGAGTTATAGACGAAGTTTCCCCAAATCTTGTTCGATTCTACGCCGTACTGTGCCTGCTCCGACCAATAATTCTTACCTAATAAAGCTGATTTGTAATTGTAACCGATAGATCCTAGATTACCGACACGTCCCCAAGAAGCACGGATCTTCAATAAATTCAGTGTCTCGCTCTTCGGGAAGAAAGATTCATTAGAGATTTTCCATCCGGCTGTTACGGCAGGGAAGTCGCCATAGTTATTATCTTTAGGTAGACGGCCTGCGTAATCACGACGCCAAGAGGCTGTAACGAAGTAACGATCGTTGAAGGAATAAGCCAGACGGGCGATCAAGGATACGTTTGCGTCAGGACCGGTCAAATAATCGGTAGCGGAAACGGAATTCGCATAGGATAGATATTGTAAATAAGCGGATTCGTCAGATAAATCTTTTCCATTGACCTCTAGCCCTCGCTTGCTGTAATGATCGGCCGTAGTGGATAGTAAGACACCCACGGTGTGCATCTCATTAAACGTATTGTCGTAAGTCAATGTGTTTTCCGTTTTCCATGCGTCTGCACGGTAAGTCGTTTCATCCAGATTATTTGTCAAGGAGGGTTTTCCCACCTCGTCACGGATTGGGCTGAAGTTCTTATATAGATTATTCTTTAGGTTGTAAGTGAAACGGCTCGTGAACTTTAAGCCGGTAACGATATTCGCTAGTTCCAGACTGGTCGTACTCCAGATGTCGCTGGTTCGGTCATAGCGGTTTTCCGCTTCCAGCAAGCGAACCGGATTGACAGCGTCTCCGTGGATATCCGCGAAGTTGGAGCCATATTTGGCGATGTAATCCGGGTCTTCGGTCGTTGTTCCACCGTAAGTACCATCCAGTGGATTGTAAACCGTAGCGCTGGCAGGCATATACATAGCCGCCGCGACAACTCCCGTATAACCACTGTCGGTATCTTTTGAACGGCTTTCGTTGTTTTTCCAAACCACGTCTTCGGTGATAGTCACCCATTTGTTCAGTTTGAATTTACCGTTGTAACGAAGTGAAAGGTTCTTGTTGAAAGTATTGATCAATACACCTTCATCGTTATCGTAAGCAAATGAAACACGGTTGGAGGCATTCTCGGAACCAACATTCAAGGCTACGTTATGGCGTTGGTAGAAAGCGGTGCGGAAGATCTCGTCCATCCAGTTGGTACGTGTGGTACCTACCCATGGGTTCTTGGTCAAATCCCAACCGGTCGGCAATGTAAGCCCCGCATTTGCGTAAGACAGTTTTCGCATCTCGAGTTGCTCTTCCGCATTTAACGGCTCGATTACGTTGCTGGCTTTACGAACACCGAAAGTCGCGTCATAGCTCAACGAGGTCTTGCCCTCTTTCGCCTTCTTGGTGGTTACCAAGATAACACCGCCGGCTCCGGATTGCGCTCCATAGATAGCGGCAGAGGCAGCATCTTTTAAAACGACAATCGTCTCGATATCATTCATAGAGGCGATGGGTGCGCCGGGAACACCGTCAACAACCCATAATACGTTATCGCCATTCTGTGAGCCTTGTCCACGGATCACGATCGAGGGTGTAGCCGTCGGGTCTCCACCGTTCGCTTGTACGGTAACACCCGCTAACTGCCCTTGCAACATACTTTCGGTAGAGGTAACCGGACGGGCCACCAAGTCTTCCGTGTTGTTCAGCACGCCCACGGAAGCGGAGAGATCTTGTTTGCGTTGCCCCGCTCCATAACCGAGTACGACTACCTCATCCAATTTCTGCGTATCTTCTTCTAGGATGATGTTGAAGGTCGTATTCCCGTTTATTGGGATACTTTGCGTCATATAACCGATATAACTGATCTCTAAGGTAGCGTTTTCCGGAACTTCCAGCAGGAAATCTCCATCGAGCCCGGTGATTACTCCGTTTGTCGTCCCTTTTACGATCACGTTCGCGCCAATTACGGGAATCCCCGCCTGGTCTTTGACGATACCGGAAATCTGTTTCGTACTTTGTTGGTAGATGCTGGGACTCGGAAGTTCTAAGCCCGATGGTTGCCCGAAGACGGGAGAAGCTTGAGCGGTTTGGGTACCTGCCACTATGCCACATAAAGACATCCCTACGCATAGATGCTTGACAGGGATGAAATCATAAAGCCGTTGTTTCATGTTTGCGCATTTTAGTGTTTATCTAAATCTGCCGCAAAAGTAGTCGTAATATGTGCGAGTATAGTGGAAGGTCTTATGAAGTGTTTGTGAATAAAACGTTGCAAAGCTGTTGCAGCCTTACTGCAACGCACGTGCGGTGTTACTGCGACAGGTGTGCAGTAACACTGCAATGTGGGTTGCAGTAATCAGAAATCAAAGTATCGTTTAGCGTTGTTGTAACTGATGTCCTCCACCATCTGTCCAATGAAGGAAAGCTCGGAGGCGGGCAATAAGCCTTTCTCTATCTCATTGCCTAGCATATTACAAAGGATCCGGCGGAAATACTCATGGCGGGGATATGACAGGAAGCTGCGGGAATCTGTCAGCATACCGACGAAACGGCTTAAAAGACCGAGGCTGGAAAGTGCGTTTAATTGATCTTCCATGCCTTTGATCTGATCAAGGAACCACCAAGCCGCTCCATATTGCATCTTCCCGGGTACACTGCCGTCGTTGAAATTGTAGGCATTGGCTACCATCAACTCGGTGTCGCGGGGGTTCAGGTTGTAAACGATCGTTTTCGCTAACAGCCCTTCTTGATCTAAACGGCTGAAAAAGCGGTTCATGGATACGGAGATCGGCTGATCGTCGATAGCGTCGAAACCCGTGTCCGGTCCTAATAACTTGAACATCCGTTTGTTATTATTCCGGTTAGCACCGATATGGAATTGTTGTACCCATCCACTCCGGGCATCCATCGCCGCCAATTCGTATAACAATGCCGAACGGTATTTGCGAACTTCCTGCTCCGTGAGCGATTTACCCATACGAGCCTTGAGGAAGATCACCTCAATCTCCTGCTCGGTATAAGGTTCGGCATAGAAAGTATCCAACCCGTGGTCCGATAACCGGCACCCTTGGGCGGCGAAGAAATCATGTCGTTTTTGTAAAGCCTCCAATAAATGCTTGTAGGTGAGGATGGTCTTATCGGCGGCGGCCTCCAGCTTGGACAAATAGTCATTAAGCGCCTTGAAATTATCGATAGCGAGTACCTTGTCCGGTCGCCATGCCGGATATACACGAGTGTGGCATCCGTTTGAACGTATTTTTTGATGGTATTCCAAGGAATCTATAGGATCGTCGGTCGTACAAACGATCTCTACGTTCATCCGTTTCATGATGTCTTGCGCACGATATTCGGGGGTACGTAATTTATCCGTACAAGTCGCGTAGATTTCCTCGGCGGAAGCCGGATTCAAGACTTTATGGATTCCGAATATACGGCTAAGTTCCAGATGCGTCCAATGATAAAGCGGATTTCGCATCGTGTAAGGCATCGTCTCGGCCCATTTAAGGAATTTCTCATAAGAGGGCTTATCTCCGGTGATGTATTCCTCGGGAATGCCATTCGCTCTCATCGCCCGCCATTTGTAATGGTCTCCGCCCAGCCATATCTCCGTAAGATCCTCGAATTGGTGATTCTCCGCTATTTGCCGGGGATCCAGATGGCAATGGTAATCAATGATGGGCATCTTCGCCGCATGCTCGTGATATAACTCACGGGCCATGTCGGTCTGGAGCAAGAAATCTTGATCTAAAAAGCTTTTCATACTTGACGATACTTTTGAATGATAGATAAGGCGTCGCGGCATAAATCAGTAATGGATTGCCAATCGTTTTCCGCTATCGCTTCTTTGGGGAAGAGTTTGGACCCCATTCCTACGCAGGTCACGCCGGCCTTGAACCAAGCGGATAGATTCTCCTCTGTCGGCTCCACGGCACCGGTCGCCATGATTAGGGTCCATGGCATGGGCGCCTTTATGTTCTTGACAAATGAGGGACCTCCTACATTTCCGGCGGGGAATATCTTGCAAAGGTCGCAACCTGTTTCTTGGGCAAAGCCGATCTCGGATACGGAACCGCAGCCGGGCGTATAAGGGATGAGGCGACGGTTACATATCTTCGCTATCTCCGGGTTAAACAGCGGACCGACTACGAAGTTTGCCCCTAGCTGTATGAATAAGGCGGCTGTGGCCGGGTCTACGATAGAACCTACGCCCAATACTAATTCCGGACATTCCTTGGCGGCGTATTTAACCAGCTCGCCAAATACCTCGTGGGCGAAATCTCCCCGGTTAGTAAACTCGAAGGCTCTGACGCCTCCCTCGTAACAGGCTTTTACAACTTGTATTGCGATCTCTACCTCTTTATTATAATAGACGGGCACCATTCCGGTTTGGATGATAGCCTGTAATGTTTGTATTTTATTGAATCGAGCCATGTTGGGAATTAAAAATTGAAAGTTGAGAATTGAAAATTAGCGGGAGACACGGCCGGAGGTGTCGCCGGACATGAGTTTTTCTACTTCCTCTACGGTTACTTGGTTGAAGTCTCCGTAGATCGTGTGTTTCAGGCAGGAAGCCGCTACCGCGAAGTCCAAGGCTTTCTGGTCGTCACCGGGGTAGGAGAGCAAACCGTAAATAAGACCTCCCATAAAAGAATCGCCTCCACCTACACGATCTACGATATGGGTGATGTCATACCGGCGGGATTCGTACAACCGGTTGTCGGCGTATAGCACTCCGCCCCATGTGTTGTGATTGGCATTGATGGAGCCTCTTAACGTGATGATAACTTTCCGGGCACGTGGGAAGCGAGCCATTAATTGGGTACATACTGATTGGAAAGAGGCGGCGTGTACCTCGCCTTCCGTGGCGGCGGCGTCGAAACCTTCGGGCTTGATACCGAAGACTTTCTCGGCATCTTCCTCGTTCCCTAGGATGATATCGCATCCGGCTACTAGTTCCGGCATGACCTCATGGGCTGTCTTACCGTATTTCCAGAGATTTTTCCGGTAGTTGAGGTCGCAGGATACCGTGATGCCCAATCGGTTTGCCGCCTGTATCGCTTCCAAGCATACGTTGGCGGCACCTTCGGATATGGCTGGCGTGATACCTGTCCAGTGAAACCAAGAGGCATCCTTGAATACCGTGTCCCAATCGATCATCCCCGGTCGGATCTCGGCGATGGAAGAATGAGCCCGGTCATATACCACCTTGCTGGCACGAGCGACCGCTCCGGTCTCCAGAAAATAAATGCCTAACCGTTCCCCTCCGTAAATGATCTTGGAAGTTCCGATACCCTGTTTGCGTAATTCCATAACGCAGGCACGGGCGATATCATTTTTGGGTAAACGGGTTACAAACTCAGTCTCGATGCCATAGTTGGCGAGTGAGGCGGCGACATTCGCTTCCCCTCCGCCAAAAGTTGCGTTGAACTGATTGGCTTGGCAAAAGCGTAAATAGTCCGGAGTAGCCAGCCTAAGCATGATCTCTCCGAAAGTTATGACTTTCTTACTCATGGTGGTATAGTATTATGTTTTTCGCAAATGTAAGGGTTTATTTCGAATAATGTATAGCGTGTGTGCGAAAACATAGGCTTTTTTATTCCACCTCCGGGACAAAACGCCCGATTTCGAAAGGAGTCTTTGGGGCGCTAACACTGGTGTAGAAAGGAAGCAGGTATTTGACAAAGCCTTCTTCTACCTCTAAATTGGGAAATCCTAGTTTATAGATACCAAAGCGAGAATCATAATCCTTGATCGAATCTTCTCGAAGTTCTGTATACCGATGGGATAAATAGTCTGGTTCATAGTGCCAAGTATTTAATGTGACCTATTGACAAAGATACGATAAGTTTCTTGATTTAGGATATAGAGTCCGGAAAAACAAAAAAGCCGCTAGTCCCAATATGGATGCGGCTTTTTTTGCTCCTCAATGAAACAATCTCACGATTCCCCCCTTGCAAAGACTTGTTAACCTTAGATCTAAAATACTATGAAAAAAACTCGATGCAAATATAAGGGGTTTTATAATATGCGTCAATAGTATTTGTAACATTTTATTGTAAAAATATCGCAAATAGGTTTCAATTTGATATATATCAAGCTTGTTATTCTAGAATTCCGTACTTTTTAGGAATATTATTCATGATTTCGAATAATTCGTTAATAGTCTCCGCACGTAGCATGGCGATCCGTGTTTGCTTGAAATCGGTAATACCTTTGAAGAGCGGAGTAGCTGCCAGATGACGACGAATATGTAAGATTCCCCTACGTTCGTCCAATCGTTCCACGCTTTGCTCCACTTGTTTTTTTAGGATATCCAGATACCAAGAGAAAGGCTCTTGCGGCAATAATTCCCCGGTCGTAAAATAGTGTTTTACCTCCCGGAAGATCCAAGGGCGGCCTATGCTAGCCCTACCGATCATTACGGCGTCTACGCCATAGTCCTCGAAACGCTGTTTGCATATCTCGGCGGAAGTCACATCGCCATTCCCGATGATAGGGATTTGCATGCGAGGGTTATTTTTTACGGCACCGATCAAGGTCCAATCCGCCTCGCCCGTGTACATTTGCGCCCGTGTACGTCCGTGGATGGAGAGGGCGGCGATACCGCAATCCTGTAGTTGCTCGGCCAGATCCACGATAACGCGGTTGTCGGCATCCCATCCCAAACGGGTTTTCACGGTGACGGGGATGTTCACGGCTTTCACCACCTCTCTCGTGATCTCCAGCATCAACGGGATATTGCGTAGCATGCCGGCCCCGGCTCCCTTGCCCGCTACTTTCTTTACGGGGCAACCAAAGTTTATATCTAAAATATCCGGACGAGCTTCCTCGCAAATACGTGCGGCCTCTACCATCGAGGTTACGTCCTTGCCGTAAATCTGGATAGCGACCGGACGCTCATCATCGGAGACATTTAGTTTTTGCTGTGTTTTGTTCACACTGCGGATCAACGCGTCGCTCGATACGAACTCCGTATATACCATGTCCGCCCCGAAGCGTTTGCACATCAAACGAAACGAGATATCCGTCACGTCCTCCATAGGCGCCAAGAATACCGGACGCTCCCCTAAATCTATTGAACCAATCTTCATACCTTCTGTTTGCTAACTAAATAGAGATTACAAAAGTACTTCTTTTTGGGGAATAATTTTTACATCTCGTAAGATGATCGGTGGATGGAACAAGCGTTTTTAATAATCCGGATCATTTATGATATATTGATAGAGCTCGGATTGCCCCGCTTTATTTAGGATCTTGTGCTTCTCCAACTGGAACTATTCTTTCATGATGGGATGGAGGGTTTGTGCTTATAAGAAATCTTCTCAAATATTATTCGTACCTTTGCTACCGTAATATTAAAATATATAACCTTGAAAGAGAAGGATTTTGAAATAATGGCGCCTGTCGGTTCCTATGAATCGTTGATGGCTGCTATACAAGGAGGGGCCGACTCCATTTATTTCGGTATCGAAGGATTGAATATGCGTTCTCGCTCGTCGAATAATTTCACGACGGAGGATTTGCGTAAGATCGTCGCTATTTGCGGGGAACATGGTATCAAGAGTTATCTCACGGTTAATACGGTTATTTATGGTGAGGATCTTCCGTTGATGAGGGAGATCATAGACGCCGCTAAGGATGCGGGTGTTTCCGCCATTATCGCCGCCGATGTGGCCGCTATGAATTACGCGAATAGTATCGGGCAAGAGGTGCACTTATCCACGCAGTTGAATATCTCGAACGTGGAGGCGTTGAAGTTTTACGCCCGCTTCGCCGATGTGGTCGTATTGGCTCGCGAATTGAACTTAAAGCAGGTGCATGAGATTTATCAGGAGATCGTGAAGCAGCAGATCAAAGGCCCGAAAGGGGAATTGATCCGCATAGAGATGTTCGCTCACGGGGCTTTGTGCATGGCCGTGTCCGGTAAATGCTATTTGAGTTTGCATGAGATGAACGCTTCCGCCAACCGGGGGGCTTGCATGCAAATTTGTCGTCGTGCCTATACGGTGCATGACAAGGATAGCCAGATCGAGCTGGATGTGGAGAATCAGTATATCATGTCGCCGAAAGACTTGAAGACGATTCATTTCATGAATAAGATGATGGATGCCGGCGTACGTGTGTTCAAGCTGGAGGGGCGTGCCCGCGGGCCGGAGTATGTGCGTCTCGTGACCGAATGTTATAAAGAGGCTGTCAAGGCCTATTGCGAAGGTACCTTCGATGAGGAGAAGGTAGCGGTTTGGGACGAGCGTCTGCGCAGGGTCTTTAATCGCGGTTTCTGGGATGGCTACTATCTAGGACAACGATTGGGTGAATGGAGCAGTAAATATGGCTCCGGTGCTACCCGTAAGAAAGTGTACGTGGCACGGGGTATCAAATACTTCGGCGGAATCGGTGTCGCCGAGTTTGAGATGGAGTCCGGTTCCTTGAGAGTAGGCGATGAGATCTTGGTAACAGGTCCCACGACCGGAGCCGTTATGCAGACCGTCGATGAGATCCGGGTAGACCTGAAACCGGTGGAGGAGACCGTGAAAGGGGAACGCTTCTCGATAAAGATGTCCGAGAAGATCCGCCCGTCCGATCGTCTTTATAAAATGGAGAAAGTACAAATCGAAAAAGAACTACGATAATGAAGGAATATATTTTTAAACTGACAGACAAGGTTCGCGATTACGAGTGCGATTTGCAAGGCGTGGTGAATAACTCCAATTACCAGCATTATATGGAGCATACCCGGCATGAGTTTCTGGAGTCGTTGGGTGAGAACTTCGGCGCCATGCATGAGAAGGGCATCGATGCTTTTGTGGCCCGTGTGGATATCCAGTTCAAGAACTCCTTGCGGAGCGGCGATCGGTATACTTCTTGCCTGAATGTATATAAGAAAGGGGTGAAACTGGTGTTCGAGCAAGATATTTACCGGGAATCCGATGGGGTGCTGGCTACTAAAGGAGTCGTGGAATCCGTTGTCGTAGAGAATGGCAAATTAACCAGAGGAGAATATTTCGATGAGATGCTAAAGCGAATAGAATCAAAACAAGCATAAATGACAGACAAACAGATTTACCAAATTGGCCTTACTATGATTAATGGGGTGGGAGATATCCTAGCCCGCCATCTTCTGGAAGCGTTGGGAGATGCGGAGGCCGTGTTTACGGAAAAGCGCCAGTCGCTAGAGAAGATACCGGGTATCGGCGATTCGATTATCACCGAGATTAAGCGGGCGGATGTGCTCTTACGGGCAGAGAAAGAATTGGCTTTTGCCCAAAAGAACGGTATCTCTATCTATTTCTTGAAAGATATGAATTATCCGGAACGTCTGCGGGAATGCCCGGACGCTCCGGTTTTATTTTATTTCAAGGGGAACGCGGATTTAAACGCCACCCATATCATCAGCGTTGTGGGTACTCGTAGGGCCTCCGCTTATGGGCAGGAAGTGACCGAGCGTTTATTGCGGGATTTGTCCGTGAGTTTCCCGGATCTATTGGTCGTTAGCGGACTCGCGTATGGTATCGATATTTGTGCCCATCGGAATGCGCTGAAGAACCAATTGCCCACGGTGGGTGTATTGGCGCATGGTTTGGATCGTATCTATCCTCCCGTGCATCGCTCTACGGCGATCGAAATGTTGGATCGGGGAGGTTTGTTGACCGACTTTCCTAGCGGGACGAATCCGGATCGGCAGAACTTTATCCGGCGAAACCGGATCGTAGCCGGTCTGGCGGATGCCACGATCGTTATTGAATCAGCGGAGAAAGGAGGCTCTTTGATCACGGCGGATATCGCTTTCTCGTATGGCCGGGATGTCTATGCTTTTCCGGGCCGGGTAACGGATATCAACTCTAAGGGATGTAATAGCTTAATCCGGCAGAATAAAGGAGGCTTGATCACTTGCGCTGACGATTTAATCATGGCGATGCGTTGGGATGTCACTCAAAAGACAGACGCGTTACCGGTCCAAACCCAATTATTATTTCCGGAGAACGAGGAGAGCGAACGGATCTTGTCGTTCTTGGAGACGCAAAAGGAATCTCATATCAATGAATTGTCCGTAGCCTTGAATCTTCCGGTACATCAATTATCTTCTCTGCTCTTTGAGTTGGAATTGGATGGAAAGATAAAATCGATGCCGGGAAGCATCTATAAACGAATGAAACCCCTATAAATAATTAAAGCCTGTCTCACGACAAGCCCTAACCAAACTTTGTTAACCTTAAATCTA
>ERZ1027094.370-NODE-370-length-28456-cov-6.767614_pt1 | contig 28456 bp, 48 predicted proteins | sample MGYA00519410_ERZ1027094 | MGnify/ENA primary metagenome ERZ1027094 (study PRJEB26926, sample SAMN06164647) | human gut metagenome | biome: ENVO:00009003; feature: ENVO:2100002; material: ENVO:00002003 | host: Homo sapiens | place: USA | collected 2012 ...
GCGTCAGATGTGTATAAGAGACAGTTTATAAACCTCGTAATTTTTCTAACTAAGCCACCTATTTTTGTTCTATTCTTTCGATTTTCGTCTTTGCAGCTTGCTCTTCTTCAATCTCTTTCAGCTCTTCGTCGATGCGATCCATGTTTCCGGCAAACAAGATACCTTCTCGGCGTGACCATATTCCACCATTTACAGCGGAGACAGCAGTAGATACTTTATCATCCAAATTATCAATAATATAGGGTTGAATTTCAACTTCAACATCAATTGTTTCGGAAGGTTTTTCGAAATTAGTATTGATTGAGCCAAGTGCCGATATGAGGAAATTAATACGTCTCTGCATAAAAGCTCCGATTTCTTCTGCTGAATTTTCTACTGCCATGTGCGCTCCCATAAAGACATAACGGAAGGAAACACCTGATAATGCGTTACCACTCCCTTTTAGCTGATCAAATGATATACGCGGAGTATTAGTTAGCGCATACGCTTGGTTAAAATGATTTTCAAACTCGACTCGAACAGGATCGCTGGTTTGATTCCAAGTCAAATATACTGCGTCTGCCCCCTCTCCCGTCAACTGAACAACACGGCTCCTAAACTCACCGGACATCTTTTCTACATCTCCGAACAGTTTTAGGATAGGAAAAAAATGATAGTCGATACAATCAGCATAGCTGGAAAGAAGTTTTTCCAAACGTACACGAATAGTCTTTATCTTCTCACAATATGCCTCCAGTCGGTAGCTATATACTACTGGTAATTTCTTAAAGCCATGCTTGAAAGCGGAAACCATCTCCCAACCTTTGTCTAACTCCCACTGGTAAACTACATCTTTCGTCACAGTCATAAAACAGGTGATTTCGTGGTCGTCCAGGTCTTTCTTTTTGTACTCACGAGAGAAAGCGACCATATCGCCAGAATCATCAAAGAAAGGATATAGCTTATCACCCCGAAACGGTGACCAAAGAACACTACGTAGTTTGTATTGAGGCATAGATTTGCCAAATAGATTGGCTACTTTTGCCTTTAACTTCGCCCAGAAGCCATCGTCTTTTGTTACATACCAGTATTCAGCTATTTCCTGTTCTGATAGCCAAGAACGAACAATCTTCCGGTTCTGATATTTGATTTTATTCTTCTTCAGGACTTGCTTCAAAGCTTCAAAGATACCTTTCTCCGATTCATCTGGAGTACAGTCCATCTTTGGCTCAGTACCAACGGTGAAAGCCGTTTGGATGTTCACGATATCCTGTTCAAGAGGAAGGGCAATCCGGTTAGGATCAACCTTCTTTGTCTTTTTCGGGATGACAGTAGTCTTGCCTGTCTTTTCGTCAAATACCTCTTTCTCCTGCTCAATAGTGATTTCTATCTGTGGATACTTTTCTTCATCCATGATGATTTCATGCTTATTGGGGTCCCAATCAGCATATAGTTTCTCCCGGTCTGGAAGCTGAGTTTTCCGACCTTTCTTCAGATAGTAGATTTTACGGTCTATATCTTCGAGTGCTAAAATTTCGTCTATCGTTTTCATTTGATTATATTTTAATGTCCAAATACTCCAGAATTATCTTTCGGCTTCAAAATACGTCCGAGAATGTGTCCCAAGATATAGTAACGAATAGGGTCAAGCGTATGATTGTAAGCATCAATAGGTTCATTGATATAATGGCCGTCTTTATCCTTATCCCAAACATATTTGCGAAGCTCTTCAATGATGTGATAAGAACGTTCTGTAACGAATAGTTCCATTTCATGTATCTTGTCAATGCCAGCCTTGATTGAACCAGGGAACTTATCTACTGGATAGATATTCACTCCCCTATTCTTAATTTCTTGTATCAAACGAGGGTCTGCACTATCACCATATACTTTCAAGCCCCACGGTTTTAGTTTTTCAGCGATAGCGTTGGTTAACATTCCTGTTTCATAGAAGAGTTCATCTACATACAACCGGTTATCAATAATACCGCACCGAATACCAGTTGACGGGTCATTAGTATAACCCCAGTCAGACGCGAGAGCAACTTTCTTACACCACTGCGGGAACTCTTTAACAATACCCCATTTCTTGAACACGGCACCTTCCGCAACATCAGCCCACCGGCCGATAACCACATGAGCATACTTTTCGGGATTGTTCTTTTTCATATCCTCGACCTCTTTCAAGAACTCCGGTGAAAGGTTCTCCAAGTTGTCAAAGTAAGTAGTATGAATATGAAGCACATTCGGATGAGTGGAGATTTGAACCTGTACGCCGTCAATCTCTACCAGTTTATGAGTGTTCTCTATATACTTCTTGTATATGAAGTGATTGGAGTCGCAAGGGTTCATTATGATGATAATACGATTCTGAATCCCCTTCTTACGAATGGAAAGCATTATCTTGTCAAACTCTTCTTCATTCGTCCACTCTTCCGCTTCATCACAGACGAAAGTAGTAATACCTTGGATGGATTTCAACTTTGCCGTCTGATTGCCCGAAGAGGTCTTGATACCACGGAACATGATACGGCTTTTAGTCATCTTGTTGACTATGTCCGTCTTTGTAGTCTTGAAATATTTGGTTGTCCCGTCAAGTTCTATCTTCTCCATCATTTCCGGAATGATAGACATTCCAGCGGAAACCATCGTATAACGGGTGTAAAGTATTTGGTGGACTATCTTCTCTACAGGAGTCATTTCAAAAGTCAACCGTTCAATAAAGGTGGAAGCATTGAAAGATTTTCCCGAACCACGTCCACCAGTGATAAGAATTATAAATTTTTCCTTATCCTCGTATAATGGATGGTAAATTTCTTGAGGAACAATCATTTCAATTTATCTTTAATCCATGAATCAATAGAAATACCGTGGTTTATATCGGTAGGAATATCGGCATCTTCAGATTCTTCTCCAAAACCTTCGTTCCTTCCTAATGTAGAAAGCAGATAACGAATCATATAGCCGTCTGGGCGTTCACGCCAACCCACGAAATTACCGTTCTCATCCTTTTCGGGAATACCCAATGCGAGAACACGAGCGGAAACCAAGCATTCATCAACCAAAGCCCCACGTTCGTCTGATATAGCATCCTTAAATTCAGAATCTTCTTTCGCCCATTGGTATATAGTTTTCCGAGCCACTTTGAATGTTGCAGCTACTTTAGTCAGATTTCCACCAGATTTACGGACAACCTTTCTAAAATCTTCTATATTGGGTTTCTTTGCCATATCATCACACGCCTGCGCGTATTCGTTACGTTCGTTACTTAATCAACTTTAATACATCTTCCCCTTTTGTAAACTTATCATCAGTGCTTATGCCAAGCAAATCACAAAAATCACTTTTAGTGTTATAAGAGGAAAACGAGAGCATTATATACGCCTCTTCATTCTGTTGCCTTTCGATAGCATTCTCTCTAACCTGTTGCTTGACGGCTTTCATGTGCTCTTTCTTTTCTTCATAGTTCCTCTCATCAGAATCTGAGACATCATCCTCTACAGGCGATAGTAAATCGTCTAATGAATCTACCAATGAAGGAGTTTCCATATTTATAGCAAGAATATCGTTAAGTTCTCCAATATCCAGTCCAACATCAGAATAATCAATATCGGAAATGTAATTAGCGATAAGGTCAATATCCGGTTTAGTATTGCCTATTGCCATATATGTCAACTGTTCTTTTTCTGTTTTCTCATCCAAACTCACAACCTCTACCTTAACATCGTAATCCGTATCTGGAGTTCCATCGTATTTGTAATGCAAGTCCATAGCCTTTATCCTACGATGCCCATCAATCAAGTTACCGGAACTTTCATTCCACACAATACCACCAAGAAAACCCACTTTTTGCAGATTCTTCTTTTGCAGCTTCACTTTCTCATCTGAATGTCTTTTAGGATTGATCGGATTGAGATTTATTTGGGAACGCTTTATAATCCTTGTCTCACTTTGCTTTATCTCTTTCATAATCATACTCAAAAAGTTTTCTTTCTACCAATGGATATTCATTTATGACCTTACGTAGATCGTCCGGAAAATTATTACGAAGAAACAATAAGTAATTAATATCAGTAATATCAGTACCAGATGATTGATGCTTGGAATCGTATGTTTCCGGTTTGATTAAACCAGTCTTGCTAATATATTTCAATACATCTTTATTCTTATATTCAGACAATGGATAACACTTCTTCTGTACTTCATTGATTCCGCTCATCTCGTATGTACGTAACATTAAACGTCTATTCATCGAATCAGACTGCTTAAACCCAAAGAAAGCCCATCCGATATTATATCTCTCCCTTACTATATCTGTAAGTTGTGCCATCGTGTACAATCTCTGACCTTTATTTACCCTACATCCCATATATCCGTACTTGATATTACTATAAACTCCGAAATGAGGTATTTGCACAAACTTCACATTATGATATTTATTGCAAGCATAATTGATATACCTATTTATATGGGACAAGTCCTTAACGACATACATATAGACACATACAATATCTTTGAAATAGGGCGATATAAGGTCTAAAAGGGTTATACTGTCTTTACCCGATGCCGAGTGAAACAATATAACCCTATCAGCCTTTAAAGCAACGTTTTTGATTATGTCTATTGCCTTATCCATCATTAGACAACTCTACCGCCTGCCTTACGATTAATTCTTGCTCGTTGAGACGCATTTCGCCCCGTAGATTGAAATCGTCCCGCCTCATAATCTTTACGAGTACGGTACTTTTTACCGCTTGCGTCACTTGCATAATACTCTGGCATAACTTTAATTTTTTAATTAAACAATCTTTTTTCTGACAAATAAAGCCACCAAAGTGGCTTATATTATTTCAAACCAGAATGGTTGATGATCTCACAAATATGCAAGTAGTAAAACAAAGGAAGTTCTTCAGGAGGATTCTTTTTGAATTCTTCTAACTGCTCATCAAAATCATGAAAATCAAATTCATCGTGCATGAATTTAATGCCTTCTTCTGTTATCTCGCCTATGCCTATCTCATCAATAGCGACATCGAGCGTCCATGGTGCACCAGTACTATAAAAATGCACGGCCTCTATGTCTGTTCTTAAAACAGGCCGGCATTCTTCATCTCGCCCAGCCTTTCGTAATTTCTCGTTTTCTTCAAGCTGCTTGAAATCCGTAAACATCTTCTCATATTTACCACTGAACTTACGGATCTCAATAGTCTTCTTACCTCTTAGAATATCCAAAGCGTTCTCTTTGCGCATGATAAGAGGGTACGCCTCTATTTCTTGATCTTTATATTTAATAGTCATAATATCACGTATTTAATTTATCATTTTCAAAAGTATCTACAATATCATATATTTAAAAGTCTACTGGTATTTAATATACGACAATTGATTCATTATCATATTTTTTAGCGTACCCTGATCAAAGAAGAGGGTACGCATTATTATTTTATGCCTGTAATCTCAAAAGAAATGGATTGTTGATGTCAGGCGTTATATTTTTAGTGATAAATTTATACGCCCGACTCACGTCTTTCTTAAAATCAGAGTCGGAATCATAGATCTTAACCAGATCTTTTACATTATCAGAAAGAGCAGTACGGGCTTTAATATTAAGTACATCAGCCATTTTTTCACGCAAACCGCTCTTCATCTTTTTACCGGCGAGTGTTTTAGGGCAATACAACAAGACCACCACAAACAAAAACTTCTTACGGTCATAGACAGTCATTTTTGACTTGCAGTACACAGAACGAAACACATCATACATAGCATCAATCTTAGACAAGTCTGTATATAGAGGCTCACTGAAAACTTCTTCTTTCTTTTCGAGATCGTCCATATTATCGTATATGCGTGAAAGCTCTTTAACACCGGTTACGATAGTATTTTTCAGATTAAACAGGTTGTGAATAAACTCTCTACCCTTTTCTGTCCATACTGTTTGCATAGCTGTACCGGGTTTTCCATCATGTTGTATGTATGGGTGTGTCCTTGTCTTCGTGTAGCCCTGATCTTGATACTTATGAGTTAAGAGCCATTGCCCGCCCTGTTTATACTGAATATCAAGCTCTTGAAGCTTTCGATTTAACGTTACCGCACTCATGCCAAACTCTTTGGCGATCTGGTTTGTGTTATACGTGCTGGTACTCTGCAAAACCTTGTCATAATAATTGACCTTTGGGACTGCTACTTGAATTTGCTCATTTTGTAGTTCAGTTTGTCTTTCAAGGTTAGCGATCCGCTCTTCTCGTCTCTTCAATGCGTCTTTAGCGACCAAAAGAGCACGGGCCATAAGCTCTTCGGGGGTGTCCTCTGGTTTAGCGATCATGTAGCCACCGGTTTTACGGATAGATGGTAAGACTTCACTTGTCACCCACCTCTTTGCTGATTTTGCCGTTGGCAACTTCGAAGATAAAACCAATGAATAGAATCCAGATTCATTTATCAATATAACTTCTCTTAATTGACCTGATAGAACAATTCGTTCAGTCAGCTTATCTTCTTCATCGACATGATCCCTTATCGCCTTCTGTGGATTGACATACCCTAACATTGTTGCGGCATCAGATCCAACCAGCATCGGGATACCATCTATTTCGACAACTCTTACCGTGCCAAATTCTTGAGAACTGAAAATTTTAATATCATTCATGGCTAATTCATTTTACATTTGTTCAATACAAGAAAATCACCATCATCATTTACCACCATCCACTCAGGCAACACCCCAAGATTAGATTTCAAAAGCTTTTCTTTCATTTCAGGTTCTTTTGAAAGTAAATCATTCAAATCAATATAACCGTTCGCCTTAGCAAAGGCATTATCTAATTTAATTTCAATAAGATCATTCGACAAACAATGTCTAAATGTTATTTCCAATTCATTAAACATCCCACATAAGATGTTATACTCTTTAGGTGGAAATGATAAATTATCAACCACCTTTTCTTTGAAAACTAAACCATTCTTCATAACTTTGCATTACTGAAAGTTTATATTATCCTCATTGGTAGCTCGGTCAAGCACTACCTTTGAGGATTTTATTTTGACCGAAGTGGTAGCCGGGGACTCGAACCCCGAAGTATGCCGTTCTACCTTGCCCTTTCAGTCTCGCTTGACAAGAAAAAGCAAAGGCCGCTAATCCTTCGGTGTAATTTTGTGGCACTCTACACCGATCAGACTAACGACCTTAAATATCTTTTCACGCCGAGTGCCACCAAGACGTATCGTTTTCATATCACAAAATTATCATCTACCAAATCTTTCAAAGAATATTTTCAATCCTTATAAACGACAATAGACGCATTGTCGTAAATTAGGTAAAGGCCGCCCCTAAAGTGGTTCGGACGGCCTTTGATAATCGTGTGTTTATGCCAAAGCATCATATACCACATTCAACTTCTCAAAGAATGCCGGTTCAGCATCTTTACTCATCTTCGCTCTCATAAAATCCCTACAAGCCCGAACAAGTTTCACAAACAAAACCTTTTCAATAGGTTTATACGTTCTTATATCGTTAATACCCAATTCTGGTGTTTTGACTCTTGGTATATAATTATTAATAATGTGATAGTGCTTATCATCCAATACCTTACCATTGGGCTTAATGCCATTGAAATAGTATTTATTCTTTATACCTGTTACCAAATCATTCATTAGTAGAGATTGAAAACGAAACTCTTTTTCAGCGTAATAACCATACTTGCTTTTATCGCAATATATTCTTGCTGCCGAAACAAGTTTTAAAAACACTACTTCTTCAAACGGCATATAAGGCTGAAACTCTCTGCATAGCGCGGATAACTGAACATGTTGCTTAAAACCCAATTCTTCAAAATACATTCGTGTTGCCATAACCTTATCTATTAAATGATTCGACAATCTCCTTATACTCATTCGTTCTCTCAAACCGGTTTAAGTCTTTCACCCGGTCAGCACCGAAAGAAACTTCGCCAGTGCTGAACTGATAGATATAGATACGTCTATTCTGGTAAATATGCAGATATACGCTTACCTTGTTATTTGTTGATGGTAGAGTTTTCATAACGTTAGATTATGCGATTGATAATAAATTAGCTTTCTTAAAAGAGCGGTATTCGCCCTTCTCTGTATCGAAATAGGTAAATAAGGTTTCGTTAGCCTTTCTACCTGTACCTTTAGTTTCAGGCATCAGCTTTTCTGATAGCGTACCGAATGCCTCACGGGTTGATCCGTCAACTTTGCGAAAGTAGAACCGGACAATGCCGGATTTCATTTTTGCCTTCAACTTAATGTTTGCCCATGCCGTTTTAAGGGCTTCAATCATGCTGTAACCGTTTCTCTTTACCATTTGCCAAGCTGTGCTCATTACCTCTCTCATGCTGTTTTTAAATGTAGTGCTCATAATCGCTGTATTTTTAATTATTATACATATAGTTATCATTTCAACACCACAAAGTAAACTATAAGTATTCAAATTACAAAGCACATTTAGTTAATAAATTATAAAACGAATAGCTTTAGTTATCACATTTCATTTATTTGAAAACTTTGAGTAACTTTACAGCAAATAATAAGAGTAAACTAAAAATATACATATATGAGATTTAGAATTTTAGAGCTTTGCAAAGAAGCTGGGATCAATCAAACGGAATTAGCTGAAAAAATAGGACTATCACGTGTTGGATTGTCAAAAGCTATAAACGGGAATCCTACAGTTGATACCCTTGAACGTATAGCTAACGCCTTAAATGTACCCATCACAGACTTATTTACATCAAATGCACAAGAGTTATGTGGTCATATAGAATATAGAGGTGTTATTTACAAAATCAATTCATTCGAAGACTTGGAAAAGGTTCTGAAATTGAAGGAGCAATAGAGATATAAAGTAAAACGCCCCATGTGTCGCCAAACAATCATGGAGCGTTTCAATAGTATATTTACACTATTATAGTGTAATTCAATAATTTACAACTGCAAATATATGGAAAGTTTCAAATATATCCTATTCCCATTACCATTAATTCAAGAAATTTTCAAAAAGCCAAAGAACGGCTTTAGCGACATTTTCGATGTAGGGATATATCGAGTATCCCAAACACTACAAATAGACGAATACAATGCTCTAAAACAAGTGGTATACTGCTATTATCGTGGTGGCTTAACTAATAGTCTTAAACAAAGATTTCGTCAATTGGAGTTTGATGAGATTTTTTTTCGAGACGACGATTATAATGGTTTTGATGGTTATGAGTTTATTCCTGATGAAAATATAGAGAGTATTTACGAATATTGCAAAGAGAATCCTGATTTCAAAGACGAAATAGAAGAGTTCCACAGGTTAAGACAAGTAAAGGATGTTCTTGAAATGAGATACGATATATCTTCTGTTGCCAGAACCTATAAGGCGTATTACTCTACTTACAATGGTTTTGCAAATCAACCTTTGGTTTCGATCAAGAAAGATATGATGTTTGATTTTTACAAAAATCCAAAAACGGATTATGAGAAAGCTCTTTTTGCCATGTACGCTGGCATACGTTCAATTATCGGCAATAAGGATTTCGCGGAAACAACAGGATCAATGATTAAGTGTCGAATGTTCGGGGCTAAAAATCAAGATGAATTAGAGTTTATCCTGAAAGATAAAAAGGTTACAGCCGCATATAAACAGTACACAACCGACTATCACTATAAGAAGATGCTCAAAGAGCTTGTTGCACGTGGGTTCTTGATGTCTGAGATCGGTTATAACAAACGGACTTTTGTGTCTTGCAAACTTGATATGAAAGGTCTTGAAGATGCTATTGTAAATCACATTCAGAACAAAAATTTAAATCACAAAGTCAAACAAGTAGAAAACAATAGATTACAGGCATTAAATTCAATAAAACGCCGTCTTAATAAGTAATCCTCTTAATTAATGTCAACTTTATGTTCAACCTTATATGCGACCTTATATACGCCCTCATTAATAATATAGATTATAATATAATTAAAATAAATATAGGATATAGGGTACATACTCTTTCAAAAAGAGTATGCGTGCGCCCTCACTCTTCCATCTTTATCAATACAAAATGAATTAATCAGTTTCAAGCTATGCAAGTCCAATAATCAACTATGTACTGGATAGCCTCGTCTTTGTAGTCTACATTGTAGAGTTTACAGGCTTCTGCTTCTGTCATTGTTGCCAATGCTTCAAGTTCGTTGTTCATGTTGTCTTCGTTTGCCATAGCTGTCATATATTTATATGTCGTTTATGATGCAAATGTAGTACATTTGTACTACTAAACAAGTGTTTCAAAGTTAAATATTGTTATATAAACATATTACAATATACAGAATATTGTAGTATGTATATTTGTCATTACCTTTGTTGTATACAAAACACGATGTAAGATGTCTATACTACGTATTGAAGAAATAATGAAAGAGAAAGGAATAGGAGTTACGGAGTTGGCTAATATTCTAAATGTAAACCGACAAACGGTATACTACTATATCAAACAGGATGATAAAAATCCTATTGCGCAATTGCAGAAAATAGCAGATGCGTTAAGTGTTCCGGTATCTGAACTATTGGGAGAACACATACCGGCCGATCCCAACACGATCATCTGCCCGAAGTGCGGTACAAAGTTTAAGATGGAGAAGTAATTTACAAACACCCAATTAAATATTATATTATGAAAACAATTGAAGAAAAAGATTTACAAGGAATGGGGTTTAATGTAATCCCTGGTGGTAAATTTCAAAAAAACGTAAAACAAGGTTCTGTAATTTTAATAAAAAATAAACTTGGATACTTGCCACAATTAATTCCAGTGGCAAATGAATTTAAATCAGTTATACACTATGAACAAATAGATGATTTAGACAGAATGAAACTATTTGATAAAAAAATAATGGATGGAAAGACTATATTTTAAAATTCAGATTTATCATAGAAATACTTCCTGTTAGAAGTAAAAGGCGCACCCAAGCGATGCGCCTCCTGTTGTCAATTAGTTTTTGATTTTATATCAGAGCCTCCCGGCTGGAATATCAGAATCTGACAGCTTCCATCCTTTTAAGAATGTCGTTGTATCTTGATTGGATGATAGCTCTTTGCTTGTCGGAAGCGGTTACAATCTTCCCCTTGTATTTCCTCATGACAGATTCATTCATGCCGATTTCCTTTGCAAACTTACTGGCATTAATGAAAGGGAATGCCTCGAAGAATCCGCTCAAGTCATATACATAATCAACGGAATATCCGGATTTGTACCACGCAGGATACTCCCCATGCTTCTCACTATAATATTCGGCTTGTTCCTCAAGTATGGATATGAAGTCATTCTTTGCTTCCTGTTCCGTAAGCCCGAAGCCATACGCACCATTCACATCTTCCGAATAAATAGAAATACCTCCATCATTCGCCTTTTCGATAATCGCCTTAATCTTCTTCATAATCGTGCCATTTTTAATTTCGTCAATTAAAGCACCCACCGAAGTGGGTGCAGTCCTTTTACTTCTTTAACCCCGCCTTTTTCATCATACTATCAAGAGTACCGTTTGGAATCTCTTTTGCCGGATGCCTACCGACAGGGATAAAGTAGTCAAAGTCGGGATGAACATATTTGTAATGGTTCGTCCCCTTTTTGATTGTCCAGCCTGCTGATTCAATCAATTTGTAAAACTCTGAATACTTCATAAAATCAAAGAACTTTTTAATTGACGCCACAAATGTAACGTTTTTGTTACAACAATAAAAGTAACCACAAAGAAAATAGTAACATATTTGTTACTTTTAACAATTAACGAGAGTCGGCCTACTTCTCCGGCTTTATCCTTTCCATCATCTCCTCATATATCCAATCCACATCTTGCCGGAAATACTTATACAGCTGATAGGAAAATACTAGATTATTACGGTTATCGGATATGGCCGTCTGTGCGCTAACGCCTAAAACCTCCGCTAATTTATTTCGAAGACCGTTCTTCATCTTCCCGCCGGCGAGAGTGCTTGGAGAGTACAAAAAAAGGATGATAAAGATAAATTTCTTTCTTTGGGTAACATTCCCCAACCTAAACGTCTCCTTTTGAGAAATAATTTCTTGGAACCACCTATATAACGTTCCTATCATGTCAAGATCAGTCAATATAGGTTCTGTTAGCTCTTTTTCCCTCTCCGATAACTTTGATTTCTGCTCTCTGATGGATTTTATTTCCGCAATTTCTGAAAACATGGCACGATTATTTTAAAGTAAATAGTATATTTGCACTAAATAATCGTGTGGAGAGGTGACGTTACTGGTGGTTCGGGGCGTTGCCTCTTGTGTTTATGCAAAGTTCACAGAACCTTTCGGTTCTGTATATCCATAACACCCCGGGATATAACTGAAAGTTTTTCATTATCTTCTTGGCTTGTCTTAATCTCATGATTTCAATTTATTTATTATTTAATGATTATATAGTCCCCGCAATCTTCAATATACTTTATTCCGGCACTATCAAGAGTATTCTCTATGTCCACTTGGCACAGGCAAGATTCTGGTATGATATTGTCATACCCTTCCGCTGGGATCATTTTCGTGATTTGCGGGAAATGATCCTCTAGTTGTTTTGGGGATTGTATTTCCACATCCCAATCGTAAATGAGTATGCACATTTTATTAATTACTGATTAAACTATTCAATTTAGCGACAATCACATCTTTCTCGATTGATATGCTATTGCCTCTTTCATCTACACAATCTCGGTAGAAATCAAACACATATCTCTTAGCGTCTTGGTACTTTTTTGCAGAAATCAAAGGCTGAATTTCTTTTTCACAAATTGCAGCAAGTTCTTCTTCTTTTTTATTGATTTCCGATTCAAGACGTATTATTTCTTTTATTAGCTCTTGTTTATCCATGATTCCTTTATTTATAGTTGTTAATTAAACTCCGGTATTGACATCCACAAATCATCATCAGAGATATTGCAACTGTAATCATCTCCGTCTGCCGTATCCCATACATGATAATGTTTATTATAAACCAATATTTCCGGTTCGTAATGCCCTTTAGCGGAAACTATGACTAATACAGGTTCGCTCTGTTCTGATATATCATCTTCATCTACGTTAGGTAATTGATCTTTAGCTTTTATCCACGGGGATTGCTTTGCCTGCCATTCGGCACCTGCTATAAAACCGTGGTAATATGCAGGGAATACACTACCGCTACTCCTGCTTTCAGCGAAGAGATGAGCCGCTTCTTCTACCGTCTGTCCCATATCAATATTTCTTTCCATGTTTATTCTCCCTTAATTCGTTGTATCTCATTTTTTGCTCGATGTGCCATAAGAGATCTATATACAGTAAATCTGCGTTAAGAAATATAACTACGATAGAAGCCTTGATTACTTCCGCTATATCTCCATCGTTGGTTAGGATAGATGTCAAAAAGAACATCCTCTCAGTAAAAGACATTTCCTTTAAAGCATCATCCCAGTCTTTATATTCCGGCTCTTTCATGAAATCGTAGATATCATCAAGGCTGATATATAACGATCCGGCAAGGTCTAGCAAACGGATAACCGCATCGGCCAGCTCGTCGGGTACCGTATCCTTGACATATTTCTCAAATGCGCATTCAAAACGTTTAGTTTCATCAACTAAAGCGGAATAACGATTAAACTCACGCTCAAAAGTCGATATGCCTTTGAAATATTTCCCTTTCCTATCCGCTTCCACGGCTTCCGAAAGCTCTGTTATCACTAGCATCAGAAGATGCCCATTGCTCAACTCCGTGTCATGAAACCCGTGATCGCATACGCATTTGTACGCACGGTCACGGAGTGCGTTGAAATCAATCTTGCTCATATTTATTTCTCCTTTTTATAACTTTTACAAATGTTACTTCTTGATACAGATTTTCTTCCTTAACCTAAATTTCTCGTTATAGAAGTCTATGTGTTCATCTTGATAATGGGTTTAATTGATTAAAAGTCCAGCCGGCTTGTTTTAGCTTCTCTAAACCATAGGGTGATATTGCGTAATCAACTGAATGCGCAGAGCTATCGCCAAAACCGCCCGTATAGAAAGTATCTTTATGAAGAACACCAAGCGATTGAATCTCTTTCACTTTAGATGTAGTGTTACGCCAAAGCCATTCTCTATATTTAGAATCACCTTCTTTATCAATGCTAACATAATATCCCACTACGCCATAGTAACAAAATTCAGAAATATGAATATATTTCGCTTTCTCAACTATCTGTTTTTGCAACCATTCCCCGGTTCTGAAATTATCTTCGGGTAAAATATAAACCTCTTCTATGCCTAAGCCTAAGTTTTTATTAGGCACAACTTTTTGAGAACGTGGCATCACTTTGTATGTCCACTGCTTATCCGTATGAAATAGTTTCGGATTGTCAAGAATAAATTGCATTAAATCGGTCCTGCTCACTTTCAGTTCTTTTGCCAGTTCGGGTATAAGGCAATATTTCTTATTGTTCGCCATTTTAAGCAAATCAACTCTTCTTTTGATTTCTGCTATATCCATAATCATTCAGTTCTATAAGTTTTACCACCAAATTTTTCATCGCCATCTACCAATATATGATAACTGATATTATCCATATTTATCCCTCATGAATAACCACGCATTCAATTTGTTCCTCAAACGTAACGTCCACTATATCGTAGGTATAGTCATCGGGTGTTTGTATAATGACCTCCGCTTCCGGGTCTTGCTCTTGGAGTAGAGCGATCAATTCCCTGTTTCTCATATCAAAATAATGTTTTCTCAATCTCGTAATTGTAAACCAAAACCTCCGTACTCTCCCTTATCCGAGAGTGAACGGCCGTATGAGTGGTGACTTTTACTTCCTTATGGTTCCATTTGTTTTCATTGACAAAGGAGCGTAAGGGGTCAGTCCAGTAATTGCTGAGAATAAATTTACCATTGATCCGAGACAAAAGATCTAGCAGATCCGCAAGGTCATTCTCCCCATAACCATAATAATGACCTTGAACCGCCCCGGGATAAGGAGGATCAAGGTAAAATAACGTATCAACGCTATCCCTGTTCTTGATAACTTTCAACGCGTCCCTACAGGAAATCTGCACCTCTGATAGGCGATCGTACAATTTCTCGTTGAACTCCTCACGCTTATTCCTGAAAACCTTCCCGAAGTGTGTCCCTGCGGTACCGTTACAGAATTTCCATCCTCCATACAAGCTGCCGGCGTGGCACTCATTTGCCATGATCCATACGGCCCAAGCCTTGTCTACATCCGAGACCTCAGATCGTCCTCGATAAATGTTCCTAGCCCTAATGTAGTCAGACTCGGAATGTAGCGATAACCGGATTCTCTCACGTAGCTCCTTAAATTTGGAAGATTGGCAGACCTTGAAAAAGTTTATCAACAAGTCGTTCTTGTCATTGATCACTTCTATCCCTGCTTTAGGCTTCGCAAAAAATACCGCTCCTCCTCCAAAGAATGGCTCGCAATATATCTTATGCCTAGGCATCATTGATACAATGCGTTCGGACAAGTTTTGCTTGCCTCCATAATATGTGATTGGTGTTCTCATGCCACTAATGATTTTAATTCGATTAACTTTCTTGCCAAAGCCTCACATAAAGCTTTAGCCATGCCGACTTCGACGGCGTTTCCGATATATTTCTTTTGCTCCGCTTGCGTACCGATCAACTTGTAGTTCTCCGGGAATCCCATGATCCGTTTCAACTCGGGAATCTTGAGCATTCGCATCATGATATCCACTATCTGATACATGGCCATGAACTCCTTTATCTTGACTATGATCGGGATATCTGTTTCGTAAATCTCAATATAAATATTACCGGCATCATCCATCTTTACAAAGTCCGGCACAGCATCAAGATTGGATACAGTCTTGGGACTAACCAAGTGAGGTGGTCGCTTGTCCATTCGGGCAATCAATGTAAAACAAGGGTTATCGATCGAACTTCCCGAAGATGCAAATTGTGGATTCATCAGGTAGTGCCATTTCCGATTAGCTGTTATTACCGGAGCTGGCTCATTGACTCCGCTACCGACATTGTTGAAATTGGTATTCATCACCCACGGACGACAGCTCACCAGATTATATTTGGGATTGGCTGTTATCGCCCCTAATGGGCGGTCGGTTCCGGTCGGTTTGCTTTGCCCGAATTGCTGATCCATGAACTGGCATGAGACTAGCCGCTGTTTAGGGTTCGCCAATATAGCCGGAGCGGGATGGTTGATATCGGAATGCTGACCACCGCCGGAATAGTAGTTCATGATGAACGAAGTTACAAGCGATAACCGGTCTTTCGTTAGTAATGTCGGGCATGGAGCTTGTATATCTTTGGCTGTGTCTTTAAAATTGTACGAACATAGAAACCTTGTACTTACCAATGAATGATTGTCCTTACACTTAATGGTATGAGCTGGTCCCGTAATAGGTATATTCTTACTTTCCGGATGTCCGCTAAAGTATTTCGATAGGAAATGAGTCCTCACTATGCCTAACCTTCCTTGACAACTGATCGTCGGGCAGGGTTCTTCCATGCTAGGAGGGACATGCTTACCAGTTTGCCCATTAACAGAGTTATATTTCAACAGCCATTTGTCTTTTCCTCCGGCAACGTGACGAATAAGCCCAGCATAAACCCTCTCAAATGTTTTAGGCGAAAGAAGCTTCTTGCGCTTAAATATACTCGTTCCCTCATCCTCTAAATTCAATACGTCTTTTACAGGTTTCCATTTCTTCAACTCGCCAAATAGGGTTTGAGAACCTTCCTTACAATGGGTTGGTTCCGGCCAGACTATAGGCATATCCTTTTTTGCGAACTGACCGAAGAAACGTCTACGGGAAGTATATGCTCCAAAATCGGCGGCGTTCAGGATGCGATGATCGAACTTATACCCGTATTTCTTGACCTTGTTCACCCACCGGAGATATAATCGTCCCTTGTCTTTTGACACGGGCTTCCCATTTTCATCCAAGTCTCCCCAGCACATAAATTCTTCCACATTCTCAATCTGTATCAAGTCAGGATTGATCTCTTCGATGTACCGGAAAAGATGATCGGCTAATGTCCGGCTATCCGGATCTCTCGCCTGTCCTCCCTTTGCTTTGGAGAAGTTAGTACATTCCAATGAGGCCCATAGCACAAACCTCGCATTGGGATTCCGGAACTTGATCTTCTTGATCAGATTAACGATCGGTGCCAAATCAAGCGTACGCATATCCTCCGTGAAATGGAGGGCGTAAGGATGGTTAGCCATGTGGCTGGCGATAGCGTTCTTATCGTGGTTGACGCAGGCTATAACCTTCGCAATAGAACCACTTCCTATATTCGCCTGTTCCACGCCGGTGGACGTTCCACCTGCCCCACAAAACAGGTCAATATAGTAAAGATCCACGTTATCCTTCTTATGCAATTCCGCAAGGTGATGCAAGAGAATGATCGTCTTGAATAATGCTTCAGTATGTGTCATGACCTGTCAATCTTTATGAAGATCACGCTTTCTCCATCTGGCCTCTTGTGCGCCATGCAAGCGCTGGAGTACCTGCACTCTTCTATACCTCCTCCATCATCACGAAAGGAGCATCCTACACAAACGTTTCCTTTAGTATTTCCTTGCGGTAGAAACTCTATCGCAGCATAATATAATCTACCGATCTTGACCAAATGGCCCAAAGGGACATCCCTTAATTCGTTTACTTTTTCCATTGCTTTTTTGATTTTTCTTCCATTTTTGATATTCATCCCAAGTTAGTCCGATGCTTTCCTTCGCTTGGACACGAGGACGAAAAGCATCAGCTGCTTTAATAGCCTCGTTTTGCGCCTGAGTGTCCCTATGGATGTCATACTTTGCCATCCAATTCATTATGACCTCGCCGTCTATACGACCAAAGACTTGTCCGAAATAACCTTTCTTGGCCATTTTGAAAAAGAGCTTGAAGTCCTCCGGTTTATAATGTGGGTATTCTTCACGAACAAGATCTATAGTATCTTTAATTTGAACGGGGTCCATCGTTCCATTAGTTGAGTAGAAATTCACGAATTGCTCAAACCATGTGTACATTAGCGAGTTTACGAAGATGTCATCATAAGTCATCGATAATTCCACGATAGAAGGCGAGATCGATTTAAAGACATCAATCGCCGTCTTTGGATTTATACTGTTCCAGTACGGCTCTGGCGAATTGGCCCACAGTTTCACGGCTTGCGGCTTTGTTTCCGGTAGACTTGGTAAAAGATCCAAATCCGGCCTTTGGTATCGTGCTACTTGATTTTCCATTGAATTTTTCCTTATTAAACCATGTAGCAAGTCTTTTAGCGACCTCCCATGTTTTATTCGTTTCAAATCTCATCTTAGTTTCTGACTTATTGAGTTCAGACCAGTAATCAAAGAAAGCCCGGATCATTTCCTTCCCGTATCGTTCCACATAAGGAACCAGAGAATTATAAAATTCATCCCTCCGTTTGAGCGTAGCGGCTTTAGCTGCGGCAAGTTTCTTTGCTTGTTCGGCTTTCTTTGCCTCTACGCTAGTAGAGGTTTCTTTAGGTTTACTATTATCTACTTCTTCTCTAATCTCTTCTTGCGATAGTTGGGCGATTGGGTGGCTATCGGGTGGCGATTGGGTGGCGAAAGAATTATTATCAGGTGGCGATTGAGACGCAGACCTATTCGAACCATTTTTCCACCTCTTTTCATTTCCTCGTTTACCGGCATCAGAAAGTTTTGCTCTTTTTTCGTCCAATGGCTGCATACGTGTATTTAGAGATTCGGAGTAGAAACACTCACCATTATTGGTGAAGGCAAATAACCCGAAGTCATTTATTACACTTTTTAGAATTGCGGCATCAGCACGTAAATCAAAAGCCAAAACATTATAATCGGCTTTTAGAGTATAATTTTTGCTTTCTCTTAATTTTTCTATCAACGCCCAGTATAACCCGTATCCTTCCCATTTATGCTTTATACGTAAAGCGATAATTTTATCATCGCTTCTTGCATCACTATCATGTGGAAAGTAGTTTTTCATGTTTATCTATTTTATATAAATAGCCTTTGAATTAAGCGTCTTTGTAATCCCTATTTTACCAGATAGAAAAAGATTATTCAACTCTTTTCTTGTTTCCGTATGGATTGCATTCATCAACTCTACCTCCGGCACATGATCCGGTGTTATCATTTCAGATCGCCTTTTTTTCTGGAGACAATCAATAATGCTTAGTATATCCATAAACTAAAATCTTACGTTTGTCAATTGCCGTCCTTTCGAAAATACCGCCCACTTACCATTGCCGGAATCTTTCAAATACAAATCAGCTACTTTTCCAAAACGATTGATATTACCGCATAGATCAACAAACCATGCCGTCTTTCCTTTGTATGGACGGATGCAACGGCCTACAATCTGGTAATACATCGCAAGCGACATGGTAGGTCTGGCCATCACAACCGTATCAAGCTCTGGGTAGTCAAAGCCGGTGGTGAGTACTCCAACATTGGCAACAACAGGTATTTCACCGGTCTTGAACATTTCGAGTATTCTTTCACGTTCTTTCTTTGGAGTATCGCCGGAAACAATAACACAACCGGGTATCGACCAAGTTAGTCGTTCTGCTTCTTTCAAGAACCGGGTAAAGACTAAAATACCATTCCTCTTACCTCCTGCTTTCGGATTCATCAATCTTTGGACGATATGAACGATGTAACTATAAAAGTCAATCCGTTCATATTCCCTTTGAACGGATTTATCTGTGAAGTCCGCACCAGTGGTATTTATCTTCAAATTGAGTTCATTCCATCCAGTAGGATTCATAGAATAGTAGTTTACCTTTGAAAGATAACCCATATCAAGCAAGGTCGAGACCTGCACATGATAGATTACATCCTTGAATATAGCCGGACGTGTTCGGGTAATGAATTTCAGCATAGAACCAAACTCTTGCGAACTACTTAATCGATATGGCGTTGCCGTTAAACCAAGAACCTTGCATTTGAGAAGTTCTAAGAATGTCTTATACATTCCTTCTTTAGGATTTACCAAGTGACACTCATCTATAATGATAGACTGGAAATGAGAAAACAAATCCGGATGATTTATTACACTACCGATCGTGGCGAATGTGATCCTTGATATTTCTTTTCTTCCAAAAGAAGCTGAATATATCGAACAATCTAAGATGCCATAAGAACATAGCTTCTTGAAATTTTGCTCGAGTATTTCCTTGCTGGGCTGAAACACTAAGGTGTGCCCGTCAAGCCTTGCAGCGATGTCGGCTATAATAAGTGACTTCCCTGATCCTGTAGGAAGAACCATGATAGCATTCGTCTTCTTCGCCTTGTTGTTAAAGAAGGAAACAGCTGCATCAGAGGCTTTCTGTTGATAATCTCGCAATACATAACTCATAATCCTCTCTCCTTTTTAAGCTTCTTATTAAGCGCCTTGTAATACTTGATTAATTGCTCGTACTCAAAATCGGTAAACTTTCGGCTAATACCCTGCTTTGCTTCGAGTAGGACAACTCTCTGTTCACCATACTTGGCAATCAATCCTTTACGGTAATTCTGAATATTACCCTCCATGAAGCGGTTACAGTGCCGACATTGAGCGTTACAGTTCATTTCATCGAAACGGGTACTCATATGCTGTCGATTTATGTAATGCCCGTTATCTGCCTGCTCAAACGGTTTAATCTGTCCACATGAGATACATTTAAAATATCCGTTCGGCATACAATCACGAAGCCGGATGAAAAGGGAAAACTCCTTGTCGAGTTTCGCTTTCAGATCCGGCTTCTTCTTAACTGTCACCCCTGCTTTATCAAACAGGGACAAAGGCTTATCTTTCTTTTTAGTCTTTCGTTTTATGTAATACATAATCAGTCATAATTATAATTATCAAAATCATCCGACTCATAATCCGGCATATCATTACCAAAATCCATTATCATCCCCCCTCTCTTTGTGATTTATCAAGCATAACCCAATCCACGTTAGATCCATAATACCCCAAATGGCAGCGACTATTAATAATAGTCGCTGACCAGTTATTCAAAGATTCTATATTCATGGTGATATAATTTAGTTTCAAAGAAAACCCCGAGGCGTATTCCCCGGGGTACATACAAAGTCAATCATGCAGTTAAAAGTGCTGCTCACTTCCATATCATACCTCCTGTACCAATTTCGCATTACCTTTCAGATAGAGTCAACGGCTAACCGATGCCGTGCGGAAAAACATCTGCGCTATCTTCACTCTACTTTCAATACTTTTATAGGAGGTTTCTCTCTAAAGGGTTTGTGGACGGTACCGGTATCGAACCGATCTCTTTACGTCATGCGCACTCCGTAATGTTTCATCCCAGACTACTGACCGCCCATGTGCCGGGGCTTTCACCCGGCTATTTGCGATTGCTACACAAACTTTCCGTCTCATGGCAGTAATTGTTTCCGGATAACCGATCAAGGCACATCAAGATAAACCTATTTACCAGAATAAGCCATTGAAAATTCACGAGGAATAAACCGTCCTACCGATATAGGCTTTGCAACCTCAATCATAGTATGAATCTCTTTCTTTTCAAACGGATTTCCCTTTTCTTTAGCTTCTTGCTCATGTTCATCCTGCTTCTTTTTGAGATAAGAAGTAATCAACATCATTGCCCGATCAACATTGTAAGTGTGGACAACAAATGTCGCTGAACGTTCATCCTCGTCAAATAGAATTTTTGTTTCTATCTGGTAAAACTTCCGATCACAATTCTTCGGTTCTTCCTCTTCATCAACGTCCGGCTTGTCATCAGGATCATTATCGGGAAAATCCAAAGGCAAAGTATCGATCTTCTTTTCTTTTAATGTGTCAGTAAGGATTACACAGGAATCAAACTCTTTAACCATGTTAATAATGAAGCCTGCCGTAAAGTTCAGTTCAATATAATCCTTTAAGAGAAGAAGTGCAGAATCTACACTGGTTGCATAAAACAGGAATTTACACTTTTTGCTATCAATAGTGGCCTGAGCGATATAAGGCTGTAAGTAGTCATTTACCAGCTCAACAGCCAAACGTTTTTGATTACTTACCTCAATATCCTTTGTTATATCACCAGACTCATAACAGAATCGGATTTGAGCAAGAACATCCTGATCTATCAATGTTCCTCTCTGAAACAGTAATTCATTACGCTCAATTGATACAACCTCGCTAGTATCTTCATCAATAAAGTCCTCTGTCCATGTTTTTAGGACTCGTTGAGCAAGGTATTTATTGAGCATCTTTTGGGGATCAGATGTAAAATACCTGATTTCTGTTTTTCTTGTTTCTATCATAACTAAATAAATTCTTGATTTCTTTGTATTTCCTGCTGTTCCTCAAATTTCCAACAATATCCACCTGCTGTTTTTCTTTTGTTGTTACAACATTGTGAGATATTTTGAAAATTTATGCCGGTATCTCTACAAGCGTCCATTAATGTCAAATGTCGCTTTATAAAAGCTCCATTCTTATCTAATTGAATAACTACTTTACCTTGAGATACGGCCCTTCTTCTTTGGGCAGTACCATAACTCAAATTATAAGCGTGAGTACACCATTCCAAATTAGACAAGCTGTTATTGCTTTTGTTTTCATCTTTATGATTTACAACTGAATACCTATGAGGATTGGGTAAAAAAGCCTCTGCTACTAAACGATGAATGTTAAGTGTATGTGAGCGTCCGCCTTTGAATAGGTTTACACATTTATATCCACATCTATCTTGTAGTTTAAGGATATGCGGCTTTTTCTTCATTAATTCACCATTTTGTAGTCTTACGTAACTGCATATAGATTTAATTCTACCCCTGTCTGATACTTGATATAAACCTTCATATCCGACAACATCTTTCCATATTTCTGCCATTATAAATAATCTTTATTTCGTCCAATCTCTATTTCCATTAGTTGAATCAATCTATCTTCATCAGCAGAAGGTAAATATATTCCGCATTCAGCACTTGCCCAATTACGAAAACGGGTAATACTTGTACTCATTTCTGCACTATCTAAATCAGCAGAGCTGCGCAATATCTTTATCCGTCCCAAATACTTGTCGTCTCTCTCACGAATGAAAATGGATGGATTAACAAGCTTTTTATAATACTGTTGCTTCACCCACTCCAACGTGTTTCCGGTCTCACACGCAAAGTAACCTAAAATCACATGCAAATATTTATTGCTTTGCAGGCTTCTTTTAGGCTTTTTCTCTGTGAGTTCTACAACCTTACCGCTTTCTGCGAGCTTTGCAGAACGAGCCTTAAATTGCTCTTTCTGCAAAGGGTTTGAAGTATCGTAAAGGGACATACATTAAAAAGGTAAATCGTCCTTTGCATTACCATTCGCATCAACCGGAGGTGGGAAATTCTGCGGCTGTTGCTGATAAGTCGGTTGCGGTGTAGGTTGTTGAATTGGTTGCTGTGCCAGTGTAGCTTGTGAGGATTGCGACACACCGCCACGCGCATCTATTTTGTAACACCGAATAGACGCCATACGTTTGAATTCTCCGTCCTGATTCGTCCAAGAACGCCCTTGTAAGACAAATGATACAGTAACAACATCACCCTGATTAAAGCGGTCGAGTTCTGCACACTTATCGCCTGAAAACTCTAAGGGAATAACATTCTCATACTCGCTACGCTCTCCCGTATAAGGATCGTAAGTGGTAGCATCCAAGATAAACTCCCGTTTTGTAAATGAGGAACCACCGTTTTTGGATGGTATTTGAACGGTTTGTCCGATTTCGATTATCCGTCCGGTTATTTGGTTTGCCATTAATTTTCTCCTCCAAAAATCTTTTTATCGGTTATAAGTTCTCTGTTTTCTTCCAAAAACCGGATAAATTCCTCACAATGATTAGTGAGAATAGGAATATCACGTTCTGGATTGAAAACGTATGTTTCTGTATAGGTATCTACCACAAAACCGCCTTTATTGAACTCTACAATGTTGTACTCAAATGTCCGTACATCCGAACCGTTCTTCATCAAAGCGTAAGGATAAACCAAATGTTGATGGTGGTCTTTAAACTTTCCAACCCTATAACTTCCGGTCGTTTTGATGTCGTGAACGGTGGTAGGCATCAACTCGTCAATCAGACCGTAAACCAAAACATTACCGTATGCAGTTGGCAGGATTGCTTCTACTCTAATCTGGGTCAATGCGCCTTTGTAGTAATTGGCAAATTCTCGGCAAAGAGAAATGGGAAAAACGAATGTACGGTTATTGTAAACAACCGTATAGCAAGTATTCTCGGCATTTCTCTCTACGTTCATCTTATTAGGTTTCCTATTTTCTATAAGAGCATCCACCAATTCGTTAAACGCTGTCCCTTTATCCGCAGCTTCGCTATCGAAAGGTTTACGATTAATGCGATCAATGAGTTCTTGAAACTGCAACTCGTGAAACTGTTCGGGTGTGTGGGGTGGATTTTCAGACCACCCCCAGTATTTTTCCCAAACCACATCACTATTCAAATACCCCCAAAAGGAGTCAAGAATAGTGGCGTAAAATTTATATTTAAGCTGCTGCATCGTTATACATTTTAGTATTCTTGTCAAGGACCAATCCAAGTTCTTTAGCCTTAGCCGCCAACATCATAGACGCTTTCATTTTTGAACTTCCAACATGGTTGAAATCGTTAATATGCGCGATGAAGTCATTCGCGGATGCTGCATCCCCAACCAATTCTAAACACCCTGTTATATCTGATAAAACCTTATTATATGCTTCTTGTTCTGCCTTTTTAGCTTGTAGCATACCAAGATAAGGGGCAATAATCCGAGTAGCGATGAAATCGTTCTTTGCCGTGGGTTTCCCTTGTACGTCTATAATAGTCGGAACCTCCATAACAGATGGCAGATTACAGGTATTCTTTCCGTCATTTCTATTTGTCGGATCGAATGTGATCGTTCTTCTTACCCGGCCATTCTCATTCCGCATTTCCATATACCCTAACAAATCCAATTCTGTAACGATCGAATTGTAAGACTTTTCCCTTAACGCAGGGACAAAAACCGTATCATCACCCTCTTTTCGTGTATCCCTGTGAGCGACAAAAATGACGTTTTTATTCAAATCCGACAGACAGCGAACAAACCATGAAAATTCTTGATTGATACCGCCCCAATCTCTAATAGAAGGCTGTCGGGTTCCACATTTGTAAGAAATAATGAAATCCATCATCTTACCGATAGTATCAATAACTATTGATTGATAAGCTGACAGATTTTCACTCATTAGCACCTTCATGTCATTCCAAGAAGTGACTTGCACGATGTCCACACTTTGCAGATGGGAATCATTCACTCTTTTAACCCCGTTGTCGAAGTCAAGTAATAACGGCATTGGAGCACTCAATGCAACTGTACTCTTGCCAAAACCAGCTTGGCCGTAAAGCATCATCTTTACATTTGTCGGAATATTCAATTCCGTTGATTTTTTAATTAAACTCATGATCGTAATATTTTAATCGTTAATACTATATCGTTCCTCTTCGTGTACCTTTTAGGATATTCCCATCCTCAATAGCTTTTTCTATTTCCGCTATCCGGTAATAAATTACCCCTTTAGCCTTAATGATAGGATTACCTTCCCTATCCACGGCCTCACGGGTGTCAAACTTGTATTGCTGGAGAAAACCACGTTTTACCAAGGCATTGATAACCGATTTACCGTATGTGTCTTGTGCTTCCTTTTGAGTGAAAAGCACGCGGTTATAGATTTTTTTCCTTTCCTCGGCTACTGTCCTTACCGCAGCTTTCGTAATGGCATCGTAATCTATTACTACAGGAATGCTCATTTTGGGGGAGATCAGTTCCATGGCCTGTTGAAGAAGGGCCATAGCCGGATTTGATTGAGTTGCTTCCATAATTCAAATAATTATATTTCGCCCTCTCGTTCTTACACGAATACGGGCGGTAAGTTCTACATTGGCGTTAGAACGGGTTCGGATTCGTTGCCGTCTCATGTCAAAATGACTATCTAAACAAAGGATTATCAAAAGAACACTAGCAACCGCCGATTTCGTGGCAGGCGAAAAGTCCAGTGTCAACCGGATACCCGATATCCTTTCAGCCAATTTTAGTGCTAACTCTCTCCCAGTCCGAACGCCCAAAATCAAAAATGCCGTCTGGAGCTGGTTATTTATCGTGCTTACCGCACGATGCTTCAAACTGGCAATCTCCTTCTTCTCGTACCCGGAGGCGTACATCTGCGCTGTCAGGTCGCATTCAGGTGTTAGTTCGGTGAAGACTTCCATGACATTTCTTGTTTTAGGATTTCTACAGCCGACCTCATAGCTTTCTTAGCTTCATTATCGCACCAATCATTCACCCAGCTTCTCGACTTGGTGAGATTGTTCGTATGCGCCTTTACGTGCCTAAACGATATACGGCCATATATACAGCCGTCCGTATTCTGACGTAAGATATCATTTAGGGTCTCCGCAATGTATTTCCCCGGGACACTGGTACTTTTAATGCTTATCTTCGGGAACATCATCTTGCAATCGCTATTCACATAGATATGTTCTATTGATCCATTATTAAACTCTGAGTTCAAAAGGACATAAACAGCGTTCGCCAACGCTTTCAGTTCAGCGTCCTGCGCATCCGATGTCTCTTTTAGCGTACCCGATTGCCTGATCCGGCCTAATTCTGACGTGATCCAGAAAGCGTAACCCCCAACCTTATGATGATGATTGAAGGACGCATCAGTATTAATCGTGACATTCATAATCGTGCGTGTTGATTTTTAAGGCTTCTCTATATTATTGACTATATAGAGAAAGCCGACCCTGCTATTTCTGGAAATCGTGTAAGGTGGCCTACCGTCTTTCGTCACAATACCGTCTTTTCTCAACTCGTTATTAATGCGAAGTGCCTCGGAGCGATACCCCATTACATCCGACACCTCTGATAATGGGATCGCCTTGGGCTCACCGGGCTTTGTTTTCAAAATTGTTTCTCTGATTGTTGCCATATAACTATAAATTTAAATTGATTGTGGACGGAACCGGTAACGATCCGGCATACGCACTTCCGGCTGTGCGCAGAGCGTTCCAATACGCCCGCCCAATTGCCGGGGCTTTCACCCGGCCGCTTTTGACAACCTAAACACAAACGAATCAAACAACTTCAAAGAAGGCTTTTGCAGCTAATAGCTTCTTCTCTGCCAGAATACGAGCCGATTCTTCCCTGTCTTTCCAAGCTCGATAAAGATCCAGATCCTTTTTCGCTCCATCCAATTCTTTGTTTAGAGAATCTACCAAATCAATAAGCTCTTCTTTAGTCATTTCTTCTATACCTTTTGTTTCCATGTCTTATCATTTTAAAGCTGTTATTAAATCAAGTTTGTATGCTGAATAAGTGAATACTACGACACCCACAAGATTAGGAATGAACGTAGCTGATTCTGATGCCATAAGGATGAAGCCAACGAACAAGGCTATCCCGTAAATTATATTTTTCATAAGCGTTAGAATTTAATTTGTGCCCGGCAACCGATTCGATCGACAGCTCTCGCTTCAGAACCGGGCCATATTTTGAAAAGGGGCGGCGGTTAACCAATGTCTGACCATAACACCGCAAGGAAACACGCCCCTTTGATAATTTCTTTTTTATAATGTACCCCAGCAGGTCACGGCAAAAGCTATCTGCGCTTATACATTATTATATGTTATCCTTTCGTTTCAACCCCATTTCTGCGGGTACTAAGGTGTAAGTACGAGAAAGAACTAACAGAAGTGACCGGGTGAGATATTCTCTACGCCCACCCGACCTAGCTTTAATAAACCGTTATGAAGTTTTCTACTTTAAATGATCTGAATCCGTTCGCATCTACATCGAAGTAGCGAACTGTCTTGAAGTTTTCTGATCCAGTCCCTTTGATAAGGTTCTGAACGTCTTTGAGAGTGCCTTTAGCCTTGCGAAGTGATCCGTCCGCCTTTTCATAAGCGAAGGTTACAACGCCCTTGTGCATCTGTCTTGTTAAGCGGTACAAAGCCCATGCGCGAGAAAGACATACTGCAAATGCTTTACCGGTTGCTTTCATTAGCTCGTAAGCCATGCAAAATACTTTGTGTCTGAAATTTGAAGTTTTCATAATCGTGTGTGTTATATGTTAGTACTATGCTATATTCTGCCAATATTCGACTATGTACTGTCTGGCTTCTTCTTTGAAGTCTACATTGTACTCTTTGCAAGCCTGGTCGTCGCTCATCGTTTCGAACCTTGCTAATTCTTCGTTCATGTAATCCTCGTTTGTCATAATCGTGTATTTTAATACGTTTATACTATTTACAGTAATTCATTTTGTCTATTAATTTGCACTTGTGATAGCGTTATCATTTGATGATGCAAATATACTATTGATTTTAGTACAAACAAACCATATTAGCTAAAACAATAGTGTATTTATACTATTTAACTTTTAGTATAAACAAACCATCGTATAGTATGAAT
>ERZ1027094.380-NODE-380-length-28015-cov-6.617382_pt1 | contig 28015 bp, 27 predicted proteins | sample MGYA00519410_ERZ1027094 | MGnify/ENA primary metagenome ERZ1027094 (study PRJEB26926, sample SAMN06164647) | human gut metagenome | biome: ENVO:00009003; feature: ENVO:2100002; material: ENVO:00002003 | host: Homo sapiens | place: USA | collected 2012 ...
CTCTTTCAGCCAATTGTAAGATATATTCATCGCTATAAAATTTATTCTCTAAAGAGACGGCCTCTATTGATAGCCGCCGAATTGACGGACAAAAGTACGAATAATAATTCAAACGATACAAAAATATCCTCATGAACTTCTACGAACTCTTAACTGCGCCAACGCATGCGTTTCATTCATTCTTAATTTTCTATCGCGAATCATAGATAATAGAGACTCACTTTACGATGAGTCAGAATAAAGATGTACCTTTGCGGGAGGTTTTAACGTTACAACTATTTTTTATGCGTATAGATATACTTACCGTACTTCCCGAGATGATCGAGGGGATGATTAATTGCTCTATCGTCAAGAGGGCGCAAGATAAAGGATTAGCGGAGATTCATTTACATAACCTACGGGATTACACCACTAATAAATGGAGGCGGGTGGATGATTATCCGTTCGGAGGAGAGGCCGGAATGGTGATGCAGATCGAACCGATAGACCGGGCGATCTCAGCGTTGAAAAGCGAACGGGAATATGACGAGGTAATCTATACCTCCCCGGATGGCGAGACACTCAACCAGCCCATGGCCAACAGCATGTCTTTACTAAATAATATGATTATCCTCTGCGGGCACTATAAAGGGATCGACTATCGTATCCGTGAGCATTTGATAACGAAAGAGATATCCGTAGGAGACTATGTCCTTACCGGAGGAGAGCTGGCCGCCGCTATCATAACCGACGCCGTGGTACGCTTGATACCGGGAGCGATCGGCGACGAGCAAAGCGCCCTCTCCGACTCCTTCCAAGATGACTTACTGGCCCCGCCTGTTTATACACGTCCCGCCGATTACAAAGGTTGGAAAGTACCCGAGGTACTATTATCCGGGCACCAGCGCAAGATCGAAGAATGGCGCTTGCAACAAGCACAAGAGCGTACGGCACGCCTCCGGCCGGATTTATTGAAATAGCAGCGTTAAAAAACAAGGCCGGGGATCATCCCCCCGATGATACCCCGGCCCCTCTATCCACAAACAATCATGGCTACAACATCACTCTTATTTATTGAAACGTTCTTTCAATTTAGCTAACATGTCTTTTGTCATGGCATCCAAATCATACTCCGGCTTCCAGCCCCACTCTTGGCGGGCGCAAGTATCATCCAAGGAGTTCGGCCACGACTCGGCGATAGCCTGACGCAAAGGATCTACCTCATACTCCATCTGGAATTCAGGCATATATTTCTTGATATTATTAAAGATGATCTCCGGATCGAAACTCATCGACGCAATGTTGAAAGAGTTGCGATGAACGAACTTCGTAGAATCCGCCTCCATAATCTCGATAGCGGCACGCAAGCCGTCCGGCATGTACATCATATCCATGAAAGTACCGGCTGCGATCGGGCAAACGAATTTCTCGCCCTTAGCGGCCGAATAGTAAATATCGACAGCGTAATCCGTCGTACCACCACCCGGAGGTGTTACGTAAGAGATCAATCCGGGGAAACGAACCGAACGTGTGTCCACGCCGAAACGGATATTATAATAATCACTTAACAACTCACCGGATACCTTCGTCACGCCGTACATCGTACGAGGATTACGGATCGTATCTTGAGGAGTCTTGTCTTTCGGGGTATTGTTACCGAAAACGCCAATAGAGCTCGGCGTAAATACGGCGCAGTGCATCTCACGGGCCACCTCAAGCACATTGAACAAGCCCCCCATACCGATCTTCCACGCCAACTGAGGTTTAGCCTCGGCTACAGCCGACAAAAGAGCCGCCAAGTTGTAGATCGTATCAATATTATATTTTGATACCGTCTCAGCGATCTGCTGCTCGTTCGTGATATCCACGATAGCGGAAGGTCCCGATTCTAACAACTCGCCTTTAGGTTCCGCACCCGGGATATAACCCGCTACTATGTTCCCACCGTAGATACTTCTTAATTTCATGGTTAACTCTGATCCGATCTGACCGGTAGAACCAATTACTAATACATTCTTCATCGCGTTTAATGAGATTTAAGTTTTTTTCCGTCGGCAAAGGTATAGAGAATAAAACAGTTTAGACATGAATTTCTTCTCTTTTTTAGTATTAAAATTCAAAAAAAAAACAGACCTTTGTCTGTCGCTTTGACAACGAAGCTACTACTCACATCTAAATACTAATAAAAAACGAAGTTTTTATGTACGGAAAACTTAAAGAATTCTTGACAAATGAACTTGAAGGCATCAAAGCCGCTGGTTTATACAAGAACGAGCGTATCATTACTACGCCACAGAGAGCCGACATCAAAGTAAATGCCGGAAGTGATGTTTTGAACTTCTGCGCCAACAACTATCTTGGCCTGTCCGATAACCAACGACTGATCAAGGCCGCGAAAGAAGCCATGGATACACACGGTTATGGCATGTCGTCCGTTCGTTTCATCTGTGGAACGCAGGATTTGCACAAGCAATTGGAAGCAGCCATCTCCGACTATTTCAAGACTGAGGACACGATCCTTTACGCCGCATGTTTCGACGCTAACGGTGGTTTGTTCGAGCCATTGTTCGGCGAGGAAGACGCTATCATCTCGGATGCCTTGAACCACGCCTCTATCATCGACGGTGTTCGTTTATGCAAGGCTAAACGTTATCGCTACGCTAACGCCGATATGGCGGACTTGGAGCGTTGCCTACAAGAGGCGCAGGCCCAACGTCACCGTATCATCGCCACGGACGGCGTGTTCTCCATGGACGGCAATGTCGCTCCGATGGACAAGATTTGCGAGCTTGCCGAGAAATATGACGCATTGGTTATGGTGGACGAGTCTCACTCTGCCGGTGTCGTAGGCCCGACGGGTCATGGCGTAGCCGAGCAGTTTGATGTTTACGGACGTGTAGATATCTTCACGGGTACGCTGGGTAAGGCGTTCGGTGGCGCCATGGGTGGCTTCACGACCGGAAAGAAGGAGATTATCGATATGTTACGCCAGCGTTCTCGCCCCTACTTGTTCTCTAACTCCGTGGCTCCGGCCATCGTAGGCGCAAGCTTGGAGATGTTCAAGATGTTGAAGGAAAGCGACGCTTTACATACGAAATTAATGAACAACGTAAGTTACTTCCGCGACAAGATGCTGGCAGCCGGTTTCGATATCAAGCCGACTCAATCCGCTATCTGTGCCGTTATGTTGTACGACGCTAAGTTGTCTCAAGATTTTGCCGCCAAGATGCAGGAAGAGGGTATTTACGTAACCGGTTTTTATTACCCGGTAGTACCGAAGGGACAAGCTCGTATCCGTGTACAATTGTCCGCCGGCCACGAGACTGAGCATCTGGACAAGGCTATCGCCGCGTTTATCAAGGTAGGAAAAGAGCTAGGCGTTATCAAATAACACCTCTCTCATTCATCATACGAGGCCACATCCGGGCAAGATGATCTGGATGTGGCTTTTTAATCACTAAGAACAATCATGCAACTCAGTAACTACCATAGTCATTGTACTTTTTGTGATGGAAGAAGTATTCCGGAGGATTTCGTGAGATTCGCCATAACACACGGGTTCCGTGCGTACGGTTTTTCCTCCCACTCGCCGCTTCCGTTCGAGACCTTCTGGAATATGTCTAAAGACGATATGCCGGAGTATCTGCAAGAGATAAACCGACTGAAACAGAAATACAGCGATCAACTAGAAATATATGCCGGTCTGGAGATTGATTATCTGGACGAGACCTATAACGCCTCGATCCCCTATTTCCAAGAGTTGCCTTTGGACTACCGGATCGGTTCCATCCATTTCCTGCCCGTATCAGAGCGTCTGGTCGAAGAGAACATGGTCTGTATAGACGGCTCATTCAGGGAATACGCCCACTCCGTGGAGCGGCATTTCGGGGGAGATGTCCGGTTGCTTGTCAAGCGTTTCTTCGATACCACGATGAAAATGATAGAGGCCGGAGGCATCGATATCGTCGGGCATATGGACAAGATCTATATGAACGGACAGAAGTACGAGATCTTCAATTTTGAGGAGGATTGGTATCGGAAGCCTTTTGAGGCTTGTCTGGATCTGGTTCAGGAGAAAGGATTGATGGTAGAGGTCAACACCAAGAACTGGACCAAGAAAAAAGAGCTTTACCCCCGTGTGGAATACCTATCACGGATGCGGGAAATGAATATCCCTGTCATGGTGAACTCCGATTGCCATTATCCGGATTTGGTGAACGACGGTCGCAAGGAGGCTTTCAAGTTGCTGAAGCAAGCCGGCTTCAAGTCCACCCGTGAGCTCGTGAAAGGCAAATGGCAAGATATCGCCCTCTAGGATTTATTTTTCCGCTTATACAGGAAAGATTGCCAACGTTCCTCGGCGTTCCCTTGACGAAACATGTCATAACGTGCCATCGTAAAGAACAGATCCGATAAACGATTCACGAACGCCATGATCCCGGCAGGAACCGGGTCTTTCCGATTCAATGTCCACAAGCGGCGTTCGGCCCTGCGGGTGATCGTACGGGCCAATTGGAGGTGCGCCGAAACAGGTGTGCCTCCCGGAAGGATAAAATACCCGTTATCCTCCATCTGGGCGGATAGATCATCGATATGGGACTCACAAAAGACGGCCAAATCATCGGGAAGCGGATTCGGATTCTTATCACGGATCGCCGATGGTGTCGCCACATGAGACATCACGGCCATCATCTCACGCTGTATCCTACCCAGCAACACCTGCCATTCATGATCGGGAGGCAGCAACGTACGGACAATGCCGATCTCGGCGTTCAACTCATCCAACGTCCCATTCGCCTCGATACGGATGTCATCCTTATCGACACGCTCACCGCCATGTATGCCGGTTTTTCCTTTATCTCCTCCACGGGTATATATTCTCATAGGATACTCATTTTAGGACTTATGAAAAAAGACTACCGTATTCCGGTGATAAACACTATAGTATTCATCTTCAAACACTACTGTGTTTATCCACGAATACTATAGTGTTCTCACACGAACACAGTAGTCTTTTCTATTCGTTAATCAAAGAAGTGCTTAAACTTACTGAAGATTTTCTCTTTCATCGTCTTATTAGGCTGGAAGTTCGGTGAATTCTCCAATCCGTTCAGCGTCTCTTTCTCCGTAGACGACAAAGTCTCGGGGATATATACACTCACGTTCACCAACAAATCGCCCGTACCATAACTATTGATGGAAGGAAGTCCTTTATTACGCAAACGAAGCACCTTACCCGGCTGTGTACCCGGCTCGATCTTCAATTTCGCCTTTCCGTCGATGGTCGGGACCTCTACCGTGGCTCCCAAGGCTGCTTGCGGAACACTCAATAGCAGGTTGTATAACAGATCGTTCTCATCACGAATCAACTCCGGATGCGGTTCCTCCTCGATAAGGATCAATAAGTCGCCGTTGATTCCACCATGTCGTGCGGCGTTGCCTTTACCATTCATGGAGAGCTGCATGCCCTCGGCTACACCGGCAGGGATATTGATCGTGATAATCTCATCGTCGCGAACGACGCCCTCACCGTTACACTCCGTACATTTCTTGACAACGATCTTGCCCTCGCCACCACAAGTAGGACAAGTCGTCTGCGTCTGCATCTGCCCAAGGATCGTGTTGGCGATACGGGTAACGACACCGCTACCTTTACACGTATCACACGTCTTCACACCCTCCGAGCCTTCCGCCCCGCTACCGTGACAATGCGAACAAGGCACATACTTCTTCACCTTGATCTTCTTTTCCACGCCGTTAGCGATCTCTTTCAGGTTCAGCTTCACCTTCACACGCAAGTCCGATCCACGGTTCACCCGGCGTCCTCCACGAGAACCGCCGAAACCACCGAAGCCACCAAAACCGCCAAAATGTCCACCAAAGATGTCACCGAACTGGGAGAAGATATCCTCCATGGACATACCACCACCGAAGCCGCCACCTTGTGAAGCCCCGCCGACACCCGCATGGCCGAATTGGTCATAACGCTGACGCTTTTGCGGATCGCTCAACACGTCGTATGCCTCTGCCGCCTCCTTAAAGTTCTCCTCCGCTTGCTTATCGCCCGGGTTCTTATCCGGGTGGAATTGTATCGCCTTCTTACGGTACGCTTTCTTTATCTCATCCGCCGAAGCATTCTTCTCAACGCCCAGCACTTCATAGTAATCCCTTTTAGCCATCCTTGTATTTGTTATTTGCCGATTTTCCGATTATTCTCCCACTACTACTTTAGCGTGACGTATTACCTTGTCAAATAAGGTATATCCAGTTTGTACGCAATCCAATACCTTGCCCTTCATGTCCGGTTCCGGAGCGGGAATCGTAGCGATAGCCTCAAACTCCTCCGTGTTGAACGGCTTGCCTATGGCCTCGATCGGCTTTACGCCTTGCTGAGACAGATAGCCCATGAACTTACCGAAAATCAAGTCCACGCCTTCTTTAACGGCCTCTACATCCTCAGCCGTGCGGACGTTCTGCAAAGCACGCTCGAAATCGTCGATAATAGGAAGAAGGTTCTTTAACGCACCCTCGCCGCCAGTCTTGATCAAATCGGCCTTCTCACGCATCGTACGTTTACGGTAATTGTCAAACTCCGCCATCAAGCGCAGGTGGGAATCGTTCAATTCGTTATATTTCTTTTGCAAGGCTTCCACCTCGCCCGACACATTGTCAGAGCCGGCAGTTTCATCTGCCGCATTTGACTGTTCTTCCTGCAAATTTGTCGCTTCCTCATTATTCACGTTTTCGTTTTTTGAAGCGTTTTCTTTTTTCTCGTTTGGATTCATCTTGCTCATAATCTATCTGATTTTTTTCATTACTAACTAATTGTAAGCGAAATACGATACCACATAAATACCCTTAAAAAGTATATACACAGCATCCATATCAAGTTCATACACTATTATAGCAGCAAATATATTGCCAACTATTCCACCACATCAAAAATATCTTTACCTTTGCCTATGTTTTAAACGAAACAGGTATTTTTAGAGTAAATAAAATTCCAGAATATGATGAGAAGTGTGATTTTATCAACGTTACTATTAGTATTGGCGGTCTGTACGGTTTCCGCCCAAAACAAGAATACATCCATCTGCCGACTAGGCTTCACATACGATATCAGCCAGAGCAAGAACTGGGGAAACAACAAGCCGGTCATTAAAAGCGTCATCCCTTATTCATCCGCCGAGCAAGCAGGTATTAAGAAATACGACGTGATCGAGGAGATCAACGGTGTACCTGTGACGGAAATATCTGTCGATGAGATCCCTCAACTGCTGAATCCCGCCGGAAGAAACGATGTCCTATTGACCATCAGCAACCTTTCCTCTCCTTCTAAACAAGTATTGGTAAAGAAGGACTGCAAGAAAAGTAACGCCATCACGGAAGACCAGCTGGCGTCCGCCTATGCGATGTATAGCTTGGAGACAACCAATGAGCAAGAATTCGTATGCCCGTTCAAGACTACCGTCACATCCGACGGCGTAGATTTCGGTAACTTCAAGACATTCGCCTTCTCGACCATCGACGAGAATAACCGTAAACTGGAAACGGTCATCAACGAATGCATCGAGAACGAGTTGACCAAAAAAGGACTTACGGTTGATATCGCGAAGCCGGATTTATTGATACAGACTTTCTATTTTTTCGATAAGAACCCGAACTATCTGGGAGCGAATAAAGTATTGGTAGAAAAAGAACCGACTTACCGGTACAACTTCTCGCACAGTAAGATGGAGAAATTCCCGTTCTTGAATTACGCCGCCGCCGAAGCGGAAGCCGAATATCTGTTGCAATTCGGTATCCGTATCATCGATCAAAAAGATATCCCCGGACGTGTACTCTGGGAATGTGAGGCGAACGAGTTGCTGGAAGACTCTTATCGTTTGGACGAATACGCCCGGGTGCATGTCCCGTTGATGTGTATGCAATACCCATACACGAAATACGGACGTAACGTACCGTTCAAGGTGAGCAAGAAGACCTATAATTATACGGGGATCAGCTACGATATCGATAAATTGGATCAAGTGGTTGACGTAGATCGTAACTCTCCCGCTTATGCGGCAGGCATCCGTCCTCGTGACATTATAGAAAAGATCGGCCGCCATAAGATGGATCATTCGGCAGAGGAGTTCTCATCCGCCTACAAACGCTTTATCACGAACACGATGCAATATCGTGATCCGAAGACGATGTTTACGGACGCGAACGGTTTCAAATATTGCATGTTTTGGGACGTATTCAAATATCCCCAAATAGCGGATGCGTCGCAAAGCTCCGATTACTTGCCGGCGTTCTCTTATTTATACTATTTCGCCCCTTATATTAATCCGTCCGGCAACAACGCCTGTACATTTAATATAAAGCGTGGCAAGACAAAATTAGAAGTAATTATCCGTCCTACCATTCGCTCTGAAGTGACGGTAGAGATCAAATAAAGATTTTACAAACACGTGATATATCCACAAAATTTTGAACAAAAGACGGGCTTTGATAAGATCCGTCACTTAATCACAGAAAAATGTTTAAGCCCGCTCGGGGAAGAGCGGGTAGCGGAGATGGGATTCTCCGCCGATTTCGAGGTCGTATCCAAGCGATTGGAACAAACCGATGAGTTTATCCGTATCCTACACGGAGACACGGAATTCCCCGCCAGTTATTTCTTCGACGTGCGCTATTCCTTGAAACGGATTCGGCCGGAAGGTACTTGGCTGGATGAACGGGAGTTGTTCGACCTCAAACGTTCCTTGCAAACGATCAATGACATCGTACGCTTCTTCAAGCCCATGGACGATGAGGAAATCAAGTATCCGGCCTTGACTGAATTGGCGGGAGATATCTTTGTCTTCCCCCAATTGATTGGAAAGATCGATAGCATCCTCGATAAATTCGGCAAGGTCAAGGACAGTGCTTCCTCCACCCTATCGCAAATCCGCAGGGAGATGACGATCACGATGAGCGGTATTTCCCGCAGCCTGCAATCCATCCTCCGTGCGGCGCAATCGGACGGGGTTGTCGATAAGGACGTGACACCGACCATGCGCGACGGTCGTTTGATGATCCCGGTAGCCCCGGCCTTCAAACGAAAGATAAAAGGTATCGTACATGATGAGTCCGCCAGTGGCAAGACGGTCTTTATAGAGCCGGAGGTGGTCGTGGAAGCGAATAACCGCATCCGGGAACTGGAAGGGGAAGAACGCCGGGAAATCATTAAGATACTGACGGAATTCACGAACGTGATCCGTCCTTTAGCTCCGGATATCTTACAATCTTACGAGTTTCTTGCCGACATTGACTTCATTCGTGCGAAAGCGTTATTCGCGGAGCAAGTCAAGGCGATCAAGCCGATCGTGGAGGATAAGCGACAAATGGATTGGGTACGTGCCGTGCATCCGCTCTTATTCCTGTCTTTACAGAAACAGGGCAAGCAGGTAGTTCCCCTCGATATCGAGCTGACCGAGGGAAAACGGATCTTGATCATATCCGGTCCGAACGCCGGTGGTAAATCCGTTTGCCTGAAAACGGTCGGATTACTTCAATACATGTTGCAATGTGGTTTATTGATTCCTTTGCATGAGCGATCAAGAACCGGGATCTTCGAGCATATATTCATCGATATAGGCGATGAGCAAAGCATCGAGAACGATTTGAGTACCTACAGTTCCCACCTTACCAACATGAAGTATTTCGTGAAGAATTGTAACGAGCGGACCATTATCCTAATCGATGAGTTCGGTAGCGGTACGGAACCCCAGATTGGCGGCGCTATCGCCGAGGCTTTATTGGATCGCTTCAACCGGAATCATAGCTTTGGGGTAATCACGACCCACTACCAGAATTTGAAGCATTTCGCCGAGGATACGGAGGGTATCGTAAACGGTGCCATGTTGTACGACCGCCATTTGATGCAGCCCTTGTTCAAGCTTTCTATCGGAAACCCGGGTAGCTCGTTCGCCGTAGAGATCGCACGCAAGATCGGTCTGCCCGAGGACGTAATAGCCGACGCTTCCGCGAACGTCGGAGCGGATTATATCAATATGGACAAATACCTGCAAGATATCGTACGCGATAAACGGTACTGGGAAAGCAAACGGCAGAATATCCGTCAGCAGGAGAAAAAACTGGAAGATGTCACTTCTCGTTATGAACAAGACTTGGAAGCCGTAAACAAGCAACGGAAAGAGATCATCCGGGAGGCAAAGGCCGAGGCCCAACGTATTCTAGCGGAGGCTAACGCCAAGATCGAGAATACCGTCCGTGAGATCAAGGAGGCCCAAGCGGAAAAAGAACAGACCAAACTGGCCCGCAAAGCCTTGGAAGAGTTCAAGAACTCCGTAATGGCGACCGAAGAAGAAGACGATAAGATCGCACGCAAGATGGCGAAGCTCAAGGAACGGAACGAACGGAAGAAACAGAAACAAAAAGTGACGGCCCAGCCGATATTTAATAAAGAGGTGATAGAGGTCGGCGACAATGTACGCCTTAAAGGGCAGGTTTCCGCCGGAACCGTTATGGAACTACAAGGAAAGCAGGCCGTAGTAGCATTCGGGATGATCAAAAGCACGGTTAAGCTGGAGCAGTTGGAAAAGGTAAGCAAAGGCCAGATCAAACGGGAAATCCAGAAAAGCACGTTCGTCAGCTCCCAGACCACTGACAATATGCATGAGAAGAAGATAAACTTTAAGCAAGAAATCGATGTGAGAGGAATGAGGGGCGATGAGGCATTGCAAAGCGTGACCTATTTTATCGACGACGCCATTCAAGTCGGGGCAGGCAAGGTTCGCATCTTGCATGGAACCGGTACGGGTATCTTACGTCAGCTAATCCGGGATTATCTGCGCACGGTTCCCGGTGTCCGTCGTTTTCAAGACGAGCATGTGCAGTTCGGAGGCGCCGGCATCACCGTTGTTGAATTCGATTAAAAAGAGATCCTTATTATGAGACGGAATGAATATACACACAGGAGAAGACATATATCCAACCGGCATTTATCGGACAAGTATTATTACGCCGGCGAACATGAGACAGCAACCGGCATCCGTCTCACGCAATACAACGAACAATCTTTGCATACGAAAGAGGTGCGGATAACCGACACCTCTTTCAGCAAACTATCCGACCCGGATCAGATCAATTGGTTCGAGGTTAGCGGATTGACCAACGCGGATGCCATTACCCGTATCGTAAAAGATTTCGGACTGCATAATCTGGACGCTAAGGATATCTTGACTCCCCAACACGTGGTCAAGGTAGAGGAATACAAAGGACGAATGCTTATCGTATTAAACTCCTGCTATTACGATGTCAATAACGAGATGCGGTCTGAGCACATCAGTATACTGGTAGCGAACAATACGGTTATCACTTTTACGGAAAGCAACAACCCCGTATTCGAGGCCGCTCATAAAGCGCTACTATCCAACATGCTGAACATCCGGAAAAAAGGCAGTGGATTGCTGCTCGCTTTCCTTCTAAACACCATCATAGCGAATTTAGTAGAATCCGCCTCAAAGGTAGAAGAGATACTAGAGGATATAGAAGAGACTTTGCTCGATCCTAAGAACGATCAGGGTAATATGGGTTCCCTAATCCAACAACACCGCCATGAGTACATGATTATCCGTAAGAATAGCCTACCGCTGAAAGATCAATTCTCAAAACTATTACGAACAGAGAACGGGATTATCACCCCGGATATCCTGCCGATCTATAATGACCTGCAAGACCAACTCCAATTCGTTATCCAAACAACGGAAAGCTGCCGGGAAATCACCTCTTCCCTTGTCGATCTTTATATATCCAATAACGATCTTAGGATGAACGCCATCATGAAACGGCTGACGATTGTCTCCACCCTTTTCATCCCTTTGACATTCTTGGTGGGCGTATGGGGTATGAACTTCAAGATAATGCCGGAATTGGATTGGCGTTACGGTTATTTCATAGCTTGGGCCGTCATGATAGCTACCGGAGTATTGACTTGGCTATATATGAAACGAAAGGATTGGTATTAAAACCAATCCTTACGATCTGAAGAATTTCTTCCTATACTTATAAAAAGTATTCTTAGAGACGTTGAAATGCTCGCAAATCGATCCTACCGATTCTCCCCGCTCCAACATGTTCATGATCTCCCCCTTATGGGCGTCTAAGAAGAACAACTTGGATTCCGAGCCTTTAGGACGTCCCAACCGCTTTCCCGTACTTTTCACCTGTTCCAAGGCGTCTTTTGTACGTATGGAAACCAGACTGTGATCAATCTCGTCTACTTGCTTGAAGACATTAATCATCAATTGGCGATCCATCCGGTCATCGAATATATAACGGTCGTTTATACAATAGACCGTCACGTCCTTCTCCATGCAAACGGTAAGTATCCCCATCAACTCATATAAGGTAAGACACAAACGGGTAATATCCGATACGATCAAGGCATCCCCTTTCTTCAAACGTTCGAGAACAAGTTTTAACTTTGGTCCCGGCTGTTTCGCTTTCTCTCCGGATACTTCCATGACCCATTTATCCACATGGATATCTTTGGCCGCGGCAAAAGAAGAGATCTCTTCCCTTTGAATATCCAAGTGTTGCCGGTCTGTAGCCACATTTAAATACGCTATCGTCATAAATTTCACTAATTGTTTCTAGCGTGAAGGTACAAAAAGAATGAGTATATCTTCAAGATTATGGGATGTTTAACGCTTTATTTCGTACATTTGCGTTTATATTCATATATTATGATAACACATATACGAGTAGCTAGCCAACAATTGGAACAACCCCGATTCGAGTCCCCGAAAGAGTTGGTCTCTTGGATGGGCGCTATCCAGGCGCAGGAGTATGAGATGGCCAAATGGGCGATCGGTATTCGCTTGAGATCCTCTTCCCTTGAAAAGGTAAATGAGGCTTTGTACAAAGGTGATATTCTACGTACCCATGTGATGCGTCCTACTTGGCATTTCGTGGCCGCCGAGGATATCCGTTGGATGCTTATGCTATCTTCCGAGCGTATCAAGGCTGCCGTTATGTCGTACGCCAAGGGACATTTCGGGAAGATAGAAAAAACGCTGTTCACAAGATGCCTAGATCAGATCGGAAAGATACTGGAAGGATACAAAAGCCTGACCAAACAAGAAGTAACGGCGGAATTGCAAAAATCCGGGATTTTGCCCACCATAGATCACGTAAACCTTTTCCTTACATGGGGTGAGGTGGAAGGCATCGTCTGTAGCGGGATCGATAAAGGAAAGAAAACGACTTACGCCTTATTGGACGAACGTGTCCCTCCTACTCGTGAACTTTGCAGGGAAGAGGCTCTGGCGAGATTGGCATCCAGATATTTTCAAAGCCACTCCCCTGCCCAGTTACAGGATTTTGTTTGGTGGTCCGGGCTAACCGCTACCGAGTGTAGGCTCGCTATCAATCTGATCAAGACGGAGTTAATGACCGAGACGTTCGATTCCCGTGAATATTTCATCCACCAATCATGGAAAGGAAAAAATGAGAGCGAACCTGTACTGCGTCTCCTCCCCGCCTTCGATGAATACTTGATCAGTTACAAAAACCGCACGGACGTATTGCCGCTAGAACATCATCCAAAAGCGTTCAACCGATTCGGCACCTTCTACCCGGTTATCTTGTATAACGGAAAGATAATAGGTAATTGGAGCCGCTCCATTAAGAAAAACACCATTCAAATAGAAATGGACTTTTTCGAGAAGAAGCCCCGCATTCCAGTGAAACTAATCCAGCAGGCCGAAGCGCAGATAGACGCTTTTTATAGAGGCTTATTGTACCGCCCAGCGCTTCAATGTCGGGAAAAATAATTTCATATTCGCTACGGCCTCCTCTTTCGTATAATGAAAGTCCGCATCTTTATTGAACTCATCGACAAACTGGGCACAATGATCGATCATCTGATCCATCGTACAGTCCATCGTGAAGGCCCCGTCCTTATAACAATAGCAACAATATTCCTCATTCTTGCTTCCGTCATGGTTCGTTCCTAACTCCTCATTCTTTTGCAGCGGCATACCGCAGCTTTGGCAAAATTTTGTTTCCATACTAATTTATTTTATTGGTATATAAATCTTTGTCACTTGCGTATCGTCATCCTCTTCCGAATAACTCACATATTCCTCAAACGCCATTCCATGCCGTTTGGTATAATTGAAATCTATATTTATTATTATATAGTTCTTGTAATCCCGCATAACTACCTTTTAAGGTATAAACCGCATATTTTCCTTTCTGCAAACGAATCGTACCGAACATCCCCGATGGAATAATCTCCTTCCCGACCGAAGCATTACTCCACTTCTCGGTCTCTTCTCTCAGACGTGCTCGCAACTTATCCATATAAACTTTCGGAGATACGCTGAATTGGTTCTTGAACGCTTTCGAGAAAGATTGGGGATTATCATAGCCTACCCGACTCGCTAGATCTGCCAGACTCATATCTTCCGTATGCATATATAGAACCGCTCGCTCTACACGTTGCCTCGCCACATAAGCATATAATGACTCATTCAAGGCTCCTTTCATAATACGTAGTAGCTGCCGCTCGGACACGTTTACCTGCCCGGCTATTATATCCAGTCGTAAAGGGAGATGCAAATTCGCATCGATATAATCAATTACTTGATTAATTTTCCGTTGATATATGTTTTCCGTATCAGGCTTCATCCTATAGATTCTTGTCGGACAAAAATACATAATCCCAACAGACTGACAATTGTCCAATCTCGCCAATTTGAGATTTCCCCTATATTTGTTTAAAAGCCATCAACTTCAAGATTCTATAGATTGTAAAATCAGTAATTCTGTTACACTTATCAGTAATTGGTATACAAAAGCAATGGAATATCTTAAATAATTTTGTGACATGGATAAAATCAAGAAAACAAAATATGAATATAAAGAAAATAACCATTGCCATGTTGATCACATTAATCTCCATTGGCAATATAAACGCACAAGAAATGAAAACTGAAATTCCAAAAATTAGTGAATTCCCTACAGGAAATGAAAACACCGGGTTTGAACAATATTTCTCGGGGAAGTCTTGGCTGGCGCCATTAACAAGCAACAAGGATTTAAACGTACCAATATTTAACGTAACGTTTGAACCTAACTGCCGAAACAACTGGCACACGCATACAGGAGGACAAATACTCATCGCCGTAGGTGGTGTGGGTTATTATCAAGAACGAGGTAAAAGCGCCCGTCGTTTACTATCCGGGGATGTTGTCGAAATCGCACCAAACATAGAGCATTGGCACGGCGCCTCACCGGACAGTTGGTTTTCGCATATCGCCGTAGAATGTAATCCCCAAACCAATAAAAACACTTGGCTTGAGCCGGTAAGTGATGAGGAATATGGGAAGGCCGTAAATGATAAGTAGTAGATTTTCCTTATCGTTTACACAAACCGAGCCTAAAAGACACTCCGGTTTCCTCTATAAGAAACTGCAGTTTCTATCCTAGCGGGAAACTGTAGTTTCCTAAGAAAGAAATACAAGAAAACTGTAATATACTAGTAAACAGAATATTGAATAATATATTCTCATCCTATGCCATGTATATAAGACATTCTTCTCGCAAAATTCAATCCGTACAATTAATATCATTAACAGATTCATTCTCATACGCAGACTTTTGTGATTTTATAAATATATCACGGTACTCATCAAGCAAGTTAATGTCCCGCAAATCATTAACGCCTAAAATCTCACGGATTAAATCCGCCTTGCCTGCTTCTATCTCCACTTTCGGTATCATATATCTTAATTTAGATTAATAAATAAAATCATCTGTTTGGTGTTTTAAACAGACATCGTCACCCTTTTGTTTATACAAAATTTAAATTTAACACAACAAATTTTACAGTATCCGAAATTTATCCCCTTAACTTAATCAACCAATAAGGATAGTCAAATCCTTTTCTAAATTGTTATTTACTAACAAGGATATTTCAAAATCAAAAAATCAATCTTATGGAGAAAAATATTTTCTGGTTAGAAAATGACCAACTCAAAGAGATAGCCTGTTCATTTCGGGAAAAGGTTGAAGAGGGATTAAAACATGAAAATGCGGAGATACAATGCATACCGACTTTTATCTCTCCCAAAACCTCTGATATTAATGGAAAAGCATTGGTTCTCGATTTAGGAGGAACCAACTATAGAGTAGCGACCGTCGATCTTGGACAAGGATCACCAACCATCCATCCCAACAATGGGTGGAAAAAAGACATGTCGATCATGAAATCACCGGGATATACTCGTGAGGAGCTATTTAAAGAATTAGCCGATATGATTGTCGGGATAAAACGGGATGAGGAAATGCCAATCGGCTATTGTTTTTCTTATCCAGCAGAATCCGTACTCAGTGGAGACGCCAAATTGTTACGTTGGACAAAAGGAGTCGACATTAAAGAAATGGTAGGGCAATTAGTTGGCAAACCACTTCTCGACTACCTAAACGAACATTGTAAAATCAAATTTACAGGTATTAAAGTATTAAACGATACTATCGCCAGCTTGTTTGCCGGCCTAACCGACAATAGCTATGACGCCTATATCGGTCTGATCGTAGGAACAGGCACCAACATGGCCACTTTCATTCCGGCAGATAAAATAAAGAAATTAGATCCGAGCTATAATATACAAGGCTTAGTCCCTGTCAACCTAGAGTCGGGCAACTTCCATCCTCCATTCCTCACGACAGTCGATGATACGGTTGACGCCATTTCAGGCAGCCTTGGAAAACAGCGGTTTGAGAAAGCGGTTTCGGGTATGTATCTAGGCGATATATTGAAAGCGGCTTTCCCTTTGGATGAGTTTGAGAATAAATTCGATGCCCAAAAATTGACCGCAATCATGAACTATCCGGATATCCACAAGGACGTATATGTAGATGTAGCTCATTGGATCTACAACAGATCAGCACAATTAGTCGCCGCATCGCTACTGGGCCTTATTCAGTTACTGAGATCATATAATAAAGATATACAAAAAATCTGTCTAGTAGCCGAAGGCAGTCTATTTTGGAGCGAGAATAGAAAAGATAAAAACTATAACATTCTTGTTCTGGAGAAATTACAAGAACTCCTTAATGAATCCGCATTAGCGGATGTCGAAATCCATATCAACAATATGAATAACGCAAACTTGATAGGAACAAGTATAGCGGCGCTCTCTTGAAATCAATATGAATGAAGTGAATCTTGAACTATAAAATTACGTTTTTCAAAATAAATAGAAAGTGCGGGTATTCTTTACATACGACACCCGCACTACTTTTTCCGCAGAAAAATGATTGTATAATTCACTCATAGCGCATCGCACAAATGGATTCAGCCCCAGAGGATGAAATATAACCGCAATCATATCAATATTAGCTAGTGGTTTGGATTGGATATCGTAATCAATAGAGAAAACCTTGCCGAATTAATATTAGTATTTCTTTCTCACGCTTGGTTAATTGAGGTTCGGCTAGAATAACTGTCGACGCAAGTATCAGTCCTGTCTTTCTATTGATAACTGTCCGTTTGATTCTTTCGGTAGGCGATACAATCGGGATAATACTTGGTTCCGAAAATCTGTACCCGCTGATATTGTGCAAATTGTATCTGTTCTCATTTATCTATTATGCTTTACTTTGCATTATTTTAGTTTTCAAATATATTTAATGATTATGAAGTTGAAATTTGCCAAGAGAATGTCTTATATAAAGGCTTCGGAAATAAGAGAAATACTCAAAGTTACAGAACGGGAAGATGTTATTTCATTTGCTGGTGGACTACCTGCCCCTGAGCTATTCCCCATAGATGAAATTAACAAAATGAATCAGGTCGTTTTACAAGAAGCAGGAGCAAAAGCTCTTCAATATACGACTACTGAAGGGTATTATCCTTTACGTGAATGGATTGCCAAACGAATGAATGAACGCTTAGGGACATCGTTTGATAAGGATAATATTCTTATAACTCACGGTTCGCAACAAGGATTAGATTTATCCGGAAAAGTATTTCTGGACGATGGTGATATCGTATTGTGTGAAAGCCCCACCTATTTAGCAGCAATTAGCGCATTCAAATCATATGGGAGTAGCTTCATTGAAATTCCAACAGATGAAGAAGGCATGGATATGGCTACTTTGGAAGAGGTACTGAATAATACTCAAAATATAAAACTAATATATGTAATACCAACCTTTCAAAATCCCACTGGAAAAACATGGAGTTTGGAAAGACGAAAAAAACTGGCTGAACTATCTGCTTTATATGATATTCCTGTTATTGAAGATAACCCTTATGGAGAATTAAGGTTTGAAGGAGAGTCTTTACCCTCTATAAAGTCTTTTGATAAGGTAGGTAATATCTTATGTACTGGTAGTTTTTCTAAAATCTTTTGTCCGGGCTTTCGGATTGGGTGGATTGCAGGTGATAAAGATATTATCCGCAAGTATGTGTTAGTTAAGCAGGGCACTGATTTGCAGTGTAACACAATAGCTCAAATGACTATTGCCGAATATCTAAAACGATATGATATTGATGAGCATATTAGCAAAATAGTAGAAGTCTACAGAAAACGCAGAGATATAGCATTAGAATGTATTGAACGCTATTTTCCTAATGACATAAAATATACTCATCCTCAAGGCGGGTTATTTACTTGGATTGAATTACCCGAAAATATTTCAGCGCATGACATCCTGCAAAAATGCATTGAACAGAAAATAGCCTTTGTACCCGGCGGTTCATTTTATCCTGTTGAGCACAAAGAAAATACATTTAGAATAAATTACTCTAATATGCCAGAAGATAGAATCATGAAAGGACTTCAAGTAATAGGGGAAGTACTAAAGGAATACATACATCAGTTAAAGTGATTTTTAATTATATCCCCCAATTGTTTTAAACGTTCTTCAAGAAGTGGAGTCCATCGTTGTCCATAGCTTAAACGCATACAATTGGTATATTGCTCTTGTAATGTAAACATACGTCCGGGGGCTATGCTTATTTTTCGCTGCATAGCCCGATAATAAAGTTCTGTCGTATCAATCTGTTTGTCTAATTCCACCCAAAGCATAAATCCTCCCTGTGGAGTAACAATTTTTGTATTCTCGGGGAAGTAATCCATGATGGAATGGGCAAAATGAATACTGTTTGCGTATAATTCTTGTCGCAGTTTACGTAAATGGTTTTCGTATCTGTCATTCTCCATGAAATTGGCAACCGCTTCTTGATTAAGCGCAGGCGTAGAAATAAGGTGAATATTCTTTCGGCGAATAATAGCATGTTTAAATTTGCCGGGAGCAATCCATCCTACCCGATACCCCGGCGCTAATGTTTTAGATACCGCACCACACCATAAAACAAGCCCCTTCTTGTCAAAAGCCTTGCAGGGCTTAGGACGTGAATTACCAAAAAATAAATCACCATATAAATCATCCTCGATCAAAGGTATATCATATCCGGCCAGCATATCAACAACTACCCTTTTATGTTCATCAGGCATACAACTTCCCAATGGGTTATTAAAGTTGCTTATAAGCAGGCAAGCTTTAATTTGTGGTAAAACTTTTTTCAGCGCATCTGGATCAATCCCTGTTACTGGATTGGTAGGTAATTCCAATATACGCAACCCCATACTATTGGCTAATTGTAACATTCCAAAATAGACCGGACTTTCAACCGCAATAGTATCTCCTACCTTAGTAATTACAGATAAAGCTAAAGCAACCGCATTAGTAACTCCAGCAGTTGTCACTATATCATCTTCTGTCAAGTTTCCCTTCCAACTATACGTAAAACGAGCTATAGATTTACGTAATCGCATATTTCCCTGTGTTTCATCATACCGGGTTCCATTACCCGGAAGTGCCTGCATAGCTCTTATAAGTTCTTTATTAAGTTTTGCAATTGGTAATAAAATATCTTCGGGCATTCCTAATGAAAATCGAGTGATCGATTTATCTCCTATTTCTAACGAGCTGTATACGTCAGCAATCAAATCTACCACCTCTTTGCTCTCAGGCTTTACAGACGGTTGTGTTGTCGCTGGAACAGATAGGCGTATGGGTTTGTAATTGACAATATACCCTGATTTTGGGCGTGATATTATAAATCCGTCTTTTTCCAATTCATAATATGCCTGAATTGCAGTATTAAGACTTACACCATTTTCATTGCTAATAGTGCGTAAAGAAGGTAGTTTCTCACCAGCTTTCCACACGCCTTTCTTAATTTGACAGGCAATAGTTCTCGCTATTTCTTGATATAGGATTTCTTTTTTCATACTTGTCAGGTGTTATCTGTATCCTGCAAATATACAAAAATCGTGTCTGTATCTGTTTTGGACTTTGAATTACTTTTACAGAATGACTTTTGTATTGCTTTGCTATTCTTAAATGAAAGAAAGGTATTCGAGTAAACAACTGAATTTAAACACCATTAATAAAAAAATCACAGTAAAACAGGTTTCAGATGATAATATCTAAAATCAATACAGAGATTGAAACCTTCTGCATGGATAGTGATTTCCGACAATCGTACCCCCTAATCGTTTTTGGGGGAAGGGGGTACGATTTGGATACTCAACCGTGTCTTTTCGTGCCCCTTTTTTGTCTTTTAAGCAAGACTGAAACAATAAAAAAAGTCCTACAATACGTTGATATTGTAGGACTTGTCTCTTTTTTGTCGCCGTTTGGCTTTGTTCTTATGTGATCCGCTTGGGGCTTTCACCGTAGCGGACTATATCTTTGATTTTTAAGCTCTTGTAAACCTTGAAAAATCGTACCGTAACGAATTAGTAACGATTTATAGGAACGCTTGTTGTCAGTGTCAGGCATTCGTTTGTCAGCCGTTTTCTGATGCCACAAAGATAGAGTATTCCTTTTTATTTTCCAAACATTTGATTATTAAATCATTAAAAAAGATCCCCGGTGCAAGGGGCGAACCTATCTATATATATAGGTTCGCCCCTTGCACCGGGCGGACGTTGCCCTCTTTATTCAATAAGCATGTTGATATTGAATATATGGGCTATTTAGAGATGATAAAACGCTCACCGGTTTGGCGCAATCACCATTTTATTTAATCTGGAATACATAAAAATCATGGTGTACTACACGTGTACTATACCTTCCAACTCTTTTTATTGTTCTTCTTTTGCGGCAAACACTGAAAATTAAGTTTGTTATGGAAGTTATTACAATTGAAAGTGAAGCGTATAAATCGCTTGTGAGCAAGATTGAAAAGATCGCCGGGTATGTAGCCGAAGCGCAATTGCCTTCAGAAGAAAAAAAGGAGGCTTAGCTGGACAGCAACCAACTGGCGGAAGCGTTGGGTATCAGTACACGTACATTGCAACGCCTGAGAGATGAAAACCTGATCAGCTATTCCATGCTGCGTGGTCGGTGTATGTACAAGTTGTCAGAAGTCGAACGTTGTCTGGAAGAGCGTACCATTCGGTGCAAACCCCAAACATTGGAGGATTTTCGCAAGAACTACTTAATGAGAACCGGCAATGATAAGAAAGGATGATATATTGAGAATGACGGAAAAGGGTATTTCCGTATTCCGCTATTACCTGCCGGTGGACTTTAAGGTAGGAAAGAACTTCCTGAATCCTTTTTATAAGGATACGAAGGCTTCGTGCAATATTTATTATGAACGTAAGGCCGGCGTGTTTAAAATGAAGGATTTCGGGAACGAGGATTATTCGGAGGACTGCTTTGAGCTGGTGGGTAGGCTGAACGGCCTTAGCTGCAAGGAGCCTAAAGAGTTTGTCGAGATCATGGAGATAATAAACCGTGACTTGCATTTGGGGTTGTCCTCACATGAGGAATATCATGTGAGCCATAGTAAAGTGCCCCAAAAGAACGAAGTGGTATCGGAAGAACCGAAAATGAAAAGTGTCCGGCCTTATACTGTCGTGCAAAAGCCCTTTACGGCTGCGGAACTTGCCTTTTGGGGTAAATCGGGTATCGGGGAAAATATTCTGAAGTCATACCGAACGGTATCGCTAAAGAAGTTCAGTAGTGAGAATCAGGAAAGGAAGCCTTTTTCCTGCATGACAAGCGCCGATGAACCGATGTTCGGGTATATGGGCAAACAGCATATCAAGGTGTACCGTCCGTGTTCACAAATGCGGTTCCTGTATGCCGGTGATTTTGGCGATAACTATTGTTTCGAGCTGGAACAGCTGCCGGCAAAAGGGGATCTGCTCTTTATCACAGGCGGGGAAAAGGACGTGATGAGCTTGGCGGCACACGGCTTCCATGCGATCTGTTTCAACTCGGAAACGGCCTTTATCCCTGTGACTGTCATACACCGGCTTTCATTCCGATTCAAACATATCATCCTCCTCTATGATGTGGATAGCACCGGGCTGAAAAGCTCGGCGAAGCGTGAAGAGGAACTGAAAGAATACGGGGTTAAACGGTTGTTGCTCCCGCTTGCCGGTACAAAGACGGAGAAGGATGTATCGGACTATTTTATGCTGGGGAACAGCCGTGAGGACTTGATCAAACTTTTTCTGGACTATCTGGAAACCTTATACAGTGAAACCATGTCGGCATTAAAATCCTGCGAGGTGGATTTCAACAACCCTCCTCCCATCGCACAAATGATCGTGTCGGTGAATGACGTGCCTCTCGGAACTCAAGGCAACCTGCTTTGTGTCACCGGCGGAGAAGGCACGGGGAAAAGTAACTATGTGGCGGCGTTGATTGCCGGTGCTATCCGCTCCTTCGGAGCGGATGTGGATGCGCTGGGCGTTACGCTCCACGAAAACAGCAAGAACAAAGCGGTACTGTTCTATGACACGGAACAAATTGAAGTACAGCTATATAAAAATATCAGTAACCTACTGCGGCGTTGCGGACGTGAGTCGATGCCGGAATGGTTCAAGGCGTATTGTCTTACGGGGATGAGCCGGAAAGAACGCCTGCTTTCCATTATCCAGAGCTTGGACAAATACCATTATCAATATGGCGGTGTCCATCTGGTGGTGGACGGGATTGCGGATTTGATAAAATGCGCCAACAATGAAGCGGAGAGCATAGCCGTCGTGGAAGAACTGTATCGGCTGGCCGGTATCTATAAGGCGTGTATCGTTACGGTATTGCATTTCATCCCCAATGGATTAAAACTGCGGGGACATTTGGGAAGCGAGTTGCAGCGGAAGGCTGCGACGATCCTTTCCATAGAGAAGGACAGCGATCCGGCCATATCGGTGGTTAAGGCTCTGAAAGTAAGGGATGGAAGTCCGCTGGACGTACCTATCATGCAGTTTTCGTGGGACAAGGAAAAGGCCATGCATGTTTATCTGGGTGAAAAGCCGAAAGAGGAAAAGGACAAGCGCAAAGAGGATGAGCTTGTAGCAGTGGCCAAAGAGGTGTTCAGCCGGAAGCGTTTTGTCACTTATGTGGAGCTTGCGGAAGAAATCCAGTCGATACTGGAGGTGAAGGAGCGTACAGCGAAAAGCTACATCAAGTTCATGCGTGAGAAAGAAATCATTCTGAAATCATCCGATAACCAGAGCTATTATGTTATCGGGAACTTTTAAGGAGGAAAGCGTATGTTAGTAGATAAAACAGAATTTAAAGCATGGATGGAACGTATCATGGGTGAGCTGTACCGCATCTCCCGGAAGCTGGACAAGGCGGAAACAAGGGAAAAGCACCTGAATTACCTGAACGGAGAGCGTCTGTACGATAATCAGGAAGTATGCCTGTTGCTGCGTATCAGTAAACGCACGCTGCAACGATACCGGAATAACGGGGTATTGAAGTTCTATTCGATATATCACAAGACATATTACAAGGAGTCGGACTTACACGAGTTCATTCGTAACAACTTCGACGAGAACGAGATAAAGCGGCAGGCACGCGAGGACAAACTGTCCGAGAGCTATCCGCTGCCGAAAGAATAAGTCTATGTTTTTGCTTTGTACCGGTGAAACTACTGCCGTGAGGCAGGAAATCCCCAACTGCGTATTGATGTTTGTCATAGCAATGACTTCATACAGTTGTGAAACAGGATGAAGTTTCTTTTCTTGTTCGAATGGTGATATCCCAAAAGACAGCGGTCCGGAGGGATATCATTTTTTATGCGTGGAGTTGAAATATTCCAGTTTTATGGCGTAAAAACTGGAATATTTATTATCTTTGCCTTTGTAATACAGAAAGATATTTTTATGGTTATAACAAGAGAAGTACAAAAACGGATTGAGAACTTCCAACCTGACTATGTTTTCACATATCAGGATCTCAATTTACCTATTGAACGAAGTGAAAGCGTTATCAAAATGCTGAATCGTTTGGTAGCTGAAGGTGTTATTGCCAAAATCTCAAAAGGGCGTTTCTATAAACCTAAAAGAAGTATTTTCGGAGCTCTAAAACCTAAACAGGAAGAAATAGTAAAGGATCTGCTTGAAAAGGATGGAGAGGTTATTGGCTACATAACCGGATACTCGGTTTTTAATCGGTTAGGATTGACCACGCAAGTACCAAATATCATCCAAATTGGAACGAATGTACGTAAGAACAAAAAGGTAAGAGGAATATTTACGATCAGCTTTGTGATGCAATCTAATTTCATAACGAAGGAAAATATACCTCTATTACAGTTATTAGATGTCATTAAGTTTATAAAAGAGATACCTGATACGACTATTAGTCAATCATGTAAACGTATCATATCTATTATTCAGGATTTGAACAAGAAAGATAGGGATAATTTACTTGTACTTGCAGAAAAATATCCTCCGGTGGTGCGTGCCTTACTCGGAGCGATAATTGAAAACATATACGGTACAAACAAAGCATTGTCATTATGGAATACACTAAATCCTCTTACCTCCTACAAGGTCGGGATTGAGGAACAAGTATTACCTGAAATAAAGAAATGGAGGATTGAATGAAATTGGATCAACAACCAGAACTGCTGGCTGATGCAGTCAGAGCGGCATCAGAATATTATCATATAGCACCGGTTTATATTGAAAAGGATTATTGGATTAGTAAAATATTGCAACAGTTATCTCGCAGTATTTATGCAAATAATACGGTTTTTAAAGGTGGAACTTCACTTTCAAAAGGATATGGACTGATTAACCGATTTTCTGAGGATGTAGATGTTGCCGTACTAACGGGAGAATTAAGCGGGAATCAGATAAAAACGCTTATTTCCAAAGTTTGTAAGGAAATGACACAGGGGCTACAAGAACAAGATGTTCCGGAACTTACAAGTAAAGGTTCACGATATAGAAAGACACTATATCAATATCCTACATCAGTACATGATCCTTTGTATAATTTTGTGGCAAATCGTGTTATTGTGGAAATTAATTCTTTTGCAAACCCTTATCCTTATGTAAAAAAGCAGATAAGGAGTTTTATTACATCATATCTGGAGGAAAATAGTATGCAATCTTTGATTGAAGAATATGATTTGCACTCGTTTGAGCTAAATATACTGGATAAACGTAGAACGCTATGCGAAAAAGTTGTTTCACTATTGCGCTTTTCTTTTATGGATAATCCTGTTGAGGGATTAAGTAGTAAAATCCGGCATTTTTATGACATTTATTATTTATTAAATGATGCCGAGTGTATGGAATATATAAAGGGTGATTTTATAAATGATTTCAAAGGATTGATAGAACATGACAAAGAGGTTTTTGATATTCCGGAAAAATGGAAAGATACTCCAATCAGTGAAGCTCCTTTGCTAAATTTATTTGATGAGTTGTGGAAAGAGCTAAGTGGGTTGTATGAAAAGGAATTAAAGGCATTAGCCTATAGTCAAATACCTAAAAGTATAGATTTAAAGAAGAGATTGGATGAGTTTTTAATCCAATTGAAACAAAAATAATATATTTTAATAATGGCTACATTGCATTCTTAAAAAATAAGCAACTTCAGATGCATTGAAGAATTTGAGCATATATTTAGTAATGGAATAACTTGTATTATTGGACGATGTGATTCTAATAAAACTACAATCTTAGAAGCTATTTCTATGGTACTATCCTCTAATTGGAAATTATCTTTTTATGACTCTGATTTTTATAATCAGAATACGTCAAAACCTATTATTATAGAGGCTACAATCACAGATTTAGATGAAAAATTGCAGACAAAGTATTTGTATTCTCTTAGAGGAGTAGATAAATTCGGCCGAATACGTGATGATATGGAAAATGATGAGGCGGAAAATTTTGCAACAGCTTTAACTATTCGCCTACAAGTAAACGATGACTTAGAGCCTAATTGGTATTTATATAAAGGAACTGAAGATACATTAATTTCTATTTCTGCATCTGATAGGGAAAAATGTGGACTTTTCTACATATCTGATTATTCAGATCGGCAATTTTCTTTGTCACGTAGTAATCCTTTATATACTTATATAAAACATTTACAAGAAGCAGAAAAGGACTCTGAGAAAGATTCTGCTTTATTGAATATATTACGAGAAGCAAAAACTAAAATAGATACAGCTGTAGCAACAAAATTTAATGAATCTCTAAAAACAATAAGAACACATACAGTAAGATTAGGAGCTAATATTGGAGATGTAGAAGCATTATTGGATCAAAGAGATTTTACATTAAAGGAAAATAATGTTTGTCTTTATGAGAATGCGATACCTCTACGTTTAAAAGGAAAAGGTACTAAAAGACTTTTGTCTATTGCTATACAAATGGTTAACACATCTTCTAATGGGATCATTTTAATAGATGAGATAGAGCAAGGCTTAGAACCTGATAGAGTTCAGCATTTGGTCAAAACACTAAAAAACTATTCTAATTATCAATTTATTTTCACAACCCATTCGTCTAATGTTGTAACAGAATTGGGAGTATCTGATTTATGTATTATGAGGTACAAAGCAAATAGGTTATTGGATATTCCAAAAACTATTGCTATGCAAAAGTGTGTACGTCATAATTCAGAGGCTTTATTTGCGAGAAAAATCATAATAGGAGAAGGAGCGACAGAAGTTGGTTTATGTAGAGCTTTAAATGAAAATCGTATGACAAATGGTAAAGAGAGTATGAGTTATTTGGGTATCAAAATATTGGATGGAACGGGTAATAGTGCTGTAGAATATGCTGAAAAATTAAATAAATTGGGATTTAAAATAGCTTTCTTATGTGATTATGATGAAGCCAATACAAATCTTAAAAAGCAGTCATTAAAAGATATGGGCGTAGCTGTTTTTGATTGTAAAGAAGGAAAAGCTATAGAAGAACAAATATTTGATGATCTTACATGGAATGGAATAAAAAACTGTCTAAATTTCTATATTAAAAAGAAAGAAACAAATATTAAAGGGCTTTACGAACAAGTTTATCCAGATAAACAGAAAGATTATACGGAAGATTGGTTAGAAAAAAATACAGTAGAATTACGACAATTATTCGGAAAGAGAGCAAAGAAAAAAAGTTGGTATAAAGATGTAACATCTGGTATGTTTTTGGGTTCTGAAATTTTTGGCAATATTAACAATATGGATGAAAAGCGTCATTTAAGACAATTATTAACAAATATATCGGTTTGGATTGACAATGATTAATTTAGGTTCATTTTTATCAGAAAATCAAAGTATGATTATTGCTCCTGCTGGATATGGGAAAACACATACTATTGCAGAATGTGTAAACTTAGATTTAAGTTCTAAGATATGTTTGATATTACCCTATACCCATGCAGGGATAGCTTCACTTAAAGAAAAATTACAGTCTGTTAAAACAAGAAATAACAAATACGAATTAGCTACAATTTGTGGTTTTTCTTTGCGCATGGCTCAATCCTATCACCTAAAAAAAGAAGATTTTACTAATATAGAAGAAGCTCCTAATGAGTATTATCGTTTTGTTATTGAATCTACTATTAAACTATTAAAAGCAAAACCAATTCATACTGCTTTAAAAATAAAATATTCACATATAATTATTGATGAGTATCAAGATCTGTCTCTTATACACATCTCCGAGCCCACGAGACTACGCTGCATCTC
>ERZ1027094.386-NODE-386-length-27812-cov-7.530064_pt1 | contig 27812 bp, 27 predicted proteins | sample MGYA00519410_ERZ1027094 | MGnify/ENA primary metagenome ERZ1027094 (study PRJEB26926, sample SAMN06164647) | human gut metagenome | biome: ENVO:00009003; feature: ENVO:2100002; material: ENVO:00002003 | host: Homo sapiens | place: USA | collected 2012 ...
CATCTGACTGTTAATCAGAGGGTCCTTGGTTCAAGTCCAAGAGGAAGAGCAAAAAGAGAGAGATACCTATTAATAGGTATCTCTTTTTTCTTTTGTTCTTTTTCCGTTATTCACAGGGTTTTCAACAGGGTTATTAACAACCCTGTAATCCTCCTACCCTCTCCAAGCGATTAAAAATAAGTTCTTTAATTCTTCCGCAAGGACTCCACGACGCATATTGGGAAGATGAACGTTATCCCGCAAATCAGCGGGCATGTCTTTAATAAGTACATCCGACTCCTGCGAAGCCTTATAAATAAACTCCGTATCAAATAAAAAGCGATTCACCTGAGTTGAGGCCAAGAACGATTTTCCCCGCTGGTTAAAACCTTTCAAACCTCCTTGAGCATCCGTATGCGTTAATCCTAGAAGCGTAAAATTCAATATACGGGAAGCATAACTCATAATCTTTCTTCGAGTACTTAAATGGGTATAATAAGTATGATTCCGCACGGCGATAACGACATCATATCCCGATTCCAACCATTCTACCATCCGGCAGATAGAATCCGCCTCATACGGAAAATCATAATCCGTATATAAAGTAATGGATGAGGTGGAATGAGACAAGCCAGCCCTAACAGCGGCTCCTTTTCCCTTATTCGTATCATAACTTACGATCATCGTATCAGGGAGAGCCTCCAGAAGACGTCCCACCGCATCCTTCGTAAATCCTCTCTTCGAAGCGTCATTCACGACGATAAAACGAAGTGAGCGACCTTTAAGCATCTTTACCAATTCCGCATGTTTCTCGATCATCAAACGTTCCCAGCCTTCTTGTGGGTTATAACAAGGCAAGATAAGGTCGATCGCTTCCTCTTTACCCGGGAGAGTCTTCGGCCGATGAAGCGGCTCTGAAAAATCCAATGTCAATTGCTCCCATACGATCTTAAACCAGATCAACACACAAGGTAGTGCTTTCAACGCATAAGGAATAACATACGTTTTCCGGATATAACAGGGAAATATATCTGTTGGAGAAAGGGATGTAAGAATAAAACAGAAAACGAATAGTACCGTATTCAAGACAGGAGTCGTCTTACGGGTAGGCGTACCTATATACCAAAGGCAGACGGCTATCATGGCTCCCAAATATCCGCTATTCTCTGTTCCGGAGCTAAAAAGAACCATGAACAAAAGAGTAGAGCAAAGAAAATGCATGCGGAACCGCCGGTTATCATATTGATTTATCCTAAAATAAGGAGCAATAAATAAAAGCAGCCCGGGGAGAACCAACCAGAGATCACTATACGTATTGACTCCCGAAATCTTACGAACCATCCCCAACAAAGAGATATTTGTATAAGGAGTAAATAAATTCTCTACATTCTTATCGAGAAGTACCTCATACCATTTCATGTATTGACTTGCCACATATTGAGGAGACGTATATAACATCGGAAGAACATACAAGACTATGCCCCAGAAAATAAGTCCTTTCAAAAAGGCGATCCGGCGTTTTGAGAATAACAGGAAAGCAAGACCGACAATGCCATAAATCTTAGTCATCGTACCCAAAACGATCATTAGCGCCGCCCAAAACTCCTGTTTCCGCTCAATAAAAATAAACGAGAATAAAATCATGCCGGCTATGGCTATGTTAAATTGCTGCATAAGAACACACGTAAATAACTCATTCAAGCATACCCAAATGACAAACGCCTGTTTCCAATCCGCCAGTCCGAGTTTACGGATAGCCATATAAAGCAGCAAGCTATTCGCGAGACACCATAGCAACATCCCGATATAAGGAGAGAAGAGGGACAAAGGCGCTATTATAGCCGTAAAAGGGATCCCGTATAAAAACCGGTCGTGGTATTCATTCGGATAATACGCATAAAGGTTTTTCAACTCTAACGCATGGAAAAAGGAAGCCCTATAAATCATAAAGTTATTATAAGTCCTTCCCACAGGTAATTTCAATAAGCAAGCGACAAGGGCCGTCGCAAACCAAACAAATCCGACAAACCTCGGATTCTTAAATATCGGGCGTCTAAAAAATACTCTCAACATATCCTTTTTTATTCGTTACAACTCCACTTTCAAATAAAACTTCTGACAGCCTATATGTTCAAAAGACTCGCCAACGCATAAAAACCCCTATCTAAAACAGTAGAAAAAACGTAAAAAGCATTTTTTTAAGTATTATCTTCGCGACATGGGAAAGAATAAATTAGCTAAGTTTGACGATATGGCGGGCTATCCGCACGTATTCCAATACCCTTTCGCCGCCCTACAAGAAAAAGGGTTTGATATGAAAGGACAGTGGCATGAACGTTTTTTCAAGAACGACCATCCTATTGTCTTGGAATTGGGATGTGGAAAAGGGGAATATACCGTAGGTTTGGGAAAGCTTTTCCCAAATAAGAATTTTATTGGTGTCGATATCAAGGGAGCACGTATGTGGACCGGAGCGAAAGAATCGCTGGAAGCCGGGATGAGTAACGTGGCTTTCCTACGTACGAGTATCGAATTGATTTCCTATTTCTTCGCTCCGGGCGAAGTAGCCGAGATCTGGATCACATTTCCTGACCCTCAAATGAAAAAGGTCAATAAGCGTCTGACCGGAACCCGTTTCATGAAAATGTATCGGGAAATCCTTTCCGGAGATGGTATTATCCATTTAAAAACGGATAGTAACTTTATGTATACCTATACGTGCGAGATGGTAAAAGCGAACCATTATCCCGTATTGTTCAGTACAGACGACCTATATCATTCCAATCTGGCGGATGAGATCTTATCCATCAAGACCTATTACGAGCAACAATGGCTGGATCGTGGATTAAACATCAAATACATCAAGTTTGTTTGTGAGGAAAGAGAACGATTGGTGGAACCTGACGTAGAAATAGAGTTAGATCCTTATCGTAGCTTTAATCGCAGTAAACGAAGCGCTTTGGCTTCTGGTAAATAAAAGAATGACTTAAAAAAATCAACAGATATGACAATCTATCCGAATCTGATTATTGAGGCGTTGAAGAACGTTCGTTACCCGGGTACCGGAAAGGACATCGTTTCCATGGGCCTCGTAGAAGACAACATTCGTATCGATGGTATGAATGTCACCTTCTCGTTATTATTCGAGAAGCCGAATGATCCGTTTATCCGCTCCGTAGTAAAAGCCGCGGAGACAGCTATCTTAACCTATGTAAGCCCGGAGGTGAATATCAAGGGAAACATCACGGTAAAAGCCCGTCAGTTAGCTCGCCCGGAACCGGATAAATTATTACCGCAAGTAAAAAATATTATCGCCGTATCTTCCGGTAAAGGAGGAGTTGGTAAAAGTACCGTTGCCGCTAATCTAGCTGTCGCATTGGCTTTACAAGGATATAAGGTAGGATTGCTGGATGCCGATATATTCGGGCCGTCCCAACCCAAGATGTTCAACCTAGAAGAGGCTCGCCCTTATATGGAAGAGGTAGAGGGCAGGGAGTTGATCAAACCGGCCGAAAATTATGGTGTCAAGATGTTATCCATCGGCTTCTTCGTTAATAAAAACGACGCGGTCCTATGGCGTGGAGCAATGGCTAGCAACGCATTGAAGCAATTGATCGGCGACGCCAACTGGGGTGAGCTTGATTATTTCTTAATCGATTTACCTCCCGGAACGAGTGATATCCATTTGACAATGGTGCAAACACTAGCGATAACCGGAGCCGTGGTAGTAAGTACGCCGCAAGAGGTTGCTTTAGCGGACGCTCGTAAGGGTATCAGCATGTTCACTGGGGATAAGGTTAATGTCCCTGTTTTAGGATTGATCGAGAATATGGCTTGGTTTACCCCAGCGGAATTACCGGAAAACAAATATTATATATTCGGAAAGGAAGGTTGTAAACGCCTAGCTGAGGAACTGAACGTGCCGTTACTGGGACAGATTCCTATCGTACAAAGTATCTGCGAAGGAGGAGATCAAGGTAAGCCGGTAGCGTTGAACCCGGACTCGATCACAGGTAAGGCATTCCAAGAATTGGCCGAGAATGTAGTCAAGCAGATAGACTATCGCAACGAGCATCTGGCTCCGACAGAGCGAGTGATTGTAACCAAGAAATAAAGATGATTTATACGTATATACGTGTGGTCTCGCACGTATATACGTATCGTCCTACACGTACGCTCGCATTGGCCTACGCCTATATACGTATCAGCCTATGCGAACGTACGTATAAATTCAGCCCACAATATACTTGGCTTTCTTACCGCAAATCTTTCTGATACCCAACACAATCAGCCAAGATACAGCGAATGCTACCACAGAAGCGGCAGGAATCTGTAAACCCAAAGGGATATTCAAGGCTCTCGCCAACAGCACGCTGGGTCCCGTAAAGAAATAATGTACCATATAGATACCGAAACCGCATATGGTTAAATTCGCCAACATTCGCTTAATCGTATCCGACTTAACATTTACCTTCTTCGCCAGTAAGAAGATAGGAATCGTCATCATCACCACATTGGGAGAACAATAATAGAAGAATAACTCTAACTGTTCCTCCGTATAAGCAGGCAAAGCGGTCGTATAGCGGAAACCGAAGAAAGTAATGGCATAGCCTACGACAAACATAGGAATGCCTACCCCAACGATCTTTCCTAACGACCAATCATGATTCCGCAGATAATGCCCCAATAGCAAGTAACCGTTAAACCCGGCGAAATAATAAAGCATACTGAATTCATTCCATGAGCATCCACCCCAAATGTAAGGAGATACGAATTCCCGATAATAAGGAATAAACAAAGTCACTCCCCAACCTGCCAGAAACCATAATTTCGCCTTATCCGAAACTTTCTCGACCCAAGCGGAGAAGATCGGCAAATAAAGATATAAACCTATCAGTAAATAGATATACCACATATGTACATCCAACAATGAGAAATTGAACGGTATCTGGGCGATATAGCCTAAAGACACACTCAACGATTGACGAGTCACCTCTTCTCCCGAATAAGGGAAGAAATCAAGAATAAGTTCCGGCCTCAAACCAAGCAGTCCCGTAAACCAAGGGAATAAATTATAAATAACAGACCAAATCAAGAAAGGCCAGAATACACGCAATATCCTTTTCTTATAGAAAATAGAAGTCTCTTCCCGGACCGGTAGCAACAAGGCTCCCGTAATCATAACGAACAGAGGTACACAAGGACGAAGAAAAGCCCCATAGGCAGCTCCCCAAAACTTAATATCCCCAATAATCGGAGAATCTCCGGGATAGAAATTAAACGGGTCTGTACAATGACAGCAAACAACAGTAAACATGGCTATCAAGCGTACGACATCCAGCCAAACTACGTGTGTTTTCACGGTAGGATTTGTTACATTTTGCATAAAGTAGATCGATTGAGTTTAGATTGACGGCGAAAATACAAAATAATCCAGCCGAATAGGAGATTCAGCTGGATTTCTAACCTCTATTAACGATATTCATTAATATACAAAGTCTTTCCTACGAATAAACGCCACCGTACGATGTATTTCCGTGTACATGATAATATCCTCATCGATAAATGGCACCTCTTTCCGGTAATCCTTCAAGAACTTCTCTAATATCGGAGAAGTCCTAGCCGGACGACGGAACTCGATTCCTTGTGCCGCATTCATCAGCTCGATCGCCAAGATATGATCCAAATTGTCCATGATCTTAAACAATTTCGTCGCCGCATTCGCTCCCATACTCACATGGTCCTCTTGCCCATTACTGGACACGATAGAATCGCTGCTCGCCGCATAGCAATACATCTTATTCTGGCTTACCATACTAGCAGCCGCATATTGAGGGATCATGAAACCGGAGTTTAGGCCGGGATTAGCGACCAAGAACTCAGGCAATCCCCGCAAACCCATGATCAATTGAGCGACACGACGTTCCGATATATTTCCTAACTCAGCCAAGGCAATCGCCAAGAAATCATAAGAAATCGCCAAGGGCTGACCGTGGAAATTACCGCCGGAAATAATCTTATCCTCCTCCGGGAAGATCGTCGGGTTATCCGTCACGGAATTTACTTCGGTAAGCAGGACATTCGCCACATAATTGATAGCGTCTTTCGTAGCCCCATGCACTTGAGGGATACAACGGAATGAATACGGGTCCTGAACATGTTCCTTTTTCCGGGCGATTAACTCACTTCCCTCCAATAGCCGTCGAAAAGCGGCCCCGGTCTCGATTTGTCCGGGATGCGGACGCATCTGCTGGATACAATCCATGAAAGGATCGATACGTCCATCGAAAGCCTCCAAGGATAAAGCGGCGATCAGATCCGCTTTCTTGGACAGGCTAAACGCACGCATCAAGGCGAATACGCCATTGGCGCTCATAAATTGCGTACCGTTCAATAAAGCTAACCCCTCCTTGCTTTTCAGCTTCACAGGCTTCCAAGCGAACTCGTCCAATACGCTGATCGCTTCCCGTTTGCGGCCCTTATAATAAACATCACCCACGCCGATCAGAGGCAGGAACAAATTCGCCAGAGGCGCCAAATCACCGGAAGCGCCTAAAGAGCCACGATCATACACGATCGGAAGCACGTCATTATTGAAAAAGTCCAGAATACGTTGTACGGTGATCACCTGTACGCCACTATGCCCCAACGAAAGGGCATGCGCTTTCAATAACATCATCAAACGGACGATCACCGGACTTACCTCATCCCCTACGCTACAGGCATGACTTTTCACCAAGTTCTCTTGCAAGGTGCTCAATTCGTCCGGAGAGATATTCTTATTGCATAAGGACCCGAAACCGGTAGTAATCCCATACAAAGGCCCCTCCTGCTGCTCGATCTTATGATCCAAGTAATCCCGGCAACGCTGGATGCGCTCCTTCACCTCGGGTGAAAGCTCCAACTTCATATTTTGAGTAAGTATCCGTTCGATTCCCTCAAAAGAGAGAGGCTCGGAACCCACATAATAAACATTACTCATATGCTATAATTTAGTCTTCACCCAATCCAATAACTTTTGCTCTACACGGATAGCGTTCGCCTCCAGTTCATCCGCTTTCTTCCGCATCATTCCGACGAACACCTCGTCTTGGATGGACGTTAAGTTAATTCGGACATTCAATAAAGCCCCCAATACACAAGTACGGGCAGCCATCATCGCCACGCAAGCATCCGTGACGGCATTCTGATTACCTTTGTGAGCCACATAGATAATCGTCTCCATTACGGAACCGATCTCCTCCGCCACCCTCATCGGAACAATAGCCGCCTCTTTAGTAGCGCTCTGTATCGCATTCGTACGGATCACCTGTTCGTCAGGCGTTTCTTTCGGCAACTTAAAAGCTGAGAATACACGATCATAAGCCTCGCTGTCCTTATCGATATATTCAGTAAGACGCTCACGGATCAAAGCCGCCTCGGTAGCGATCGTCTTCATTTGTCCTTCCACTTCCGCATATTTCTTTTTGCCAACAGTCAGATGGGCCACCATCTCTGTCAAAGCTGCCGCTATAGCGCCATTCAAGGCAGATATACTTCCACCACCGGGAACGGGAGCACTACCCGCCGTTTCCGCCAAAAAATCTTTAATTGTCAAGTCTGCTAACATAGTATTTTGATTTAAATGATTCAACAATTCTTATCTTACATCATATAAAGTTCCCCATCCTTAATTACAGTATCCACGAGATTCATTCCCACATGATAAGGTAGGAACTTATAAGACGGGTATTTCAGCAAGATCACGTCCGCACGTTTTCCCACGCTGATACTTCCAATCTCGGAGGCACGTCCCACAGCTGCGGCTCCATTAATGGTCAATGCCGTTACCGCTTCTTCAGGGGTCATCTTCATATAGATACAGGCCAAGGCTATCATCATCGGGATTGAGGCAGAGAAACAACTTCCCGGATTTAGATCGGAAGCTAAAGCCACTGCGCAACCGGCATCTATCATCTTCCTTGCAGGCGCATACGGCTCATTCAAGGAAAAGGCAGTCAGCGGAAGTAAGGTAGCCACGACACCCGCTCTTGCCAGACGTTTGATGCCTGTGTCCGATATATGTAACAAATGATCAGCACTTACACACTTCAAGGAGGCCGCCAGTTCCGCCCCTCCGAAAGGAACGATCTCATCCGCATGCATCTTCAATTTAAAACGATGATGACGGGCGGCACGAAGCAAGCGCTCACTCTGTTCTAACGAGAAAACGCCTTTCTCACAAAACACATCACAAAACGTAACCGTATGTTCGGCTCGTATGGCAGGAAGAACTTCCTCGATCATATAATCCACATAATCGTCCGTACGACCGGCAAATTCAGGAGGAACAGCATGAGCTCCCAAAAAGGTCGATACGACATCCATCGGATGAGACTCATTCAGGTCCGACATGACACGAAGCTGAACTAATTCTGTTTGCAAATCCAAACCATAACCACTTTTCCCCTCCACCGTGGTAACACCCATGGAGAATAACTCATCCAAACGTTCTTCCCCTCTGTCCCATAGTGTATCGAAATCACTTTCACGGGTAGCTTTCATCGTATTCACGATACCTCCACCACGCTCCATGATCGACATATAACTATCTCCCCGCAATCGCCAAGAGAACTCCTCCTCCCGATAACCGCCAAAGATAAAATGCGTATGGCTATCTACAAATCCGGGTAACACCGCTTGGTTCTCCGCCCGAATCTCCAAATAATCCTCCGCATGGATGTTTCGAAGTACCTCCTCCGTAGGTCCTACATGCGTAATAACCCCATCAGACATCGCTACGGCTCCATCCTCGATAACGCCTAAATCAGACATCTCCGCTCCCCGTCGCGCCTTATCCCCATGGCAAGTGACGATCTGGGCAGCATTCCTGATTAATATCTTGCTATTCTCCATACGCTATTCCATAATACGGGCTTCCAATACTTGATTCATAGAAAAGTCCTCTAATCCCAAATAGTAAGAGGCCGTATCGATCAACGCCTCCATAGGAACCAAGCCGATAATCTCGCTCCCCACCACCGAAACACCATATCTGCGAGCTTCGATACGAACTAACTCGAAGGCCCGGTACAAGGCCGTACGGGTATAATCGGTCATATTAATAGAGACCTGTACGATACCACGTTCCTTCAACTCAACCCCCATCGCTTTACAATAACGTAAACCTCCGCCGATGAAACGGATTTTCTTCGCTATATCCGTAGCGATCTGCAATTGATTCGTTCCTAAGTTCACATTATAGGCGACCAAAGGCATGCGGGCTCCTATGGCGACCGTACCGGCTGTCGGATGTCTTTCGGCCGGACCAAAATCAGGTTTCCACTCCGGTTGATGGATTTTCTCTGCCATCCCCTCAAACTCTCCTTTACGGATCGCCGCCAGATTCTCCCGATAGGGGGCGGAAGCTGATTTCTCATATAAGAAGACCGGCACGGCATAACGAGTGCCCACTTCCTCCCCTACTTCCTTAGACAAGGCGATCGCCTCTTCCATCGTACATCCGCGAATCGGTATAAAAGGAACAACATCTACGGCCCCCATTCGAGGATGTTGACCGCTATGCTTGTTTAAATCGATCAGCTCAACAGCAACTCCAATGGCCTCCAATACGGCTTGTTTTAAAGCGACTGGCTCCCCTACCACGGTAACAACCAAACGATTGTGATCCCCGTCATTACTATAGTCCAACAGTTTAACACCCGTCTTAGCCCGGAAAGGCGCTACGATCTTATCTATCTTCTCCAAATCCCGTCCTTCACTGAAGTTAGGGACACATTCCATAATCTTATTCCAAGTACTCATACCTTTTTATTTAATGATGTTTGTACGATTTCATGAATAAACGCCCTCTCCGGGATATACGGGAGGGTAATATGATACTGTTCGCCACGATTCTCATTGAAAGTAGCGCTCGTACGCATCGCATTCGGGTTACGAGCCCATGAGCGACGGGCGACACCCCCCATCACGTCCCATATCATAGCGGAGCGAAGTATCTCATCCACCCGCTCACTACCATCGAGAACCATACCAAAACCTCCGTTTATCGCCTTACCGATACCAACCCCTCCACCATTATGAAGAGCGACCAAGCTCATACCCCGGGCGGCATTTCCAGCGAAGCACTGCACCGCCATATCAGCCATCACATTGCTTCCGTCCCGTATATTAGAGGTCTCACGGAATGGAGAATCCGTACCGCTCACGTCATGATGGTCTCGCCCCAACATAATCGGGCCAACCTCCCCATCACGTACCATTCGGTTAAACTCAAGGGCGATCTTCAAGCGCCCCTCAGCGTCTTGATATAAGATCCGGGCTTGCGTACCCACCACCAAACGGTTCTTCTCCGCGTCACGTATCCAATTATAATTATCCATATCCTGCCCTCTTCGAGTCGGATCGATACACGCCATAGCCGCATGATCCGTGCGAATCAAATCTTCCGGCTTACCGCTTAAACATACCCAGCGGAAAGGACCGTACCCATAATCAAATAATTCCGGCCCCATGATATCTTCCACATAAGAAGGCCATATAAAACCATCTTTCTCGTCCACACCGTTACGGGAAATCTCATGTACACCGGCATCATAGATCGCTTTCATGAAGGAGTTCCCATAGTCAAAGAAATAGGTACCCCGGGCAACCAGACGCTTGATCACCTCGAAATGTCGTTTCAACGTTTTATCGACCAAAGCACAAAAGTCTTCCCGGTGATGAGCCAATAATTCCGTACGTTCCTCAAACGTCACGCCTACCGGGCAATAACCACCTTCATAGACCGCATGACACGAGGTCTGATCACTCAAAAGGTCGATGGAAAGCCCCTGTTTATCGGCATATTCCAATAAATCCACGATATTGCCATGAAAAGCGATAGAGATCGGTTCTTTCTTACGAATCGCCTCGTCGGCTAAGGAGAAAGCTTTCCCCATATCATCCGTCACATGCTGGACCCATCCTTGGCATCGGCGTGTCTCGATACGGGAAGCGTCTACCTCGGCGATTATACTGGCAGCACCGGCAATCACGGCGGCTTTAGGTTGAGCGCCACTCATTCCTCCTAAACCGGAAGATACAAACAGATAGCCTCGCAAATCCTTATCTTGTGGAATCCCTAATTTCTTACGTCCAGCATTCAACAATGTATTAAACGTACCGTGTACGATACCTTGCGGGCCGATATACATCCAACCTCCGGCCGTCATCTGTCCATAATTAGCGACTCCCATCTGGGCGGCGATATGCCAATCCTTTTGGTTATCGAACATTCCCACCATCATGGAGTTCGTGATAATCACCCGTGGGGCATCCGGCTTAGAATGAAACAATCCCAGAGGATGCCCGGATTCGATCACCAAGGTCTGCTCCTCGGTCAGCTCCTCCAAATACTTCTTAATCAAACGATATTGCATCCAATTTTGGCAGACCTGCCCAGTCTCGCCATACGTAACCAACTCGTAAGGGTACAAAGCGATATCAAAGCAGAGGTTATTATCGATCATTACTTGAAAGGCCTTTCCCTCGATACATTTACCTTTATATTCAGAGATAGGCTTCGCTTTCAGGTCTCCCTGCGGACGGTAGCGATAACCATAGATCCGTCCCCGGGTCAATAATTCCTCCATGAACTCAGGAGCTAGCTTCTCATGTAATTCAACAGGGATGTAACGAAGTGCGTTCATCAATGCCGTTTCTGTTTGAGCGGGCGTAAGCGAATAGCCGCGATCGGGAGCACGGCGAATACCGGAAACGAAGGAAGGATATTCCGGCAAATAGTTATCAAGATGTATTTCCATAACGTGAATGATTTAGTAGGTGCTTACAATCTGCAAGGAATTTCACGGATTCAGCGCCGACAAGTTAGCGATTATCCAAATCCCAGCCAATTATCATTCCATGTTTAGAAGCATAAAAAAGCCCCCGTCTCTCTCATCCTCCCTAAGGAAAGAAAGAAAGAAAGACGGGGCATAATTATAATTGTTCAGTAGTAGAAGTTTTTCCTGATCCATTAGGACCAGCAACAATACAAAGTGTAGGGCGTTTCTCTTTCATTACAAATCACTATTTAGATTCGTTCGATCTATATATCTTCAGTTTTTCTCTCACTTCCTGCATTCTTCGTTTCAGTTCCATCTCCGCTCTAAGTGAACTTTCTCGAGCGGCAATAGCTACTTGCTCCATTATATCTTTCCTATCATGAAGTAACTTTAATTAAATGAATAGATTATCAATTAAATCTTCGCTCTATCAATCCAATTCTCTATTTTAAGATGAGGAATACGTTCTAGGTGCTTTACATTTTCTGTAACTAAAATCAAATCATTTGCTACGGCAGAAGCTCCAATCAACAAATCAAAATCATCTATTAAAAGTCCTTGAGATCTCAATGTGCTTTTTAGTTCAGCGAACATAAGCAAAGAACCGTAAATTGGTAAAACTGTAAACTGCGAGATAAAAGATTCTACCTCTTTCAACATTTTATCCTTTCGATTTGAGCAAGTAGCTCCATATAGAAGTTCGGCAATAGTAATTTCAGAAATAAAGCAATATCGCTTCATTTTATCATCAATCTTCTCATTTAAATGAAATTTCCCTTTCATATAGAAGATACATATGTTGGTATCTAAAAGATAACGCCTCATTCGTCAAAAGATTCAATAGATCGCGTTCCCAAAACACGTGCTTTATTAATTTCAGCAATAATCTCTTCTGCACTTTTGTCATCATCCCAAGCGCCAAACGAATCTTGTATGGATGTCTCTTTCTTTTTACCCCTCAAAAGGCTCTCTGAAAGCTTACGAATGACACGCAACTTTATCTCATCGCTAAACGAAGACAATAAATTTATATAACTATCCGCTATTTTCACCGTTGTATCCATAATCTTTTTCTTTTACAGAAACAAATATAATCATTATTGATTATAATACAGTATTTAGTCTACTTTTTTTGCAAGCGTGAACCACCAATACAGCGTACCCAGTATTTATCAACAGGTTAACCATACCAGTTTTTCTGAACAAAATTCAGATTTCTTATTCTTTAACAATTAAGCGGCTGTTTGAGACGGCTTTGTTATCTCAGCATCCTTGCCGTCTCCATAACGACGAACATAGTCACATGGCAAGAACAAAGCGTCCACATTGTTCAACTTGCAACTTTCTACCAAACACAAAAAAAGGTGCATCAAAATGACACACCCTCCTCGTAACAAAAATAAAATCTTTATGATTAGCCTTTACTTAGGCCTACGCATTGAAACGAATTTAGCTCATGAAAACTGTTAAAATCAACGCTCAATCAAGCTCCTTATACCTCCAACGATATACTCAATATCCCGATCCGTTACATACGGGCCGGAAGGCAGGCACAACCCAACCTTAAACAAAGATTCGCTCACCCCATTCACATAAGCCGGGCAATCCTTATAGACAGGTTGCTTATGCATCGGTTTCCACAAAGGACGGGATTCTATACCCATCGCGTCAAGTCCCATACGCATCGCCTCGACATTGGCATTCGGCTCGCAATCCGTATGTGCGTTAACCGCCGCGTGAGTCACGCCGCCCGCACCACCAACAGCACCTTGTACCGTTGCTTGATAAGCATTCTCCTGCCCTTTCACCCTCAATAAAGGATCCAAGACAATCGTATTCAACCAATAATTACTATCAAAACGACCGGAAGGATTCTCATGCAAGGTGATCCCTCTCACATCCTTCAACAGTTCCCGGTATAAATCACACGTATGCTTATGATGAGCCACATGAGCGTCAGCCACCGTCATCTGTCCACGCCCGATACCCGCACAAATATTCGACATCCGATAATTATACCCGATCCGCTCATGCTGGTAATACGGATAAGCCTCCCGAGCCTGCGTAGCGTAGAACATGATCTCCCGCTTAGCCTCCTCATCCGGACAAATCAACGCACCACCACCACTGGTCGTAATCATCTTATTCCCATTGAACGACAGCACCCCATATTCTCCAAACGTACCCAACATACGTCCATCATAGCGAGAACCAAAACCCTCCGCCGCATCCTCTATGACCGGAATCCCATACCGATCAGCGACAGCCATAATCTCATCCACCTTATAAGGCATCCCATATAAGGCCACCGGTACAATCGCTTTCGGTGTTTTTCCCGTCTTCTCGATACGATCTTTAATAGCCTCTTCCAACAACACAGGATTCATATTCCAAGTATCCACCTCCGAATCCACAAACACAGGCGTAGCCCCCAAATAAGTGATCGGATGCGAGGAAGCACAGAAGGTAAAGCTCTGTACCAGCACCTCATCCGCCGGCTTCACGCCACAGGCAAGCAACGCCAAATGCACTGCGGCAGTACCGGCAGACAGAGCTACCACATGTTTACCTTCACCCACGAATTCCTCCAGATCTTTCTCCAATCCATTCACGTTCGGACCTAGAGGCACGACCCAGTTCGTATCAAAGGCTTCTTTGATATACATTTGTTCTTTGCCGCTCATGTGAGCAAGGCAAAGATAAATTCGTTTATTCATTATTATTGTGATTTTAGAAAATACTTCGGATCAGCATAAAAGCCTCAGCTCTTTCTACGCTAATTGTAGCACCTCTATACTTCGCCAAAGCTTCCAAAGCTTCTAAAGAACGAGAACTAGGGAACCGCCTTAGTTGAGATTGATAACACTCCATCGCTCTCAATTTCATTTTCATTCCATCTTGACTACAAGGAATGAATACCGTGGGAATAAAAGCATCATCCGCATAAGGAGCAGCCCATTCAGTTTCAGATAACGTTTCATAGGTATAAACTCGCTTAACCGTATAATCTCCAACAGGACGACAAGCGACTAATACACTGTCAAAGACCATCCGATGATCTTTATGTATATCTCCTCTATGGGGAATAAACACTGTATCTATTTGATTTTCGGATATACATTTTGAAACTTCACGAGACATGATATAACCTGGATATTGATCTAATGCAGGAGCTGGAAAATCAAAGAAAAAGGTCTGTTTTACACCTAGTAAACGATGAGCTTCCAGTGCCTCTGTTCTAACACGCTGAATACCTTTTTCGGAAAAAATATTTGGATCAGATTTACTGGCGTTTGTCATAATCAGCACATACACATTATGACCTTCTTGTATCATCTTATAAATAGTTGCCCCACAGCCCAATATTTCATCATCCGCATGAGGTGCGATAAACAAAACATTATTTTTCATTTTTCAACAACGTTAAATCTTGCTTTATCATTTCTATCTCATTCCGCAAACGGAAAATCTCATATTGATCATAATAGCCTAATCTAGAACCTACAACCAAATGCTCATCGACAGGTCTATCCCAATAATCAACCATATTATATTTCACCAATTCAACATAGCCATCGGCTGTTTGAACAACAGGATTATCATTGTTGAAATTTACGACACGGCCAATAACACCTTTCGCATATCCAGAAGCATAATAATTAGATTTCCATACCAGAACCTTATTATTACCATAAAAAGAGAAAGCCCCGGGATGAGGCGATGTACTAGCCTTTATCAAACGATCAATATCTTTTGCCGTATTCGACCAATCTATACAACCATCCAAAGGAGCCCGCCTAGCATAGAAAGTAGCCGCCTTCCCATCTTGAGGAATCCCTTTTAATCCGACAGAAAACAAAGAAGGAAGCCAACGATCCAAAGCCCGAACCATAGACTCTTTCAACTTAACACCAATAGAAGTAACATCATCATCTTCCCTTATAGAAAAAGGTTCCTGCACAAAAATATCCCCTTCATCAGCATTTGTGTCTATTTTAAAAAAAGTTGCCGCACCTTCTCCCTTGTCCAATATCAGCCAAGCCATAGGAGCCCGACCCCGTCCTTTTGGCAACTTCGTTGGATGAAATCCTACACAAGCCAATCGAGGTAATCTTATAATATCTTCATCAACCAACTGAGAGACACCAACCACAAAAAGAATATCAACCGAAGCGTTCCTAATTTGCTCCTTGATATCGTTCGAATTTATTTTTATGAAAGGATAATAAGAAAGATGATTATCTTCCGCAAATCTACGCATCGAACAATAACCACTTACATTTAAAGTCGAGTGAGGTTCATACCCCCAAACTCCAACAACATTAAATGAATATTCCACCAACTTTTGTAACGTCAGCAAACTACTGCCAACACTACCAATCAATCCAACCCTCATTTCTTAATATATTTTTCTTCTCCAAACAAAACAATCGCCACGGTCTTGACAAGAATCCTCAAATCCAACATAAACGACATACGGTCAACATACTCACGATCCAAGCATAAACGCTCTTCCCAAGGAAGATAGATATTACCATTAACTTGCGCCCAACCTGTCATTCCCGGCCTAACTTCACATCGTTTCTTTGCAATTTCTCCAAATTTCTCATATAAACTCGGTAACGCAGGGCGAGGGCCAACTAAAGACATATCACCGATAAACACATTCCATATTTGAGGCAACTCGTCAATCTTAAAACGCCTCAAGAGTCCCCCTATTCTTGTAACATCCGGATCTTGCAAATACGTTTGTTTCACATTAGGATCTCTCTCCTTATTTGTCATCGTACGCAATTTATAAATCCTAAAAACACGCCCATTTTCACCAACTCTACTTTGCAAATAAAAAATAGGGCCTTTCGAATCCAACTTTATCAAAACAGCAACTATGATAAAAAGAGGAAATAAAAGCAACAAGATAGCAAAGGAAATTAAAAAGTCAAATAAACGCTTAAATTTCAAATACATAACATATAAAAAATATAACGATTTAGGACAGTAAACACTCAATTTAGGGCATCCCCCTTTAAAATTGTTAATAAATTAGTTTTGATTTTAACATTGGCTGGTAGTCAATGTGATTTTGTCAAGAACCATATTAACATAATCCCTGCACCCATTAAAGATATTTTTGAAAAAAGTTCCGATGAAGTTCCAGATAGAACTACCATGAAGCTTTGCCGTTCCAATCACACTGTGATAAGTTACAGCCATCTCAACACTGACATCACTACCATTGTGAAGTGAATTATTACGTTGAGTAATCAGCTTTCGAATGGTTCGCTCAGCCAGATTGTTGTCTATCGGTAATTCACCATCATCCAAGTAAGCAAAGAACTGTTCACGTATGATTGACAACACACGACTGTGTTTACAGCGCATATCGGTGTTGAAACAGATGCAGGCCGTTACTCATGCAAACCTCAATCCATATACGAACATCCGACCATTTCTTGTCTTCATTTGTTATGGAACTTTTAGAGGAAACCTCTGTATTACCAGATGGGGCAACATCCGGAATGCCATCTACATGAACCTCCACTATCTTATTACGTGTATCCTTGTACCACTTTTGAAAAATATTGTATGGAACCTTATTCCGTTTACAAAAGGACTGAACAGACTCTCCGCTCAGTAGTGACTCTGTCTAGTACTGGAAGTAAAACCTCTCTAAATCTTCGCTACTATACATAATCTATAAATTTATTGTTCGCTGCGAATCTACAAAATATACCATAGAGCCCTAAATTGAGTGCTTACACAAATAACGTATTTTCAACAGAATAAATAAACTGCTATATTTATGAATTAGGCCTTTCACCCCGGCAAATCATATACCCCTTATTATGTAATTTTATGTTGATTTTTATAACCTTAGCTGGATTACCAGCCACGATACATCCATCAGAAACATCTTTTGTAACAACTGCATTTGCCCCAACAATGACATGATTACCAATCTTTAATCCTGGATTAATAACAGCCCCCCATCCAATATTTACATGATCTCCAATATAAGTATCTAAATACGCACCATTTCTATAACCATCGTGAGCCAATATTAAAGCATTCTGTGATATTCGAACATAATCACCAATATGAACACCTTTAGGATTAACTCCATCTATCTTAGCTTTTCTATTTATGTTACACATAATTCCAACATCACATCCTCTAATTTTTCGAAGATAAAATGCGTTCATTTTATTCACACTCAGAAATAAAAAAACTTTTATTTTTTGCTTTAAAGTTCTTTTCGGATCATCTTCTGAAGAGAAAAAAACACGAAAAGGATTACTTTCTTTTACCATAAGTCACTTTTTCTTTAAAATATAGTTATTAATAAAATACACATCGGTTTTGTCTTCATCCACATGGTCCCCCAACTCAATCCCAGTCCAAATGAAGACATTAACAGCCTCGTTTCTTTGGTCCTAAGTTGATCTGCGATCCTTGTTACCATCAATGACGGTATCGAAGCACCTCCTAAGTTCCCATACTCTTCCAAATTGTAAGGCACTTTCTCTTTAGGTAACTTCAATTTCTTCACGATACGATCCACGATCATCTTGTTCGCCTGATGAATCAAGAAATAATCTATATCTGTTTCACGATTGATATTATAATCCGCTAAGAAAGCCTCAACGGATTTAGGAGGACGGGATATGGCGAACGAGAATACATTCATACCGTTTATCAACGTATGAATAGGCGCACGCACAATGCCATTACCAAAATCCTCATATTCAAAAGAGGCAGGAGTAGCCGGATGGCGAAAACCACCATGAGGGGTCATCAGAGCCTCATATCCCTTTCCGTATGTATGGAAGTCTACTACAATATCATTAGCGGTCTCATCATATTCCAATGCGATCGCCGTACCGCAATCTCCAAATAAAGGTACACGGCTTTTGTCTTTCATGGAACCCATTCGCAAGGCCGTATCCCCTATAAGTAGTAACGCACGCTTCACATTACCCGCCGTCAACAAATTACCGGCAACCGTTATGGCATACATACAACCACAGCATCCCATGGGTATGTCCATACAGAAACAATTTTCCGACAAGCCAAGCCTATCCTGTAACACACAAGAGGTCGGGGGAGTACGATAATCGCCTGTAACAGACTCGAACAACAATACATCGATACTATCTTTCTCCCATCCTAACTCTACAAGTAGTTTTTCAGCGGCAGCCTGACACATATCCGAAGCGCACATGGTATCCGGGGCTATATGCCTACGTTTTATACCAACCGTATTGTCGAACACATCCGCTTCCTCTTGAGAAAGAAGTCCTAATTCGGAAGTTGTTACCACATTCTTAGGAACAGCCATAGCCACTCCTTTCATGCCAACATTCTTAATTTCCCACCTTGCCATAAGTCCAACCGTTAAAGCTCAACATCGTACTTCTTCAAGATCTCACGTCCTTTACCGTATGAGGTAAATTCCATGATATCTTCCGGGTCAAACATAATATCCAAAGACTCTTCCAATAAAGCGATTATATTCAATTGATGAACAGAATCCCACGCATCCACGCTGTCTTTTGAAAAGCCATCATTCAACACTGTGATTTCTACACCAAACACTTCTACAAAAGCATTATTATACTTCTCTATATTTGTCATTACTATTTACTTTTATGAATTTAACTTACTATACAATATCTTTCCGGCCTCATTCTTGGGAATTTCATCAATCACTTTGATCTCAAAGGCAGAGGCCACCAATTTGGTCTTTTCCACCAACACCTCTTTTACCGCCGTCGCATATTGCTCATCAGTCAAGTAAACGGTCATCTTCTCGTCCGTACCTACGCAAGCACATTCTATCGGATATTTTCCTTTGATTATCTGCTCGCACTCATCCAATCCGATGCGCATACCGAACAGTTTCAAGAAACGCCCCATGCGCCCCACTATGTAGTAACAGCCATCCTCATCCCGATAAGCCAAATCACCGGTACGCATAAAACCATTGCGTTCATCACCCAGCGACAGGTCTTCCCGACTACGGGCATATCCCATCGTCACATTTTTACCGCAATAACACATCTCACCTTCGGTATTGGCCCCCTCTATACGATTTCCCTCACGATCTATCAACGACAACTCCGCATTAGGAACAGCCCGGCCTATACTACCGACTTTCTCAATGGCCCATTCCGCAGGTAAATAAGCCATACGAGCAGTCCCCTCCGATTGTCCATAAGTCGCGATCCAACGTTTTCCATTGTCACGACAATATTCAGCGAACTTCAAATTCAACTGACGAGACATTTTACCACCACCTTGAGTAAGTAAGGTCAGATCCGGCAAATCCATCCGGAAAAAACGCATTAAGTTCAATATCTCAAAACTATAAGGCACCCCTGTAAAACTGGTAGCCCGTTGTTCCTTCATAAAGTTCCAAAAAGCCTTGTCTGTCATGCTCTGATTGGTTATCAATACAGTGGCACCCACATACAAGTGACTGAACACGACAGACAATCCCATCGTATAATATAGGGGCAACACCAGCAAGGGTCTGTCATTAGAGGTAAGTCCAAAGAAAGTCGATATATTCAAAGCCGCCGCCTCTATATTCTCATACTTATGGCGTACTAACTTAGGACTTCCCGTAGAGCCGGAGGTAGGCAACATGTGAGACAAATCAGCATGTAGTACACAAGGCTCCATACCTGTATACAACAATGTATAGCCATAGTACTCACACACCTTCTCATACTGCGATGCGACCGCCATACTTGTAGGCAGACACACATAAGAGGGACGATATATTTCAAATAAATTACGATAAAGCCCCTCCTCGATATGAGCGTTCAATATCAAAGGCACATTACCCGAATGGATACACCCTATACTCCATGCGATTCCCCCCACATTATTCTCTGCCAACAAAAACAATAAGGAACGTGCCGGAAGCAAAGAGCCGATCCTCTCTGAAAAGGATAACAATTCCCCATACCTCAAGACAGCCCCCGAAGCATCTATTGCGGCAACCGCATCCTGCGGTCGCTCATTCAAACCCAATATCATCTGATTATTTTATTCTAAATGGAAGCGCAACCATCCACGCCCAATATCTGACCGGAAATATAGGAAGCCCTGTCAGAGGCAAGAAAAGCACAAGCGTTCGCCACATCTTCCGGTGTACCCAAACGTCCTAACGCTATTTTCTGAATACGTGTATCTATTTTCTCTCCACTCTCCTCATACAATTCAGAGAATCGTTCCGTTTTCACGATACCCGGTGCTACAGCATTGACTCTGATGCCAAGAGGAGCCAATTCCTTAGCGGCTGATTTGGTAAACGACATAATAGCCCCTTTGGTAGCCGAGTAGGCAGACTGACCGGGAGACCCCAATACTGCCGTAACAGATGCGATATTCACAATCGATCCACCTCCGTTGCGAGCCATCAAACGAGATACCAACTGCACCATTTCTATGACCGCGATCACATTTACCCGGAACATCAGTTCTGTTTCCGGTCGAACAATCATGCCGATTTTCTTATTAAACACCACACCAGCATTATTAACCAGTACATCAATACGACCTTCTCGTTTGAATATCGACATAAAAGCAGACTTGACAGCAGCGGCATCCGTCACATCAAAATACAACGGAATCACACGAGTTCCTTGCGCAGCCGCACATTGCTCCGCCCATACATCCATGCTCCCTTCCTGTCGGTCACAAGCATATACTATAGCACCATCACCGGCAAAACGATCGGCTATCGATTTTCCGATGCCCTGTGCAGCACCGGTAATGATACATACTTTATTTTCTAAAAATCTTTCCATCTCAATTATTTCAAACTACGACCACCATCAATCACCAAATTGGTACCTGTAATCCATGATGAAGCATCCGACAATAAATAGATGATAGCATGCGCCACCTCTTCCGGCTTTCCATAGCGCTTTAACGGATACGCATCGACATCCTTCGCAACATCTTCCGCTGTCAAAAGTCTATTTTCAATCAATGGCGTCTGAATCCTTCCGGGATGCACGGCATTGCAACGAATACCTTTACCGGCCAATTCCAAAGCCGCATACTTCATATAAGTACTCAATGCGCTCTTTGAAGCCCCATAAATCCCATTGGCAGGAGCCACATTTCCATAAGCGGAAATAGAAGCCGTAAAAACTACCGAAGATGGATTCTTCATCTTTTTCTTTCGTACCAATAACTTTATGAGAAGCATGGGCGCAAATACATTGACTCCAAACACTTCCTCCAATACATCAGACGAATAGAACTGTACAGGAATCATCTTCCCTATACCGGCATTACAGACAAAGCCATCCAATATAGGCAATGAAGCAACCAATTCACCGCATTCGTCCTCGTTAGATAAATCAGCGGCAATGACCCGATGTCCCTTTCCTCCTTCCAGAACCTGAAGTGTTTCATGCAAATTCTGCACGTTCCGACCTGTCAGTATAAGAGTGGCCCCCAATCGAGCACACTCTATAGCCGTTGCCCTACCAATACCGGAAGAAGCACCCGTCACAAGTATCGTCTTACCTTCTAAAGAAAAAGGATTATACATTATTTCTTGTTTTGTACGCTTTCGAATAGATCACCTACAGTTTGTGCATTACGCATGTCCTCCCCATTGATTGTGACACCATAAATTTCATCAACCATCGCAATAACAGACAACGCAACTAAAGATGACCATTCTTCCAATTCCCGGAATTTAGTATCTACATGAATACTCTCAATTGCGATATCATCAAACTGCTCCGCAAAATTCTTAATGAAATCTTTTATTTCCATAATTAATATATTTAACTTTCACATTAATTTCTTAGCAGGATTCCCTATTACGGTTGTCCCTTCTTTTACACGTCTTATAACAAAGCTACACGCACCCACATGCGCTCTATCTTCTACTACAACTCCATGATTTAACACGGAAGAAGTATAAATATCCGCTTCATTCCCTATTACAGTTCCTCCCACACAGGTAACATGAGTATCTATCCGATTCCAATCCCCCATCCGCACATCATGCCCTATTACCGTATAGGATTGTATCAGATTATAACTACCAATCTTAGCATCCGCACCAATACAGGTGTACGCACCAACTATATTTCCTACACCTAGTTGTACATTGGTTCCAATACGTGCCGTGCGATGAATTAGATTAATAAATTGAGCCCCCCTATTTATAAGCTCCTCCATACACTTCTTACGAACCGCTCCACCTATGGAACATACAAATACATCATTTTCCTGTGGAATATAAGTGCTTATTTTATCTAAAACAGGAGGATAGTTAGCAAAACCGTCCAACGCTTGGAGGTTGTCATCGATAAAGCCCTTAATGACAAACTCATCACCATATCCCATACTCTCACGAGACATGTCATATAAAGTACGTCCCATGCCTCCGACGGCAATGATTATAAGATTTTTCATTTAGATATGACTGATTCAAAAATATCGGTTAATTGTTTGGCTATAGCAGATGAAGAGAAACGTGTCTGATAATCTGTCACAATGTAATCTGTTTCATATTGAGAATAATTATAGTACATTTTTTTCAATGCATCACACAAGGCTCTAGAATCATCAACTGGAACTAAAATACCATTCTTTTCATTAATACATTCTCTAATACCTCCACATAGTGTAGCTATAACAGGCAAGCCTATTGATAATGCTTCCAAAACTGCTACTGAGAAATTTTCTCCTCGCGATGGTAATATAAAGGCATGACTTTCACATAAAATTTCAACAATTTCCGGCTTTGTTTTTTTACCTACTAAAACAATATTATTATCCAATTGAAGACTTGATATTTGATTTTGAAGATTATTCCTTTCCTCACCATCGCCTATTATTACAATTTTTATATTTTTTGCTGCTAAGCCTGATGCAGCAAAGGCGTCAATCAACAAATCAAATCCTTTACGATAGATAAGACTACCCGTAGCTACAAACTGAAAATTTTGATAATCAACAGTCTTCATGTTAATATTCTCAAAAGTAGAAGATACCAAATTGTGAACCACATAAGCTTTTCTCTTAAAATGATATTGTAACCTATCCTTTAATGTTTCAGACACAGCTATCACTGCATCTGCATAATTATAAGCATATGAAGCTAATGTCCAAGTATATGAATCCAATTTGTCATGATTAAATCGAGCCGCATGTTCTATACCAACCAATGGAATCTGATACTTATTCTTTAAAAACACACCTAAATATGTATTAAAAAAGAACTGCCCATATATAACATCTGGTTTTCCGTATTTACGAACAATTCTTTTATACATTCTATCTAATTGCATCTTACGCAACAACAAGCCAATCTTCATTCCACACAAACGAAATACAACTTTACCCGGGAGCCAAAATGAATTATAGTAATTTATTCCATTCTTTTGCCTATGTGTTATTCCTATCTTCCTCAAATGCCAACGAAAACGACTATCCACACTTACTACGACAACTTTATGCCCATTCCTCTGCAATGCCTCTGCCTGATCTTGTTCAAAACATCCCCACTGTGGATCTTTAGCAGAGGGAACCCCACGAGATATCATCAGTATATACATAATTTACATATATTTTAAAACAGACTTATATTGTTTCCATAATCCCATGTAATGTAATTGTTGAAAATCATGATCAGCATTATCATTACCTTCTATTAATACAAAATGTCCATTTTCCTGCATCACAATATCCCAACCTATATAACGTACCGTTGGTATTCTTTTTGCCACATTAACAGCAAAATCTTTACATTCGTTCCAATATGGCATTTGGAAACCTATTATTTGCTTTTTTGTTATCGGATGAACTAAGTATGTCTTATTATATGCATCATATCCCACACTATCTATTAAACCTGTTTCAATATTTATATTAGCTCCAATACCATAAAAATGAAAATTATCCACACTATTTTTTTTATTTCCTATTCTTAACCGAGCACTCATTATGTGTACCGTATCTTTAACAGTATCATATAAGGTAACAATACGTATTGTATTTATTGACCAAGGATGAAACTCTGCTAAATCTTGAATCTGAGAAATCTGTTCTTCCACAATATAATGAGCTCTTTTATCAGAAATCAAATTTATATATATTTTCCTTACATCCTGCTTTTTAGTTTCTATCTTACGAGTCCCTATTCCTCTATATCCGTTAATTTCTTTGATGAAAACAACAGGATACTGATTACAGAATGAAATAAACCGCTCTTCCGTTGTATTATTCACATCAATCCAATCTCGCCCAAGAAAATCCTTAAATAGCTCATTAAATTTATTTTTATCACGACACAAACACCTATCTGACGACAGATTACATTTATCTTGAATTATATGATAACGCCTATAAGTTATATATTCTTTTCGTCCATTATAACGCAATTTATAAAAACCATAAGCAAAATAATCACTGATAGAGGCGCCATGTACTATAAAAGCCACAATATAATCTAATACATAAAAGAACTTACCAAAGAAAGAGACATCTGTTCCAACATAAACAGTTCTCATTTCACGAAATCGTCCACACAATCTTTTTAGATTCATGATTTTATTCACTCATTTTACAATCATTTCTCGCAACACATCTAAATAACCATGTCCATATTTCAGGTCTGGTTCCACATAATTACCTTCTGCCCATTCATTCCAAGACATTAAAAAAGCGATCTTATGCTCACTATTTTTTTTCGATAATAAATCCAAGACTTTTCGCAATTGCTCTCGAAATACCTCTGGCGTACTTCCTGTATAAACTCTTGCTTTAGAACCACTTCGTGGGGTTCTATCCCAATTCGACATTAAAGTAGGGAATACGTTTTCCCACCTATCCTCTTTGACATAGAGATATTCATTTATTACCCGTTGATCGCAACGAGAAACCGGAGCACGCTTAAATAAACGTAAAAAAATGCCGCGCCATAAAACATCTATCAGCGTTCTAGAATAATAATCAGCTCGATTATACCCCCTTGAATTAACAGCATCAAATCCAGCATCAAGTACTGCTTGATAATGCAAAGCCGAATTATCCTGTATATTTTTCAATATAATATTTTCTAAAGTCTGTTCCTGTGGAAGCATATTATAAGCAATACCGACAAAATAAATTCCTTTCAGGCCATTTTCTTGAGCCAATGTCTGCCAAATATCTATAAACTCATGAGGATTGGGAATTTCCAGCGGTCTAAAAACCAAGAATAAAGGTTTACCCTCTACTTGAATATAACGCATATCTTTAAAAGCTGGCAATACCTCATAGAAATGCTTGACATATTCTTCTTTATTATAAACCATCTCAACCAAAGTAGACTCTTTGATACGCTTTGTTCCCGCCTCCCAAGACTTATTAGTCCAACTATGGTTCGCCCAGCCAAGACAAAAAGGGAAATCAGGTTTACCGCTAGATAAAACTTCTTGGAATGGACGCTCCAATAGCTTTTTCCCATTACCAAACCAATAATGCCAATAGCAAAATCCCTCAATACCTGCATCACGAGCCATTTTAGCCTGTGCTTCCCTAACTTCAGGCATACGCAAGTCATAATATCCTAGATCAGCAGGAACACGTGGTTGATAATGTCCTTTAAATAAAGGTTTCGCTTTTCCAACATTCGTCCACTCCGTGAATCCTTTACCCCACCATTTATCATTTTCAGGTATAGGATGAAACTGAGGAAGATAGAATGCTATAACACGAGCTTTTCTTTTTTGATATTCCATAAATTTACACTTTAAACGCTCTAATTAGGGCATACTATTAAAAAAACAAGCTTTCAATCTCAAACTTGAACATATTAAACATTGTCAATATAATTATCACTAGCAATTACGACTAGATTTTAATATTTCATTGTAATATTTATAAATCCTACTAGCACACAGCTCAATTGTATAAGACTTTCGAACAACCTCTTGAGCTCTTTTTATTATAGAGTAATATTGATTAATTCCATTAAGAGATAAATCTTCCATAATGGGCACAAGTTCATCATCTGCATCAAAACGGAGACCAATCTCATTTTTTTCTAAAAGCAGGCCGTAATCAAATTGCTCTTTTGTCCCACCAGTATTACGTCCAACAACCAAACATCCACAAGACATCGCTTCTACAGTTATAAAACCAAACCCCTCAAAAAAAGAGGGTACAAATAAAGCTAAAGCTTTACTCATAAGAGAGTAAACATCAGAACAATAGCCCAGAAAATCAACCATATTTTCTATTTTATTATCAACAACACTTTGTTTTAGCTTACACTTATAACTAGGCGATCCATCACCTACAATTTTCAAGCGAATATTACTATTCGAGTCATGAATAAATAGAGCATATTTATTTATTAACTCAAGCACGCCTTTGCCAGGAAACAGCCTACCAACATATAGAAAATAAGGTTCTTTATCTGGAATAAAAAAATACTCATTATCTATAACTCCATCGTAGACAACATGCCAATTTTGCAAGTTTCTATCTTTTAGAAAACACCTTTTCACATCCTTTGTTATACAAAGTACAAGATCATTAGGTTTTGAAACGGAATAAACATAATGACTAATAGAAGGAAAATAAGACTTACCAATATCCAACTTACCATATTCACGAATATGTTGCACATGTGGAATATTTAATTCATTTGCTATTTTAACACCTAATTTAAAACAACTATTATTACTATGTATAATATCCGGATTAAACTCTCTAATAACCGATTTAATATTATTTGTATAAAAACATGAAAGCCTATACAATTTAAAAACAAATATTCTAGGAATAAAGAAAATAAAATCTCTAATAGAAGAAATTGAAGGCCAAAACGCATCATCAAAACGGCACAAACAATAATTAAAACCAAGTTCTCTTAACTTAGAAGTAAAATCACCTTCTCTAGATGTGATAATCAAGAATGATAAATCCTTTAATGATAAAACTTTCAATATATTAAGTAAAGCAATATTATCACCATATAAT
>ERZ1027094.409-NODE-409-length-26915-cov-7.036746_pt1 | contig 26915 bp, 19 predicted proteins | sample MGYA00519410_ERZ1027094 | MGnify/ENA primary metagenome ERZ1027094 (study PRJEB26926, sample SAMN06164647) | human gut metagenome | biome: ENVO:00009003; feature: ENVO:2100002; material: ENVO:00002003 | host: Homo sapiens | place: USA | collected 2012 ...
ATGCGATCGTCGGCAGCGTCAGATGTGTATAAGAGACAGGTATAGAATCAACGAACGTATTCGTGTTCGTGAAGTTCGTTTAGTAGGTGACAATATTGAGACGGGTGTTTATCCGATCGCTCAAGCGCTGAAAATAGCGGAAGAGCAGGGGATGGATCTAGTCGAGATTTCACCAAATGCTGCGCCCCCCGTTTGTAGAGTAATCGACTACCAGAAATTCCTCTATCAGCAAAAAAAGCGTCAGAAAGAGCAAAAAGCGAAATCTGTGAAAGTGGTCGTGAAGGAGATTCGTTTCGGGCCTCAGACAGATGATCATGATTACAATTTTAAATTGAAGCACGCTAAGGGATTTTTGGAGGAAGGTTCGAAGGTCAAAGCCTACGTGTTCTTTAAAGGCCGTTCTATCCTTTTCAAGGAACAGGGAGAAGTCCTGCTGCTTCGTTTTGCCAACGATTTGGAGGATTATGGAAAAGTAGAGCAGTTGCCGGTATTGGAGGGAAAACGTATGATTATCATGCTTACTCCGAAGAAAGCGGGCACTGGTTCAGCCCCGGCTGCGGCCGCAGCTCCGAAAGTTGTAAAGAAAGTGATCACGACACCTAAGCCTAAAAGCGAGGGTGATAAGAAAACAGAAGAATAAAATCCGTCCCTGATAGAAGGGAGGTTAAGTTTAATAATTAAAATATAATTGGAAAATGCCTAAGATGAAGACTAATTCCGGTGCCAAAAAGAGGTTCGCCCTTACCGGATCAGGAAAGATCAAAAGAAAACACGCTTTTAAGAGTCATATCTTAACAAAGAAGACTAAGAAGCAAAAGAGAAATCTTACTCACACGGGTTTGGTAGCTAGTGTTGATGTAAGCAACGTAAAGCAGATGCTTTGCATGAAGTAATCTTTATTCATTAAGCGAGTTTTATAACGATTTTTATTAACCGAATGCATTAGCAATCAAGTTCATCCTAAGAGATGACGCTAACATTCAAAACAGATTAGAATTATGCCTAGATCAGTAAATCATGTTGCTTCAAGAGCAAAAAGAAAACGGATTTTAAAACTAACCCGTGGTTATTATGGTGCACGTAAGAACGTTTGGACCGTAGCGAAGAATACATGGGAAAAAGGTTTGACTTATGCTTTCCGCGACCGTCGTAACAAGAAACGTAATTTCCGTGCTTTGTGGATTCAGCGTATCAATGCTGCCGCTCGTATGGAAGGTTTGTCTTACTCTCGCCTAATGGGAGCTTTGCACGCTGCCGGTATCGAGATCAACCGTAAGGTTTTGGCAGACTTGGCCGTTAACCATCCGGAAGCATTCAAGGCTATCGTAGCTAAAGTAAAATAAGATTTTTGCTATATAGTTAATAAAGAGCCTCCCCGAAAAGGAGGCTCTTTTTTTGTTGTTTTTGTTTGGTTATGTCGATACGATTACATATCTTTGTAACAAGAAAAAGATAAACAGGGAATGAGTTAAGCCGCACTTGTTCGATTGGGAAACTCATCAGTTTATTTTAATTCCGAGACATAGCTCTTGTCGCCAATGGCGGGCCGCGCCCTTCGGGGTATGCTTAGCACGGCGGATTACAAAGGTGGCAAAGCACTCAAATCCTGTCATACGGAGTTTGTTCACATCTACAGTGCGGCTTTTTCAAATAGGGAAGAGGATCTTTAATTAGATTCTCTTCTTTTTTATGCGGTTCACGCAGGTAGTCTCGTTAGCTCATATAAGTAGTCTTCTGAGGATAAAGTGAATTATTTTGAAAATAAATTAGGTTTTATAGTTGGTAATCCAAAAAGAATGCTTTCCTTTGTACCAACAAACAAAAGATAGTTTGTCTTGCTCTTTATCTTCGAGTTTCTATTCTCAGTAATGATAATATATTCTTCTAGAAATCGATCTTCACTAACATCACTTGTTTTATTATTAATTTATTTTTAATTTTTTTCGTATGAATATTTACATTGGAAACTTGAGTTATCGAGTAAGAGAGTCTGATTTGCAACAAGTATTAGAAGAGTATGGTGTTGTTGATTCAGTAAAGTTAATTGTTGATCGTGATACTAGACGTTCTAAGGGTTTTGCTTTCGCTGAAATGCCTAACGTAGACGAGGCTCAAAAAGCTATCGAGGAATTAAACCAAGCTGAGTACGAAGGTCGTCAGATGGTTGTAAAAGAAGCAATTCCTAGACGTTAATTTTAGAAGATATACATCTTAAAATAACTCTGAAGCGGGGAGACGATAGTCTTTCCGCTTTTTTGATATTGTCCATTATTGTTGTATATTTACGCACCAAGAATAACACAACTAAAAAATAAGTATTATGACGTTGCCAAAACGGTCTTACATGAAAGTAACCGGACTTGCTCTCGCTTGTTCCTCGCTACTTTTTTCCTGTGCTCCCAAGGAGGTTCCGCAGGTGAATTTAATCCCTAAGCCGGCCCATATCGAGGTGACTGGCGGTTATTTCAAAGTAGATAGTAATCTCATATTCGGGAATGATCAATCGGGTACGATCCGTTACGTGGTCGATGAGTCTTTCAACGGCGGAAATCCGGAGGGATATGCGTTGAACGTGACCAAGAAGGGGATCGAGTTGAGAGCCGCCTCTAAATCCGGATTGTTTTACGGGGAACAAACGTTGCGCCAGCTGTATACGTCGAAAGGGATTCCTTGCGTATCGATCCAAGACAATCCCCGTTTCCCGTATCGTGGCTTGCATCTGGATGTCTCTCGTCATTTCTTCCCGAAAGAGGAGGTGATGAAGTTATTGAACGTCATGTCTTATTATAAATTGAATACGCTTCATATGCATTTGACGGATGCCGGTGGTTGGCGTATCCAGATGGATAAATACCCGAAACTGACTACGGACGTGGCTTTCCGTACGGAATCCGATTGGCAGAAATGGTGGGATGGAAAGGATCGCAAGTATCTGCCGGAAGGAACTCCGGGGGCATATGGCGGTTATTTTACGAAAGAAGATATCCGTGAGATCGTGGATTACGCTACGGCCCGGCATATTAATATAATACCGGAAATCGAATTCCCGGGGCATTCGGACGAGGTGTTCGTGGCGTACCCGGAGTTGAGTTGTGCCGGCAAACCTTATACGACGGGTGATTTCTGCATCGGCAACGAGAAATCGTTTACGTTCATGGAGGATGTATTGTCCGAGGTGATCGAGTTGTTCCCTTCCGAATATATCCATATCGGGGGAGACGAGGCCGGGAAGGGAGCTTGGAAGACCTGCCCGAAATGTCAAGGCTTGATGCGCCGGAATGGGATGAAGGACGTGGATGAGTTGCAGAGCTATATGATTCACCGTGCGGAGGAATTCCTAATCTCCAAAGGCCGCAAATTGATCGGTTGGGATGAGATTCTGGAAGGGGGCTTGGCTCCGGAGGCTACCGTCATGTCTTGGCGGGGCGAGGAAGGGGGAATCAAGTCCGCCCGCATGGGACACGACGTGGTCATGACACCGGGTGGTTATATGTATTTCGATTTCTATCAAGCCGATCCGAAGACACAGCCGTATGCCATCGGCGGTTATACGCCGATCAAGCGGGCGTACAGTTATAATCCAGTGCCTGTGGATTCGTTGACTGCCGAGGAAAGTAAGCATATCCTAGGGGTACAGGCGAATACATGGACGGAGTATATCAAGGATGAGAAGCATCTGGAGTATATGATGTTCCCTCGTGCCTTGGCGGTCGCCGAGATCGGATGGACTCCGCAAGAGGAGCGTAGTTGGGAGGATTTTAAGCCTCGTATGAACGCGAATATCCCGGTCCTGCAACGGATGGGCATCCATACGTTCACGCTCTCGGACGAGATCGAGACCACGATGGAGGTAGATACCTTGCGGCGAGAGATCAAGGTCATGTTGGATGCGGAGAAATATCCGGCGGAGATACGTTACACGACAGACGGTTCTATTCCCACCGCCTCTTCCCGGGTTTATAACGGCCCGATCGTGGTGAAAGACTCCGCTGATATCAAGGCCGCTATCTTCCGTGACGGGCAGCTTCAAGGAACGCCTACCGAGAAGAAGGTGGATTATCACCGGGGTATCAATAAGCCTATACATTATAATAGTAAGCTGTATAGCGGTTATATGGCGGGTGGCATGAACGCCTTGCTGGACGGCTACAGGGGAGGCTTGACTTATCTGGACGGTCGTTGGCAGGGTTATTTGAATGACTTGGATTGCGTGGTGGACATGGGCGAGGTGAGGGATATCCATAAGGTATCGTCCCGCTTTATGCAATTGATCGGCCCGGGCGTGTACCAACCGGGAGAGGTGGAGTTGCTGACATCGGAAGACGGGGAGAGCTATATCTCGCAGGGAGTTATCCCTACTACGATATCCAATACGGATAAAGACCTGTCTTTTCAGGAATATACGTTTAACGGCGATTGGAAAGCCCGTTATATCCGTATCAAGGCAAAAGAGGCAAATAAGGGTTTCATCTTCACGGATGAGATCGTGATCTGGTAAGTATGAATCAATTAATTATCAACTAAAATACATTTATCAAATGAAGAAACAGTTAATGACCTTCCTGTTGTGTGGCAGTCTGTTCGCTACGGCGCAGCAACCGGTAGATTATGTGAACCCCTTCATCGGTACGAGCAATTACGGTACGACGAATCCCGGCGCGGTTTGTCCACAGGGTATGATGAGCGTGGTTCCTTTCAACGTCATGGGGTCGGAGAAGAACCGTTTTGACAAGGATAGTCAATGGTGGTCTACTCCTTACTCGGCAGACAATAAATTCTTTACGGGATTCGCCCACGGCAGCTTGAGCGGCGTGGGATGCCCGGAGCTGGGAGGTTTGCTATTGATGCCGACGACGGGCGAGTTGAACGTGGACTATAAGGCTTACGGCAGTGAGTACAAGGACGAGGTGGCTCACCCCGGTTATTATAGCAATACCTTGACCAAGTATAATATCAAGGCGGAGGCTACTGCCAGCATGCGTACGGGCTTGAGCCGTTTTACCTTCCCGAAAGGGGAGAGCCATATCCTCTTGAACCTAGGCGAGGGCTTGACGAACGAGACCGGTGCTACGGTACGTATCGTGAATGATACGGAGATCGAGGGGAGTAAGCTTTTAGGTACGTTCTGCTATAATCCACAGGCCGTATTCCCGGTTTACTTCGTGATGAAGGTAAACAAGGCCCCGAAGAAGATGGGTTATTGGAAGAAACAACGTGAGATGAAGGGGGTAGAGGCCGAATGGGATATCTACTCCGGCAAGTATAAGTTATATACCAGTTATACCCGTGAGATGAGCGGAGACGATGTCGGCGTATGGTTCGATTACGATACGGACGAGGGCGAGGCTATCGAGGTGAAGATGGGTATCTCGTACGTGAGCATCGAGAACGCCCGCCTGAACATGAATACGGAGCAGCCCGGCTTCGATTTCGACAAGGTCCGTACGGCGGCTAGCACGATGTGGAACAAGGATCTTTCCAAGGTACAAGTGGAAGGAGGTACGAAAGACGAGAAAACGATATTCTATACCGGTATGTATCATTTGCTGATCCATCCGAATATCCTGCAAGACGTGAACGGCGAGTACCCGATGATGGAGAGCCTGAAAGTAGGCCATACCACCGGAAACCGTTATACGGTCTTCTCCCTGTGGGATACGTACCGCAACGTAAGTACCCTGATGACCTTGCTCTATCCGGAGCGTCAATTGGATATTATCCGTACGATGCTGGATATGTACCGGGAAAACGGTTGGTTACCGAAATGGGAGCTTTACGGACGTGAGACCTTTACGATGGAGGGCGATCCCTCGATCCCGTATATCGTAGACGCATGGATGCGCGGCTTGCGTGACTTTGATGAGCAAACCGCTTATGAGGCGATGCGTAAAGGCGCTACTACCCCGGGAGAGTTCAACCTGCTTCGTCCGGACGCGAACGATTATTTCAGCAAGGGCTATGTTCCTTTGCGTGAGCAATACGATAACTCCGTATCTCATGCGCTGGAATATTATATCGCCGACTGGAACTTGGCTAATTTCGCTCAAGCCTTGGGTAAGAAAGAGGATGCCAAGTTATTCCGTGATCGTTCTTTAGGTTACAAACATTATTATAGCAAGGAGTTTGGAACACTGCGTCCTATCTTGCCGGACGGCACTTTCTACTCTCCGTTCGATCCGAAACAAGGCGAGAACTTCGAGCCTAGTCCCGGTTTCCATGAAGGCAACGCATGGAATTATACGTTTTATGTTCCTCACGATATCAAGGGACTGGCCAAATTGATGGGAGGCGATAAGAAATTTGTCGATCATTTGCAGAAGGTATTCGATGACGGCAATTATGATCCCGCCAACGAGCCGGATATCGCTTATCCTTATTTGTTTAGCTATTTCAAGGGAGAGGCTTGGCGTACTCAGAAGTTGGTCCGTCAGTTGTTGAAGGATTGCTATCATAATGCCCCGAACGGTGTCCCGGGTAACGAGGATACAGGCACGATGTCCGCTTGGGCTATTTTCTCCATGATGGGCTTCTATCCGGCTTGTCCGGGCGACGTGAACTATGTATTGACTTCCCCGACTTTCGATAAGGTTACGATCCAGCTCGACAAGAAATTCTATCCTAAAGGCGAATTGGTAATCGAGTCTAAGCATAGTAATCCAGAAGCGATCTACATCAAGGACGTTTTCGCCGGCGATAAAAAGCTAAAGGGCTACACCATCTCGCAAGAGGACTTGGTAAATGCCGGAACCTTGCGTTATATCCTCGAGGATACGCATAAGTAAGCCAAGATAAAGATATACCGAATTTGATATTTACCGGACGCAGATGACACCGACAAGCACGGGTGATCTGCGTCCGGTTTATTTTTTGATATCCTAAAACCATTTGATCTTCCTGAATATAAAAAAGGCCGTAGCGGATAGCAAGATCGAGAGCAAGATGATAACCACGAAACCATGCGGCATATCCTCCATGTAGATCGGGACGTTCATCCCGTAGAAGCTAGCGATTAATGTCGGAACCATTAAGATAATGGAAAGTGATGTCATACGTTTCATGATCGTGTTCACGTTGTTGGAGATGATAGAGGCGAAAGCGTCCATCGTACCCGTAAGAATATCGCTATAGATATTTACCGTGTTATGGGCCTGTTTCAACTCGATCTCTACGTCCTCCACCAAATCCTTGTCGATATATTCCGGCTCTTGGAAAATATTCTGGAGCTTGGCCAGCATCACCTCATTCCCGCGGATGGAGGTGTTGAAGAATACCATGCTCTTCTCCAGCTTCATCAACGCTAGCAGATCCTCGTTGCGGATGCTTTTCTCCAACGCCTTTTCCGCCTCGGTGACGGCGTAATTGATTTGTTTCAGGTATTTAAGGAACCATACGGCCGATGAGTGGATCAGCCGGAGGATCAACTCATACTTGTTTTTAATCTGGAGTTCCTTCCGTTGGGTATAGCGGATGAAATCGGGGATCAAGTCCGTCTTATGGTAACATACGCTTACGATGATCTCATTGTTCGTGATGATACCGATCGGCACCGTATTGAACGGAATGTCATGATCTTGGTTCTGCAACGGGATACGTAAGATGGTAAGCAACCAATTCCCCTCGTACTCGATACGGGGACGTTCGTCCGTATCGGCTATATCGCTCAAGAATGATTCGGGTACGTTAAATCGATCCATCAAGAATTGAAGATCTTCGGGAGTCGGGCACTCTACGTTTACCCAACTGTTAGGAAGCCATTGGTTCTTCTCCACATAACCGGCCTCACAATAAAGAAATTGTCTCATTATTGCCTCCTTTCGTGTTTAATCCGAGCAGAGGATCAATGAAACCCTCCGCCTCGTTAGTTCATACTCTGTTCTGTTTCTAGCGGGATACTGTCGTCCATAATTTGAAAATTACTTTTTACGGGTGCAAAGATAATACTTTTTTACGTAAGTAAAGTTATGTCGCTGTATGCTGACAGCAATATTGTTGCCAGTTTACGTTAGCATAGGCTTACTTCTCTGAGAGTATTGCGATACTTCTGGTAATAGTACTGGAGTACTTTCATGGAAGTACCCGAGTACTGCCTAAGAAGTACTCCAATACTTCTTAGGCAGTACTGGCCATCTATTCAATCCCGCATTTCCCCTCTTCGTTGAAGTAGAAGAAGAGCCCGGTATCTATGCTGACCGGACCATGGATACGGCTTACGGCGGGTTCCCATGCGGGCATCAACCGGAGTACCCGTAAGGCTTCATCGCGGAACTCATCATAGGTTTTCCCCGTATCGCGAGGATACAGTATATTCTCGGGTAGGCTTACGGGATTCTGTAACATTCCTAAGGAATCGATCGTGAAGGAGTAGAAGAGTCGTACCTTCGTGCCCGTACCTTTATAAGATTCGGGATAACGCAGGTTTTGTTCGAAGAAACGGATCATGGCTTCTCTTCCTCCCTTGAACTCGGCCATGGGGCGAGGCTCGTGGAGCCGGCTGGCGAAGCGTGTGTATTCCTCATAATCTTCCGGGTTATCGGATAGGTAGAACGTGGCGGCCAAAGGATAATGGACGATGCCGGCGCCCTGTCCGGTGATGACGGTCTTATGCACCCGGTACAATCCCGGTGGATTTTCCTTGAGCTCAGGCATCAAGGTGGCCGAGAAATCGTCTCTTGTCTCGTTTGGAAAGATCGGATAGCCGATATCAACAAAAAAGTTGGGTTGCGGGACCCCTTTCCATGCCTTCCCGTCGAAATGCTCGATGAAATAACTTTCGCCTCCCATCCCTTCTAGGTCGGTATGGTTGGTGATGGCGATCTCGATCCGTTCGATGTTGGTTGGGTAGACATTCGGGCTTACTCGCATGGAGAAGTGGGTGGTGTCCTCGCAAAGAGATTCCTCGGGCGACCGGTCGTAAGGGCCTCCGCCGATCCGGATGAGGGGCGAGTCGAATACGTACGTCTTAAATGCTTTTACATACGGAGCTTCCACTATGATAAGCTGTAGGAAGACGGAGTCGTCCGTGTTCCAGAGGGAGGCCATGTTTCTGCGGATCTTCCGTAGATGCGGGGGAAGGGTATCGTATTCCTTGCCGAAGAACAATTCTATGCTGTCCCGTATCTGCTTGGCGGTCCATCCTTCCGTGGAAACTGAAGATGCGGCATGGGTATCAATCGGTAACGGTAGGGTATCTTGCCGTGCTATGGATTGGGAGTCGGCTGAGTAGTCGCTACTGTTTTCCCCTTTCTTTTGTTTGGTATGGCAGCCGTATAATAGGCAGCCGCCCATGATAACTAATCCGATAAAATACGCTTTCATGATTCGACAGGTTTTAATTCCTAAATATAAAGAATCTTTTTCAGAAATGGGTAAAAGATATTACCTTTGACTCCCCAAATAGAAAGAATGATGGCAGAAGGAACAAGAAATACAGGAAGAGGAAGGAAAAAGCCTGTGGAGATGCTCCCCGATATGGGGCGTCTTCAGCCACAGGCCCGTGAGTTGGAGGAGGCTGTGTTGGGTGCGTTGATGCTGGAGAAAGACGCGTACTCGATCGTCAGCGAGATCTTGAAGCCGGAGTGTTTCTATGAGAAAGCGCATGAGAAGATTTATGCCGCTATCGTAGACTTGGCGTTGAGCCAGCGTCCCGTGGATATGCTTACCGTAACGGAGCAATTGAAGAAACGGGGAGAATTAGAGGATGTAGGCGGACCGTTCTATATCTCTCAACTTACCAGCAAGGTGGCCAGTAGCGCCCATATCGAGTATCACGCCCGGATCATTGCCCAGAAATATCTGGCGAGGGAGTTGATCTCTTTCACGGCGATGATCCAAGGAAAGGCATTTGATGAGACGCTCGATGTAGAGGACCTGATGCAAGAGGCGGAGGGTAAGTTGTTCGAGATCTCTCAACGTAACGTAAAGAAGGATGTCACCCAGATCAACCCCGTCATCAAGGACGCTATGGAGATGTTGCAAAAGGCGGCCCTCCAGAAGGAAGGTCTGAGCGGATTGCGCACGGGCTTCGAGGGCTTGGATAAGATGACTTCCGGTTGGCAGAATTCCGACCTTATCATTATCGCCGCCCGTCCGGCCATGGGTAAGACGGCCTTCGTCCTTTCCATGGCGAAGAATATGGCGGTGAATTTCAATACGCCTGTCGCCCTGTTCTCGCTCGAGATGAGTAACGTGCAGTTGGTAAACCGTCTGATCGTGAATGTCTGCGAGATACCGGGTGAGAAGATCAAGAGCGGACGCTTGGAGAGCTACGAGTGGGAACAGCTGGACTTTAAGATCAAGGAGCTTTACGACGCCCCGATCTTCGTGGACGATACCCCGAGCTTGTCCGTCTTCGAGCTGCGAACGAAAGCCCGTCGTCTGGTGCGCGAGCATGGCATCAAATGTATCATTATCGACTACCTTCAGTTGATGAACGCTAGCGGTATGAACTTCGGTAGCCGTGAGCAGGAGGTGAGTACGATCTCCCGCTCGTTGAAGGGATTGGCGAAGGAATTGAATATCCCGATCATCGCCTTGTCGCAGTTGAACCGTGGTGTGGAAGCCCGTCAAGGCGTGGAAGGTAAGCGTCCGCAGCTAGCCGACTTGCGTGAGTCCGGAGCTATCGAGCAGGATGCCGATATGGTATGTTTCATCCACCGTCCCGAATATTATAAGATTACGGAAGACGAGCGGGGAAATTCCCTGATCGGCCTCGCCGAGATCATTATCGCCAAGCATCGTAACGGTGCCGTGGGGGATGTCCGGCTGCGCTTTAAGAGCGAGTTCGCCAAGTTTATGAACGTAGAGGAAGATATAGCGGTAAGGGAATTCTCCTCGACCATGAACGGTGGAGACCCGATGCCCCCGATCCCATCGGCGGGAGCTGACTTCTTGAGTCAAGGCAGCAGTAACGAGGTTCCGTTCTAATATAGCATGAATGAGCGAAAGAGGCGAAAACGTTTGCGGTAGATTTTTCGCCTCTTCTTTTCTGTTTCGTTGGCGAATCCGATTCGAATCTTCTATCTTTGTGATTGAAAACAAATTACTGAATCAGCCATGACGAGACACTTAGTTCCGGTATCTATATACCTGTCGCTGTTGCTTAGCTGCAACTCACCGAAAGAATACAAATCCTTTGATGAATACCCTTCCTATGAGGGAGACGATCTGGAGTTGTTCTATTCCCCCACGAAATCCGTGTTCACCCTTTGGGCCCCGACGGCGGAAGAAGTCCGCTTGAATCTTTACGCCTCCGGTGAGGGAGGGGAGCCTATCCGCCAGTTGCCGATGAAATCCTCGGACAAGGGTACGTGGCGTATCTCCGTGAGCGAGGATCTGAAAGGTTCCTTCTATACCTTCCAGATCCGTATCGGCGATAAATGGCTGGATGAGACTCCCGGTATCTGGGCGAAAGCCGTCGGGGTGAATGGAAACCGTGCGGCCGTGATCGATTGGGCGGCTACCGATCCGGAAGGCTGGGAGGCGGATAAATCTCCCGAGTTGAAAAGCTTCTCCGATATTATCATCTACGAGATGCATCATCGGGATTTCTCGATCGCTGCGAACTCCGGCGTGACGCATAAAGGTAAGTTTCTCGCCTTGGCGGAGAATGGCACGAAAGGGCCGGGCGGCGTGGCTACCGGCGTGGATCATCTGAAGGAGTTGGGCGTTACCCATGTCCACATCCTTCCTTCCTATGACTATGGCTCGGTGGACGAGACCCGCTTGCAAGATAATGTGTACAATTGGGGATATGATCCCAAGAACTATAACGCCCCCGAGGGGAGCTATTCCACCGATCCTTACAATCCCGAGGCTCGTATCCGTGAGTTCAAGGGGATGGTGCGGGGATTGCACCGGAATGGTATCCGTGTGATCATGGACGTGGTTTACAATCATACCTTTGTGGGTGACGGGTCGAATTTCAGCTTGACCGTCCCCGGTTACTTCTACCGTCATAAACCGGACGGAAGCTATTCGGATGCCTCCGGCTGTGGTAATGAAACCGCTTCGGAGCGGGCGATGGTACGCCGCTATATTGTGGAGTCCGTGAAATATTGGGCCGAGGAATACCACGTGGATGGTTTCCGTTTCGACTTGATGGGCATCCATGACGTAGAGACCATGAACGAGGTAAAAGCCGAGTTAGCTAAACTAGATCCTTCCATCTTCGTATACGGCGAGGGCTGGACCGCCAGCGATTCCCCGCTACCGGAGGACCAGAGGGCGATCAAGGTAAACGCCCCGAAACTGAATGATGTGGCCGTATTTAGCGATGACCTGCGGGATGCTTTAAAAGGAAGCGTATTCGAGACTACACAGGCCGGTTTCGCCTCCGGAAAGCCGGAAGGTAACGAGGAGTCTATTAAGTTCGGTATCGTAGGCGCTATCCGCCATCCGCAAATCGACTATGATCAACTATTATATTGCAAGGCTCCTTATGCGAACAAGCCTACGCAAGTGATCAACTATGTCTCTTGCCACGATGATCTTTGTTTGATGGATAAGTTGAAGCTCTCGGCCCCGAAAGACGCTACCCCGGATGAGTTGATACGATTCGGCAAGTTGGCCCAGACCATCATCTTCACCTCGCAAGGAGTACCCTTCATGCGGGCAGGAGAGGAGTTGCTGCACGATAAGAAGGGCGTACATAACAGCTATCAGTCGCCCGATTCAATCAATGAGATCGACTGGTCTTTGAAGGCAAAAAACAAGGATGTTTTCAACTATTACAAGGATTTGATCGCCCTTCGTAAGTCGCACCCGGCTTTCCGTATCGCCACGGCCGAGGGAGTGAGGGAGGCCCTTCAATTCCAAGAAGTGAACCAGCCCGGTGTCGTAGCGTATACCTTAGGGGAACATGCGAACGGGGATAGTTGGAAGAAGATTATGGTTATCTTTAACGGGAACCGGAAGGCGGTAACGGTTTCTCTGCCGGAAGGAACATGGGTTCCGGTTTGTAAAGACGGTCGGATTTATCTGGACGGTAAAGGTTCCGTACAGGGTAAAACTACCGTAAGCGCCTCTTCCGCCTTGATCTTGAAACAAGATTAATACGGAACTAAATCAAAGAAAATCCCCCGGGACATCTCGATGAATACCGAGCGTCCGGGGGATTTTTTATTAAATCACTTACTTATCTGATTATTTGTAAGCCTCGCCTTTTACAGCTGCGATACCCGGAAGAACCTTACCTTCGATAGCCTCAAGAAGAGCGCCACCACCTGTAGAAACGTAAGATACGCCGTTAGCCAAACCGAATTTGTTAACGCAAGCAACAGAGTCGCCACCACCTACTAAAGAGAAAGCGCCGTTCTTCGTAGCCTCAACGATAGCCTCGCCAACCGTACGAGATCCGTGCGTGAAGTTCTCGAACTCGAATACACCCGTAGGACCGTTCCAAAGGATCGTCTTAGAGTTCTTGATAACGTCAGCGTAGATAGCCTCGGTCTTCGGACCTATGTCAAGACCTTCCCAACCATCAGGAATCTGATCTACCGGAGCGAAATCAGTCTTAGCGTCGTTGCTGAAATCGTCAGCGATCTTAGCGTCAACAGCCAATACCAAGTTTACGCCTTTTTCTTTCGCTTTCTTGATCAAATCAAGAGCAAGATCCAACTTATCGTCCTCGCAGATAGACTTACCGATCTTACCGCCTTGCGCTTTCGTGAAAGTATAAGTCATACCACCCGTGATGATCAAGTTGTCTACCTTGTTCAACAAGTTCTCGATGATCTCGATCTTAGAGGAAACCTTAGAACCACCCATGATAGCCGTGAACGGACGTTGGATGTCGTTCATAACCTTATCGACAGCCTTCACTTCTTTCTCCATCAAATAACCGAACATCTTGTTATCCGTATCGAAGTAGTCAGCGATCAAAGCCGTAGAAGCGTGAGCGCGGTGAGCGGTACCGAACGCGTCGTTTACATAGCAGTCAGCGTAAGAAGCCAATCTCTTCGTGAACTCTTTCTGGCTTTCTTTAACGGCTTTCTTGGCAGCCTTCTTCTCCTCGTCGGAAGCGTCTTCAGCCAAACCTCTTGGTTTGCCTTCTTCCTCAGCGTAGAAACGAAGGTTCTCAAGCAACAAAGCTTCGCCCGGTTGCAAAGCGGCAGCTTTAGCGCCGGCTTCTTCGCCAATACAATCGTTCGCGAACTGAACATCTACACCTAACAACTCAGAAAGGTGTTTCAATATGTGTTTCAAGGAGAACTTCTCAGTAACGCCTTTCGGACGACCTAGGTGAGAACCGATAATTACGCTACCACCATCCGCTAAGATCTTCTTTAATGTAGGAAGAGCGGCACGCATACGAGTGTCGTCGGTGATGTTGAAGTTTTCGTCCAATGGAACGTTAAAGTCAACTCTTACAAATGCCTTTTTGCCGGCAAAATTGAAATTGTCAATTGTTTGCATAACTATTGTATTTAATGTCTGTATTAAAATGTTCCTTTAATCGCTTGCAAACTTACACAAAATATTTCATTTGGCTGTTTGCGCTTGCTTTAAATTTTATACCAATTTGAAACGTAGCCGTAATCTCCCGTCGGCATAGTCGTAATTCAACAGCTTGAAATGTCCGATCTCGGATGTATTCGCCACGTGCGCCCCGATACATGCGCAGGCATCGTAATCGCCTATGCGTACGATACGTAATGTGTCGCTGGCATCATCGGGCAATTTACTTAAATCCACGATACCGCCGGCCTTTTCTTTTGGCATGAACTCGATGGTTACGGGCAGGTGCCGGTCGATCACCTCGTTTATCTTCTTCTCAACCTCGGCCATGACCTCTGCGCTGGGCTCTTCCGCCAATAGATAATCGCATTTAGACTTCTTCCTCTCTATGTGCGCGTTCTTGGACCGGGGGCATCCGAACATCCGTACCATTGTCTGGTTTAAGATATGTTCCGCCGTGTGCATAGGAGGATACTCTTGCTTGTTGTGTTCGTTCAGTTGGATTTCTTGTTCCATTATTTTATATGTCTTGATTATATTTCTTGAAATCAGGCCAAATGTACGAAATAAAATAGTATCATGCGTGAAAAACGACTTATGAGCATGATATACGGGTACATTAGAGTAAGAAAGATAATTACCGCCTTGGTGATGACATTCAAAGCAAGGTGCTTGCTTTTGCCTTCTGTTTGTCGGCAGAGATTGAGCGTAACTTGATTTCGCAACGGACAAAAGAGGCTTTGGCCCGATTGAAAGCAGAAGGAAAACATATCGGGAGAATAAAGGGGAGCAAGAATAAACGGAACAAGTTGACAGGGAAAGAACTATTACAGAGATGTTGGGCGAGGGATTAAGCAAGGTAATATCCCTTGGAGGCAACTTTTCGTATGAAACAAACGGTGGATATTATATCACAAATGTACGCGGAATATCTTTTTCCTTATAATAAATCCGATATTATCTATATGAATACTTTCTTGTATGCCTATAAATTCTTTATCACATATGGCATGCTTCTTCGTTCGCCGCTGCCGAACGATCATACGCCATCGCTGAACGTATATTTGGCGGCGGCGAACGAGGATTCGGCGGCGATGATTTGGAAATAGATCCATATGTGATTATCTTTGTGCATAGGGGAAAATGGTTTTCTTACTAGTAAAACAACATTATATATAGCGATTATGGCGAGATACATCAAGCAAGAGATGAACGATCTTGACGGGACGGGCGAGAAACGAGTGTACTATCGGATGAAGATAGAGCAAAACGTGGATATGGAGCATTTCGTGGAGCAGATCACCTATCCCGGCTCGGGACTGAGCAAGGGCAACGTGTTGCAGGTGATGACGATGGTGGCGGAGCGTCTGGCTTATTGCATGGCAGATGGGCATTCTGTTACGCTTGAAGGGATCGGTACGTTCACGCCTAAGTTGGGAGTGGTGAAAGATAAGGAGAGCGATACCTTGGATGGGGATGATCCGAAGCGGAACGCTCGTAGTCTGGAGGTGAACGGTGTCGGCTTCCGGGCGGATAAGGAACTGGTGCTGGAAACCAAGCTGCGTTGCGATTTGAGTCGGGGCGGTATCGTCCGAGTACGGAAATCCCCTTTCAGCGAGGAGGAGCGGCGGGAGAGGGCTTTGGGCTTTTTGGCGGAGCATCCTTTCATGTGCTTGCAAGATTATATGTTTATCACGGGCTTGAAGCGTACGACCGCTTCCTTGGAATTGCGCCGCCTTGGCGCTGACCCGGAAAGTGGAATAACGATATCGGGCAGGGGAAACCATCGGGTATATATATTGAGGAAAGCAGGAGAGCGGTAAGGGAAAATGAAAAATCCTTCTCCCGTAACCTTTGATAAGAAGATCGACGGAAGAAGGATTCTCAAGTGACTCGCATAGGATTCAAACCTATAACCTTCTGATCCGTAGTCAGATGCTCTATTCAGTTGAGCTAGCGAGCCAATCTGTAAATGAATTTGAATATTCAAGTGACTCCTAAAGGATTCAAACCTTTAACCTTCTGATCCGTAGTCAGATGCTCTATTCAGTTGAGCTAAGGAGCCAAGATATATTCTATTGCTATCTTCGAATGGTGACCGCGACAGGATTCAAACCTGTAACCGGCTGATCCGTAGTCAGCTACTCTATTCAGTTGAGCTACGCGGCCATTGTTTCGTGATTGCGAGTGCAAAGGTACGTTTTTGTTTTAAATATGCAAACGTTTCGACTACTTTTTTGCGAATTTAATCTAACATTTTTGGATTGAAGATCAGGTAACCAATGTTTAAGCCAAAGTTGAAATTCTCCTTCGGATAACTGTATCCGTTGGCGTACAGACTGATACATAAGAATGGCAATTGCAATACGACCGCCGCTTCACCCATATAATTAAACGAGTGCAAAAACTTACCATAATGCGGGATTCCGACATACGGGTTATTTTCCGGCACCGTCTTTTGTATTTCATAGAGTGGAGCGAAGCCATACATATCCAACCGGAAGTGCAGAAGCTTGCTTAACTTCAAGATCGGGGAAAGCCCAAAAGCCACATATTGGTTCGCCCGGAACGCCTCGTTGAATACAATCTCGCTATGGGGTGTCGGGGTAAACGCCGGGGCCTGTAATACGCTAGCCGTATAGTTATTCATGAGGTTCTTGCTGGATATGACCATTTCCGCCAAATAACCTAAGTTGAAACGGTTGCTCAGCGTCTGGTATTGGTTCCAGCGCCCTTTCAGTTGCAGCCAGCTATGCACTTTGCGACCAATCGGGGCTTCCGTCGTGGCGGAAGTGGGGGATGGGGTATACTTCTCCGTACCGGTTACGTATTGGGCGATTAGGAATTGCTGTTTTCCGCTTATCGGGTATTGTTTGGTGTTGAGTGAGTTTTGCTCGATACTTAACGAGCCGCTGAATAAATCGTACCAGCTATGGTCGAAAGAGGCATTCGGGAAAGGTATCGTGGTGCTCTGCAAATAGTAATCGTTCAATCGTCCGTAGGCGAACCCGATCTCCGCTTTCGCGTGGTTGAGGAAGGGGAAGCCTAATTTTAGTTTCATGTACAGTTCTTTCTGCTTAATCATGGCAGGCACAACATCCTCATAAAAGAGAGATTGGCTTTCCGAGTATTTCTTGTCCGAGAAGACTCCCTGCCAATTTAAATAAGTGGGGATTTGCGTTTGCAGGTACATCCGGCCACTCAACATGACTCCACTAAAGGAGTTACCCACTTGAAAGTTCGAGTTTACGTCGGCGGCGAACCGTCCCAGATATTGATACCCCAATCCTAGGTATAATTGATTCGCTTGATGAGACGATACGTTTCCACCGAAGCCGACCGTGATCTCTTCTTTCATCTTCACGTCCAGATAAAGATCGAATTTCTTCTCTTTCCGGTTATAAACGGCATGCGGCATGATTTCCCTAATCTTGGAATAGGTCAGCATCTTGAAATAAGCCCGCTTGAACTCTTCCATGGAGAACTCGTTATTGATATCCCTGTGTAATTGGGCCTCTATGTATTTACGCTGGGCCTCGGATACGCCCGTCACGTAAATATTGCGGAAGATCAGCGGGGGAAGGTTCTCTTTATAGGCTTTTCTTCTTTCGGTAACCTCATTTAAAGGCACTTCCCGGGGAACCCGTTGCTTGATGGAGTCGATCATGGAAAGGGTACGTTTATAACCGATGTCCATAAGCTCCTTGCCTTTCTGGAAATCCAATAAGGAGACAGTAGGGAAACTGAATTTAATCATCATGCCATCTTCTTCCGGTACCTCATAGTCGGTCTTTTGCATGATCATGGTCTCGATCTGGTTATAAGGATTCTCCGAAGGCTTTTTGTTCCCTCCCGATACCGTCGATCCGAAAATGAAATCCGGGTGGAACGCATCTTTCATCGGGCCTACCGGGAAATTATCGTAGATACCTCCATCGAATAAAGGAATACTGTCTTTCCATATGGGCTGGAAGAAAAACGGGAAAGTCATGGAGGCACGTACGGCGTCTCCCAGATCCCCATTCTTAAAGATGATCGGCTTTTTGGTATATATATCCGAGGCTACGCAACGGAAAGGGACAAACAGGTTGTCGAAATTCCATCCCGCCTTTGCCGTCGCCTGCGAGAACAAGGCCATGAACGCCTGATTCATCTGTATGGGATTGATCAAGCTTTGCGGTAAGAAGCTAGCCTTGATCTGTAGGGAATCGGACATATCGATGGAGAAATGCGCGAATTCCGGGGTCGGGTAAGGCTCCTTGAAATAATAGGTATATTGCTCCTCCACCGTACCTGTTTGCCAATAGGAGAACTCCTTGGAAAGCATCAGCTCCAGCATCTCCTCGGGGGAATATCCCATGGCGTATAAACTACCGATAATCGCCCCGATGGAGGTACCGGTAATGTAATCGATCGGTATATTATTTTCTTCCAGCGCCTTGATCACTCCGATATGTGCCGCTCCTTTGGCACCGCCGCCACTGAGTACCAACCCTACTTTCTGGGCGGAAACAATCTGAATGGCAGCAAGGAATAAGGCTATGATAACTGTTATTTTCCTCATATGAACCCAATCTGTTTTTCTTCTCCAAATGTAAGAAGTATTTCTTTAGAAACATAAACATTTTGTTTTTTCGTATTGTTGAGTTATCAATACAATTAAAACAGAAGATGTTATGAAAGAGAAAGAATTGAATAGGGAAGAGCGGAATAAGACCGTTATGGAGACTGGTGCTTTGGTCATGGCTGAGTTTTATGCGGATTGGTGCCCTCATTGCCAGAAAATGATGCCGATCGTGAAGGAGTTCAAGGAATTGGAGAAAGGAAAATTAGAAGTGGTACAAATCAATATCGAGGAGGAGAGCGCTCTTGCCGATTTGTATACGGTGGAATCGATTCCTACTTTTATCCTGCTACGGAAAGGGGAGGCTTTGTGGAGACAATCCGGCGAGATGAACTTGGATAGGTTGCGGAAAGTGGTCGAGGATGTCGTGGGCTGAAACTAAAAAAACCGTTCCCCCGAGAAGGAACGGTTTTTTATATATGTGAGGATTGGTTTATCCGATCAGTTCTACGCTACGTTTGATGAATTGGCTTAAGGCCTCTCCCTTCAGCATACCGTTTCCTAACAAAGCAAGGTCGATCAACTGACTAACTGTCTTGTTCGTGCCGGCGTACTCGGCCAGAACTTGGTTGCGTTGCTCACGAAGCTCATCCAGCTTATGGTCGGTGTTGGTCATATCCTCTTTCTCTTGCGCCGTGATCTCATCTTCTTTCTTTTTGCTTTGAGCCTCACGTAAGTCGGCTTGACGAGCCTCCCATCCTTTGATATCGCTAAGGATCGGTTTTAACTTCTCGTCGCAAGCTTGCTCCTCTTCTGTTAATACTTTCTTGATCAACGGATGATCCGTATTCAATACGAAGTTGAAGCTATCCGGCATCTCGCCATAGAAAGACATACCCGGTTGCATAGCGGACATCTCACGCATTCTTCGCATATACTCGCTTTGTGTCAACATGACAGGGTTCGCGTTTTCGCCCAATGCCTCGAATGTTACGTAGAACTCGGTCTTGTTCAATTTCGGCATCTGACTCTTGAATACTTCCTGCATGGCCGTTTTCTGCTCCTCGCTCAAGGTTACCTTATTCGAGTCTTCCTTGCGGATCAGGTTATCGATCGTATCGCTATCCACACGAACGAAGCGGCTCTTCTCGAACTTCTGCTCCAATTGTCCGATCAAGTGTACATCCAATTGTCCGTCCATTTCCAAGACGCTGTAACCTTTGTCCTTTGCGGCTTGTATATAGCTGTATTGCTCGTCTTTATTGGTGGTATACAGATAGATTAAGTTACCCTCTTTGTCTGTCTGGTTGTCCTTGATTAAGTTCTTGTATTCCTCGAAAGTGAAGTATTTGCCTTCGACGTCCTTGAATAAGGCGAACTTAACCGCGCGGTCGTAGAACTTCTCATCAGTCAACATACCATATTGGATGAATAGTTTCAAGCTATCCCATTTCTCCTCGAACTGCGGGCGGTCGTTCTTGAAGATCTCTTCCAAGCGGTCTGCCACCTTCTTCGTGATGTGGTTGGAGATCTTCTTCACGTTCTGATCGCTTTGCAAATAGGAACGGGATACGTTCAACGGGATATCCGGCGAATCCAATACACCATGCAATAATGTCAAGAACTCAGGAACGATACCCTCTACGGAATCCGTAACGAATACTTGGTTGCAATATAACTGGATCTTGTTACGATGCAAGTCGATATTGCTCTTGATGCGAGGGAAATATAAGATACCGGTCAAGTTGAACGGATAGTCTACGTTCAAGTGAATCCAGAACAACGGCTCATCCGTCATAGGATATAAGTCACGATAGAACTTCTTGTAATCCTCGTCGGTCATATCGGCCGGTTTGCGAACCCATGCCGGTTTGGTGTCGTTGATTACTTTATCTTCGTCCGTATCTACATATTTGCCATCCTTCCACTCTTGCTTCTTGCCGAACGCGATAGGAACCGGTAAGAAACGGCAGTATTTTGTCAATAAGCCATTGATCTTATCCTTGTTCAAGAAATCTTTATTCTCGTCGTCTATATACAGGATAATATCGGTACCACGATCCTCTTTCGTCGTTTCCTCCAAGGAGTATTCCGGTGTACCGTCGCAGCTCCATTTCATGGGAACAGCGCCTTCTTTGTACGATTTCGTCACGATCTCTACTTTCTTGGAAACCATGAAAGAGGAGTAGAAACCAAGACCGAAGTGACCGATGATAGAAGCGGCGTCGTTCTTGTATTTCTCAACGAACTCCTCGGCGCCAGAGAAAGCGATCTGGTTGATGTACTTATCGATCTCCTCGGCTGTCATACCGATACCCCGGTCAGAGATCGTGATCGTTTTGTCATCGAACTTAACCTGTACGGTCAAATCGCCGAGTTCGCCTTTAAACTCGCCTACGGAAGAAAGCGTTTTTAACTTCTGGGTAGCGTCTACCGCATTAGAAACAAGTTCACGAAGGAAGATTTCGTGATCACTGTATAAGAACTTCTTGATAATCGGAAAGATGTTTTCCGATGTTACTCCGATGTTACCTTGTTTACTGCTCATAGTCTGAATATCTTATTATTTTTATTGTTATTTTGTGCGTATTCCTGATCCTGATCATTCTCAAGATCCGCCTATTCCTATACAAAACGAATGCCAAAATGTTTCGGATAAACTATAAATGACAAAAAGGCAGATGCCGGCTGATAGATTTGCAGCCGGGCATAGTTTGATCAAACCATATCATCTCCTGTCTTGGCGAATGTAACACGGATGGTTTTATGGAATGGGATAAAACGAGATACGATCGCTATGAATAAGGAGATGACTAATAAATACCCCAGTATCTCTTTTAACGCCAATAATAAGCTTTGTTGCTGTAACGTATTATAGAGTGTATTGGTAGCCATTTGCGCTGCCTCGTCGTAGGGATGCCCTTGGGTCAAGGCGTTGCCAAGCGCCTGATTATAGCGTGAGGCGGCTAGAGGATCGGCCAGCGTAACGGTTTCTGATAAGGAATACATATATTTTTGTTCCAAGCGATATAGTATATTACTGTAAAAAGAAGTCGCCATGATAGGGGATAGTACCGAACGGAAAATGATGAGAAAGAAAGCGTTTGACAATAAATATTTAGGATTTAAATCTTCCACGGCAAATAAGGCGAAAGCTATGATTAGAATCATCATGCCCAATCCCCTGAGGAATATAGGAAAGTAGAGCATCTCGTATCTGCTATCCGGTGAGATCCCGAAATAAAGGCTCCCGAAGAACAGGACGAAACAACTCATTCCTCCCGCTATCAAGAAACGAAACCGCCAACGTTGCCACCGGAACCACCAAAAACAGATGAACGCCCCCAAGACATATCCCGGAAGCAAATAAGTATAAAGGGAATAGGTATGGGTACTGTCTACCTTTAAGATACTGGTCAGGTAGCTGGTCAACAAGGTAGTCGAAGTACTGAAAAACATGACAAGCATCATATAGAAATAACCGATAATGGCTTTCGGCTGGTATAAAGGCGCCAGATTCACGTACGGACGTTCCGAATGATATTGATACCAAATAAATAAAGCGATCAATATCGGGGCGATCATGATATAAAGGCAAATCTTGGGGGATGCCATCCAGTCGAGTACTTTCCCATAATTAATGACATACATAAGCATTAACAATCCGGTGGATATGATGAACATTTCCCGGATGTGTAGATCGGCCAAGGGGATGGACTTGATCGGCCGGTTATGGCGGAAGCAGATGATTACCACTAGTATGGCCAATAAGATCATCAGCATCATGAAATAATACATATATTTCCAGTCGTAATGGTAGGCTAACTGTGCGGTAACAAGCATGGACGCTTGTCCCCCTCCGAAAACAAAAGGATAGAAGTAGGAGTAGAATTGGCTACGTATATTTTTAGGGCTGAATATCTTTTGTGCGTACCGGATAAACCACAGCATGAGAAACCCTTTCAGGAAACCTATCGCGAAACTACAGACGATCAATATGTCGGCGTTCTGGGAGCGGGCACAGATCCAGCTTAAGAAGAACTGGACGACTAAATCCGCTAACAATAAGAATTTTATAGAGAAGGCTTCTAATATCTTCGGAATAATCGGATAGGATACCGCCATTCCCGCCGCTGCCGCGTAATATCCCATGGTTATATCCTCGGTGTTCGTGCCTAGCGTGTTTGATACCTCCAGCATACTGCCGGTGTACGAACCGTTTAGCATCGTAACCGGAAGGATAACGATGAAGATGCAAATCAATCCTAACCAGTCCGGCACCCATTGGCGGATCGGTGCCCCAAGCTCTTTCATCGTGATCATTTGCGTAAGGCTTCTGTTTCAACCATCATGCCTGCTCTTAGGTATTGCGTATCTTCTTGCGATAGATTTTCCAAGTCTATCCGTACCGGGATACGTTGTTGTACCTTGACGAAGTTTCCGGCGGAATTGTCGGTCGGGACCAATGAGTATTTGGAGCCTGTGGCGTCGGAGATTGCGGTTACCTCCCCGTTGAATATCTTTCCCGGCAACGCGTCTACCTTGATACGTACTTTTTGCCCGATATAGATGTGGGGGATCTGGGTCTCCTTGTAATTGGCCGTGATCCATTTGTCTTTATCTCGTACGAGGTAGGATATCGTTTGTCCGGCTTGCACGTATTGTCCGGGCTCTAAGGTCCGTCTGCCTACATGACCGTCGTAAGGGGCGGTTATAACGGTATAGGAAAGGTTTAACCTCGCTAAATCCAGATCCGCTTCTTTTCGTAAGATCGCCGCCTCGGCTCCTGTTGTCTTCTTGCTGGTTTCGGTGAATTGGGAGAAAGCGGCTTTCTTTTGTTCCACCAACGCCTGATATCGGGCTTGCGCCGCCTCGAAAGCGGCTTTGGATTGCTCGTATTGTTGCTCGGGGACCGATTCTTCTTTCAGCAGCCGCTCAAATCGGTGATAATCCTGTTCCAGTTGCCAAAGCTTGGCTTTAGCCTCGGCGATGTTGGCGTCTTGTACGGCGATGTTCGTATGGGAGGTCTCGATACCGGAACGAAGTACGTCTTGTGATCCTTGGGCATCGATCAACGCGGCCTCTGCCTCTTTTACCTTGATCCGATATTCCCGATCGTCCAGTATGAGAAGTGTGTCCCCTTGGTGAACGTACTGGTGTTCCTTGAAACGGACCTCTTTTATGTAGCCGGAGGCACGTATATTTAGTGGGGCGATATATTGGTCCACAAAGGCATCGTTTGTCACCTCATAATTGATGTAACGCCAGAAATAATTGGCTGTCCACCAAATGCCGGAACCGGCTAAAAGGATACATATGGAGTTTAATACTATATTCCGTGTCCTTACTTTCTTTAGTCTTTGATGTTTCTCTTTTAATTCGTTTGCCATAGTCGTTGTTTCTTTTTAGAGACGGCCGCAAGCCTTCTGTAGTTGATAGTAAGTGTAAATCACGTGGGTACGGGCATTCGTGAGCTGTAGCTCCGCGTTGAGGAGAACCGAGTTCGCGTCGAGTAAGTCGGTTAGGATCGCCAATTGGTTTAAATACCGGTTTTGCATGATCCTGTAGTTCTCTTGAGCTTGCCGTACGGATAACTTCAAGGCTTCCACTTCTTGTAGGGCCTCCTTATGACGTAAGAACGCGGTGCGTACTTCCATGCGGATTTTCTGCTTTTTCTGTTCCTCCTCGTTTTTATGTAACGAGACCATCCATTTGCTTTCCTTTATTTTATGGTTGTTTTTATATAAAGAGGATAAAGGGTAGGAGAGCGACAGTCCTATGTTCCAGTTGTTATTGTACATATCCGCTAATGTTCGGGAGACTGGACGTGCCAATGTGTTCGACGCATATAGCGATAGGCTGGGTAGCGAGGAGGCTTTAGTCAAACGTATATCATTTTGGGCTAACTCTGTTTGTTTCCGGAGTAGACGTATCGCCGGATCATTGGAATAGGCTTGGGCTACATAATCTTCGTAAGTTTCTAAAGATACGGTTTGGTCCAGTAACGTGGTATCTGGTTTGAGCAGTAGATTCTCATCGAGACCGATCAGGATATCCAATTGCTGTGATACCAGTATGAGGCTATTATCCGTTTCTTGCAAGGATAGGCGGTCGTTGGTTAATTGCATCTCGCTTCTTAATACGTCGTTATTGGTTATCAGTCCCTCTTTTTTCATACGCCGGATATCTTGCAGGCGGCGTTCCGATTCCTCGATATTACGGGAAAGCACCTCACGTTGTTTAAACAGGCTGAAAAGACCGATGTATTGATTTAATAGACCGAGCTTGATCTCACTCTGGTCTGTGAGCGTTTGTAAAGAGGCGACTTCTTTCTCCAGATCCGCTTTCCGGATGGAATACCGGATTTTACCGCCTTGGTATATCGGTTGGGTAAGGTCGATGGCATAGTTCTGGGACCAATCGGGCGCTTCCGGGCGAGTCGGATGGGCGAGTCCTTGCTCAAAGAGGATCGGTTGCCCTACATATCCACCTTTCAAGCCGATTTGCAGGTCTGGCAATTGTGCGGAACGTGCCGTATGGGTTCTCTCTTGCGCTATCGATTCTTTTAAGACGTCTGCTTGGATCCGCAGACTATGCCGTACGCCTCTCTCGAAAAGCTGGTCGATGGTCAAGAAGAGCGAATCGGTTTGGGCGATTGCCGGAAATGTAGCGACCGTCATACAAAAGAGGCTCAATACGTGCTTTTTATATATTCTCAAGGACATTATGTACTGCTTTTAATTCGGATAACATGGTTTCTACGTTCTCTATTCCGATAATATGCTCCGCATGTACATAAACCTGATCAAGGATCGGGCGAATTTGCTTTTTGAATTCTTCTCCTTCCGGGGTTAGGAAAACCAGTTTGTTCCTCCGGTCCTCGGGATCTTCTTTCCGATGGACGTAGCCTTTCTTCTCTAAATTGTTCATTAGGTTTGTCAGACAAGCCTTATCCTTTGCCGTTCTCTCTGCCAAGACCTGTTGGGTGATACCTTGTTCGTGCCATAGGCAACTCAAGATTTGAAGCATCTCAAATGTTATACCGGCGTTGTTCTTTTTCAGCGTTCGTTGCATAGACCGACGAAATGCCATGCGTGTGCGGACAACTTGTAACATAAGTTCCCGGAATTCTTTACCTTCTACCATTACTTATAATTCTTTTAAACTTGCTGGGCGCGAAGATAGCGTTTTTTCTCGGATTAGTCAAATGTTTAACTAATTAGCGTCTCGCTAATAAAGTATGTTTGCCATCTAGGTGGCACAGCTTTGCCATCGGCGTGGCACGGGCTTGCCATCACTATGGCACGGGTATGCCATCAGCGTGGCACAGCTGTGCCAAGGCGATGGCAGATGTTGGCACAGTATGTGTATGAAAGACAGGTGTATAGAATGAAGGCGTAACAAACCCGTGGAGTGATTCGTTACGCTTTCTGTTTAGTTCTCGTTTACGAGTTTAAGATGCATTCTTCTTTATCCAAACGCCTCCTTCAATTGCTTCACCCATCGCTCGATTCGTTTGTCGGTTTGATCCGGTTGGTTTTCCAAATCGAGGATTAAGCCTAGTAGTTTGCCATTTTTCAAGGCTTTGGAGGCATTAAAGAAATAATCATCCGAAGAGGTCTCGCCTACTAAAGTCGCTCCACAGGAGGTGAAAGCGTCCGCCAATATGCCGACTCCATCGGCGAAATTATCCGGATAATTCGTTTGATCTCCAAGACCGAAAATAGCGACCTTCTTATTTTTAAGGTCTAAAGTGACCAGTTCCGGGATGATCTCGTCCCAATAGGTGGGAAGTTCGCCATCGAACCAAGTAGAGGTTCCTGCGATTATATGGTCGTAAGCCTCGAAACTGTCTCTTATACACATCTGACGCTGCCGACGATCGCATAAGTGTAGA
>ERZ1027094.452-NODE-452-length-24749-cov-7.580384_pt1 | contig 24749 bp, 15 predicted proteins | sample MGYA00519410_ERZ1027094 | MGnify/ENA primary metagenome ERZ1027094 (study PRJEB26926, sample SAMN06164647) | human gut metagenome | biome: ENVO:00009003; feature: ENVO:2100002; material: ENVO:00002003 | host: Homo sapiens | place: USA | collected 2012 ...
GATGCAGCGTAGTCTCGTGGGCTCGGAGATGTGTATAAGAGACAGACATAGATGTAATCATTTCCGGCACCATGCATCTTTGTGAATCTGATTGATTTTGTCATTTTGATGATATTATTCTTTATATTATTTCTTTTTGTTTTATTGTAATGCAAATATATAACGTTTTGACAAGTATATAACAGATGAGAGGCTCGAATGTTTTATAAATATGAGGTTTGTAATAGATTGAAGTTATAATATATGCTTTTAGTTATAAATGATAATTAGAAGTGTGTGTTTTAGTTTTATATCGTAATATATGCTTTGTAAATATGGGTTGCTGTAACTGTAAGTAAAAAAGCTATATATCTATCTATTTGCTTAAAATAAGTCTGTTTGTCTGACGAGCCTCTTTTTCAAGAAGCCTCAACTAGGGATAGATAATGGGTGAAAATACGTATTTAACCACTGATTTCTACGTAAAAGGTCATGTTTTGTCACACGAAAGGTCGCGTTGGGCGAGGCAAGTAGTGGCGTTAGCCAACGCGATAGGTCGCGTAAGGCGATACATATAGTCGCGTCGGGCGATACAACCGTATGAAATGCCTCTTTTATCCGTATAAAAAACATGTTTTGATCCGTATAAATGTGAACTAGCATGAATTATTTCTCTAGAACAAAAGGTCGTATTTGGCTAATATATTACTAAACAATCATTTGCTAATATTTTTTCTCATATTTAGGGACGAGAAGTACATCAGGCCAGAAAAATCAACTCTCCGGGAGTTTGGTTTACAAATTGACAAAAAGAAAGGAGCTACTCGGTTTTGTTTCCGGATAGCTCCTTTTATCAGATTAACTAATTATCTAGATAATTTATTTTACGAACTTAACAGTTGTCTTATGAGCAGATCTCAAGAGCTTAGACTGATCGATTGAGATCATATAAATACCGTTCGGCATATTCGGAGTGCTGATGTATTGCTCATCGCTAGTGATGATACCCGTAGAAACAACTCTACCTACCATATTAACGATTACATAATTACCCTTACCATTCTTTACATAAAGACCGCTAGCGGTTGTAGATACCGTAACCTCTTGAACCTCGTCACTGATAGTCTCGTTATCGGTGATGATACCCATAGCGTCAGATGTAATATATAATGTCGCCATGTTGACATTTTCTTTACCATCGCCTTTAGAATCAACAGCAGGATTAAAGTCTACCGTAATCTGAGTGTCATTTGTCGGAGCTGTAGCCTTGATATTCATGACATTCTCTTTATTGCTTCCTTTCAAGAAGTTGATATCTACGATCATCTTTGTATCTTTTAAGCTCGTAGCTTCAACTTTTGTCGTTGCGTCGATTTCCATTACACGAATAACCTCATCTTTTTTAGCTTCGTAAATGGAATCGATTGTAATAGTGTAATTGGTTTCTGCGCTTGCTTTAAGATTACTAACGACACCATTAACAAGAGAGGACATAATAGAATTGATTGCTGTGCTCATTGTTGCTGGCATTGTAACGATCTGTTTAGACATTGGAGTCCAAGCTGTATTTACGTCAGCACGTACTGAATCTGTTGTCGTTAAAACTAGATTTGCTCCAGATACGCCAATTGTCGGAGTCAACTTCTTATATCCTTTGACTTTGCTAGATGCAGCATCATATGAAGTCAAGACAATAGAATCAGCAGGCATGCCTGTTGTTGATTTCAAGTTTGCATATACGACGGCGTCCCCCATTGGCAATTTTGCGTTAGGTGCTTGTAGAGGTTTACCGAATAAGCTAGCCTTGATAGTACTTTCTGTCATCAACTTTGTCATATCAAGAGATATTTGGAAGTTCGGGACTTGAGCTAACGTTGCTGCTAGACTACGTAAATTATCTTCTAAAGTAATCGTATAATCAATCGTACCAGAGCTATTTGCTGTTTCTGTTAGGCTTATCAATTTTCCATCTTTAAGCGGGAAATTAGGGATCATGCTACCCACGGTACCTAACCAACCTAATTTCAATTCTACGGATAAGCTGTTGAAAGGAAGAATGGTTCCTTTGTTCCCGGTCTTGATTAATACTGATAATAAATTTGTGGGTTTACCCGTTTCTGCGTCAACTAAAGCAGCTGCGGATACATCAATTTTCTCTGGTAAATCAATTTTTACGGATTGTCCGTTAAGTGAAACGTTATATTCTTTATAATCACTGAATGTCAGTTTTACGTCATTAACGATCCCTGCGATGAAATCACCCATTCCCGGTGCTATCGCAGAAAAATCCATAGAACTAAGATCCAATCTTAAACTATCAGGAGTAACCGAGATTGGATTTAATTGATCTGCACGAAGGCTTGATACTTGAGGCAAAAATAAAGGGGAATTAATTATGCTTTCGATATTAGGATTTGTGAGAGACATGAAATCAACTCCACTGATTTGCTTTACTTGATCAAAAACGGCAGGAACAATAACTTTAACAACAGCAGCCTTTTCTTTATCTGTTAATTGTTTTTGTTGTTGTGCCATCACTGGGGTGGTAGCCATGAATGTAGCGGCTGCCAAACTAATGCATGTAAAGATTTTCTTCATATAAATTTGTTTTAAAGTGTTTTATGACTCTAGCAGGCAAAGTTATTATAAAAATTAAATGCACCAGCGTTTATTATTCATAAAAGTTGGTGCATTTTGCTACTAAAGAAAAGAAATATTCGTCAATAAGCGGATTCATGTACGTCTTTTATGGCCCTGCCGCTTGGCTCGTTCATGTTTTTGAAAGCCGAGTCCCAAGCTAAAGCCTCTGCGGTAGAACATGCTACGCTAGGAATGGAAGGTACGCTTCTCGCCGCGCTTTCGCTGGGGAAATGCTCTTCAAAGATGGAGCGGTAATAATACTCTTCCTTGTTTTGGGGTGGATTGATCGGGAATCGTTTGGCGGCATTCGCCATCTCTTCATCAGTGACCGACTCGGAGGTTATTTTCTTTAATGTATCGATCCAGCCATAGCCTACCCCATCCGAGAATTGCTCTTTTTGACGCCAAGCGATCTCCTTGGGCAAACTGTCGGAAAATGCTTCTCGAAGTATCTTCTTCTCGATGGTCGTACCCGGGCACATCTTTGCCGCCGGATTCAGACGCATGGCCACATCAAGAAACTCTTTATCCAAGAACGGCACTCGTCCTTCTACGCCCCATGCGCAAAGGCTTTTGTTCGCACGCAAGCAATCATATAAATACAGTTTGCTTAATTTACGCAGGGTCTCTTCATGGAAAGCCTGTGCGTCCGGGGCCTTATGGAAATATAAATATCCCCCGAATACCTCGTCCGCACCCTCGCCGCTTAGTACCATCTTGATACCCATGCTCCGGATCACACGGGCCAATAAATACATGGGGGTAGAGGCTCGGACGGTAGTGACATCATAGGTCTCGATATGATAAATGACATCTCGTAAAGCGTCCAATCCTTCTTGTATCGTATAATGGATCTCATGATGAACCGTACCGATCGCATCCGCTACTTTACGGGCGGCGATCAAGTCCGGGGCATCTTTCAATCCGATGGCGAACGAGTGGAGTTGAGGCCACCATGCGTCCGCTTTCCCATTGGTCTCGATGCGTTTCGCCGCGTATTTCTTGGCGATAGCGGAGGTGATGGAGGAATCCAAACCTCCGGATAGAAGGACGCCATAAGGGACATCGCTCATCAGTTGGCGTTTGACGGCGGCTTCCAGCGCATCGTGAAGTTGTTGTACGTCGGTAGGATTATCTTTCACGTTGGCATAATCCATCCAGTCACGGGTGTACCATCTCGTGAGTTTACGGTCTTCGCTATAGAAATAATGACCGGGGAGGAACGGCTCGTAATGAGTGGCGAAGCCTTCAAGTCCTTTTAACTCGGAAGATACCATCAAGTGCCCCTCGTCATCGTATCCGATGTAGAGCGGGATCACGCCGATCGGGTCACGGGCGATCAAGTAAACCCCTTTCTCCTCGTCATAGAGAGCGAAGGCGAAAATACCATTGAGATCCTCGATGAAATCAATCCCTTTCTTCTTGTATAAGGCGAGGATCACCTCGCAATCGGAGCCGGTTTGGAACTCGTAATCGCCTTTTAACTGTTCTCGTAATTCCTGATGGTTGTAGATCTCTCCGTTGACGCAGAGGATGAGTTTCCCGTCGGGGCTGACCAAAGGTTGTCCTCCGGAGGCGGGGTCTACGATGGAAAGGCGTTCATGGGCCAAGATAGCGGTTTTGCCTTGGTAGATACCACTCCAGTCCGGCCCCCGGTGACGGATTCGTTTACTCATTAATAACGCTTGTTTACGCAGGGCTTGCGCTCCGTCGTGTATATTGAATATCGCTGTTATACCACACATGATCATTAAAAATTGAAAGTTGAAAATTAGTTGGTTTGTAAGAAACGGTCGATGGATCGGGCGACATTACGGCCGGAGGCCATCGCTTTTACGACTAGGCTCGCTCCGCTGACAGCGTCTCCGCAGGCGAATAGGTTGCTGTTGGCGGTATATCCGGCGTTGTCTACGGCGATGTTATCGCGGTTGTCGGTAGCCAATCGCAGTTCTTTGATCAATCCTTCTTGCTCCGGATGCAGGAAGCCCATGGCGAGGAAAACCAGATCGGCCTCGATGATCTCTTTCTTGCCGGTCAGCCTCATCTGCGGACGGCCTCCGTCTGGGGAGGGAACCCATTCGACTTCTTCTACCTCAACCCCTATCAGGTTGTTTTTCTCTCCGATAAAACGGTTAGAGGCTAGGTTCCACCGGCGGATACAACCTTCCTCATGGCTGCTGCTGGTTTTCAGTACTTGGGGATACATGGGCCAAGGTGTCGCCGGATTCTGTCCGACGGGTGGCTGGGGCATGATCTCGATCTGGGTGACACAGGCCGCCCCATGACGGTTCGCTGTCCCTACGCAATCGCTACCCGTATCGCCTCCGCCAATCACTAAGACTTTCTTGCCTTTGCAATTGATCTGGCTTTTGGGCGGGATGGGGATGCCTTCTAAGATCCGGTTCTGCTGGCTTAATAACTCCAAGGCGAAATGTACGCCTCTTAAATGACGTCCCTCGATAGATAGATCCCGGGGAACCTCGGCGCCGATCGCTACGCAAACAGCGTCGAAATCTTTCACTACATCTTTCGCTAATATCTCTTTGCCGACCATCGTGTTTACACGGAAAAGAATTCCTTCTTGCTCCATGATACGGATACGGCGATCGATAATGTGCTTGCCTAGCTTGAAATTGGGGATGCCGAAGCGTAGCAAGCCGCCCGGTAACTCATCTTTCTCGAATACGGTGACTTTATATCCTTTCCGGTTCAATTGGTTCGCTACGGTCAATCCGGCGGGACCGCTACCGATCACGGCTACCTTTTTCCCGTTGCGTACCGGTTGGATAGGCTGTACGTATCCTTCCCGGAAAGCGGCTTCCACGATAGCCGCCTCGTTCTCACGGATCGTGACAGGTTCGTCGCAGCTAAGTTTCAGTACGCAGCTTTTCTCGCAGAGGGCGGGGCAGACACGTCCCGTGAACTCCGGGAAGTCGTCGGTCTGCTCTAATACGTGATATGCCTCTTTGTAACGGCCTTTGTATAACAAATCTTGCCATTCGGGTTGCTTGTTACCCAGCGGGCAGGCCCAGTGGCAGAAGGGTACGCCACAATCCATGCAGCGGGAGGCCTGCGTACGGCGGTCGCCGCTGTTCAAGGTCTGTTCTACCTCGCTGAAATCATCTATACGTTCGTGGACGGGACGATAGCCCGCCTCTTGTCTATGTATCGTTAGAAATGCTCTTGGGTTTCCCATAGTTCTCTTGTTTTTGTGTAAATATTTAGTAGTCTTTCTGCATCTCTGCGATCTTGCGTTGGAGTTTGCGCATCTGTTCCTCTTGGAGTACTTTCTTGTATTCGATCGGGACGATCTGGATGAACTCATCCACGTACTTGTTCCAGTTATCGAGCATCAATCCGGCCAGATGGCTGCCGGTATGATGATAATGCTTGCGGATCAATTCATGAAGTTCCTTTCGTGAGGTGCTATCCTCGATCAAGGAAAGCTCTACCATTTCCATGTTACAATAGTAATCGAAATCACCATTCTTGTTCCACACGTAAGCGACACCACCACTCATTCCGGCGGCGAAGTTCCGGCCTGTATTGCCTAAGACGACAACCCGGCCTCCGGTCATGTACTCGCAACAATGGTCGCCTACACCTTCCACGACAGCGATCGCCCCGGAGTTTCGCACGCAGAAACGCTCTCCGACCCGGCCGTTGATATAAACCTCACCGCTGGTAGCTCCATATAATAAAGTATTACCAGCTATCGTATTGTCTTCCGCTATAAAGGTGGAGCGTACCGGAGGCATTAAACTGATGTGTCCGCCACTCAATCCTTTTCCGAGATAGTCGTTCGCCTCGCCTTCCAACCGGAAATGTACGCCGTGAGCCAGAAAGGCTCCGAAGCTCTGGCCTGCCGCCCCCTTGAACTTGATATGCAGGGTGTTCTCCGGTAACCCGATGTTCCCGTACCGCTTGGCGATCTCGCCGGAAAGCATGGCTCCTACGGAACGATCAGTGTTGGCTATCGCGTAATCCAACGATACTTCCTGTCCGGATTCGATGGCGGCCTTTGCGTGACGGATTATATCCACATCTTTCACGTTGTCGATCGCGTGGAGTTGACGGGTGACATGATGGATGGCCTGCGTGGCGGCTTGTTCCGGTAGATGGATCAAGCGGCTGAGATCCAATAGATCATGTTTCTCGATATGATCGGAAGGTTTACGCATGAGTAAGTCCGTACGGCCAATGATATCGTCTAGTTTCGTATAGCCTAGCTCTGCCAGATATTCTCGAACTTCACGGGCGAGGAAGGTGAAGAAATTCACCAAATATTCGTGTCGGCCATGAAAGCGTTTACGTAATTCCTCATCTTGGGTAGCGACACCTACCGGACACGTGTTCATATGGCATTTACGCATCATCACACAGCCTAAGACGATCAAGGCGGAGGTGGCGAATCCAAACTCCTCGGCACCCAGCATCGCCATCAATACGATATCCCGTCCGGTTTTCAATTGTCCGTCTGTTTGCAAGCGGACTTGTCCCCGGAGGCCGTTCATCACGAGCGTCTGTTGAGTCTCGGATAGTCCTAGCTCGGGTGGGATTCCGGCGTAACGGATAGAGCTTATCGGGGAAGCCCCCGTTCCTCCTTCTGCCCCGGAGATCACGATCCGGTCCGCTTTTGCCTTGGCTACGCCGGCGGCGATGGTTCCCACGCCACTCTCGGATACGAGTTTCACACTGATCTCGGCTTGAGGGTTCACGTTCTTCAGATCGAAGATCAATTGCGCCAAGTCCTCGATCGAGTAAATATCGTGGTGAGGTGGGGGAGAGATCAGAGAGATACCCGGGATCGAGTGACGGGTTCTCGCTATGATATCGTTCACCTTATAGCCGGGAAGCTGTCCTCCTTCGCCCGGTTTCGCTCCTTGGGCGACCTTGATCTGGATCTCGTCGGCGTTTACCAGATATTCCGTGGTCACGCCGAAGCGTCCGGAGGCTACTTGCTTGATGGCGGAGCGGAGCGATAACCCGTCCTCACGGGAGATGAAACGGGCCGAGTCCTCACCACCCTCGCCCGTGTTACTGCGTCCGTGTATCTTGTTCATGGCTATAGCTATCGTCTCGTGCGCTTCCCGGCTGATAGAACCGAAGCTCATCGCTCCCGTGACAAAGCGACGCATGATCGCTTCTTCCGGCTCTACCTGCTCCAAGGGGATCGGGGTGCGTTGTTTGAAGGTCAGGAAGTCACGCAAGAATATGGGGCTTTCCTTCTCATCAACCACATGGGAATATTCCTTGAATTTCTTGTAGCTCCCCAAGCGGGTAGCCAGTTGAAGCATGGAAATGGTATCCGGGTTCCAAGCGTGTTTCTCACCATCCTTGCGGAAGGAATAAATGCCTTTATGTTCCAATAAGGAATCCGTGGGTTGGGAGAATGCGTCATTGTGCATGGCGATCGCGTCTGCCGCTATCTCTTCCAAGCGGATACCACCGATGTTGCTGGTGGTTCCCCCGAAGTAAGTATCTGCCAGATCCCGGCTTAGGCCGATCGCCTCGAAAAGCTTCGCTCCCCGGTAACTGCGGATCGTGCTGATACCCATCTTGCTCATCACCTTGAATAGACCTTTGCAAATGGCTTTCACGTAATTCTTCTCGGCAGTCTCGTAATTCAATTGTATCTCTTGCCTGTCTACTAGATCATCCAAGATAGCGAAAGCCATATAAGGATTGATGGCACTGGCTCCATAGCCTAGTAAGAGGGCGGCGTGCATTACCTCACGCATCTCGCCAGTTTCCACTACCAGCGCTGTTTGCACCCTTTTCTGCACGGAGATCAGATGGTGATGCACGGCGCTTACCGCTAACAGGGAGGGGATCACCGCTTTTTTCTCATCTACGTTCCTGTCGCTTAAAATGATGTAGTTAACGCCGTCGGTGACGGATTGCTCCGCTTGCTTACATAATTCGTCCAAGGCGGCTTTCAGTCCGGCGCATCCTTTCTCTGCGTCAAACAAAGTGGGGAGCTTGACACTCTTAAAGCCCTTATACCGGATGTTACACAGGAGATCCAATTGTGTATTGGTCAAGATCGGATGGTTCAGCCGAACCATTTTACAGTGGCTCTCGGTTGGAACTAAGATATTGCTTCCCACGGCCCCGATATACTCGGTCAGGCTCATGACGAGTTCCTCGCGGATCGGGTCGATCGGCGGGTTGGTTACTTGGGCGAATTGTTGGCGGAAATAATTATAGAGGATTTGCGGACGGGCGGATAATATGGCCAGTGGCGTATCGTTGCCCATGGAGCCGACCGGTTCCGCCCCTCCCGTGCACATCGGTACGATGATACGTTCGATATCCTCACGGCTGTATCCGAACGTACGCAGTAGCTTGTCGTATCCCTCTACCTTATGAGGGATCTTACGGCCGGATTTCAACTCGTCCAATTCCACCCGGTTTTTCTCCAGCCAAGTACGGTAGGGCTGGGCGTTCGCCAGTTGTTCCTTCAGCTCGCTATCATAATAAATCTCGCCTTTTTCGGTATCGATGAGTAAGATCTTTCCGGGTTGCAGACGGCCTTTTTCCTTGATCTCGTTAGGCTCGAAATCCATGACGCCGACTTCGGAGGCCACGACCATCATGTCATGTTTCGTGATCAGGTAGCGGGCGGGGCGGAGACCGTTACGGTCTAGCATGCCTCCGGCGTAGCGTCCGTCGCTAAAGAGTAGAGCAGCAGGCCCGTCCCACGGTTCCATCAAGATGGAGTGATATTCGTAGAAAGCCTTTAGGTCTTCGGAGATCGGGTTCTTCTCGTTGAAACTCTCCGGTACCAGCATCGCCATGGCATGCGGCAGGCTCATCCCGGAGGCCACGAAGAATTCCAATACGTTATCCAGTGAGGCACTATCACTCATGCCCGGCTGGATGATCGGGCGTATATCGTTGATATCCGGGATTCTGGGGGAGGAGAGTACGCTCTCCCGGGCCTCCATCCATCCCCGGTTGCCTCGTATCGTGTTGATTTCCCCGTTATGTGCCAGTAGGCGGAAAGGTTGCGCCAGACTCCAAGTGGGGAAGGTGTTGGTGCTGAAACGTGAGTGTACCAAGGCCAGTCCGCTAGTGAAATAAGGTTGCGTCAAGTCCGGAAAGTAATGGCGTAGCTGCATGGATTCCAGCATGCCTTTGTAAACGATGTTTTTGGTGGAAAGAGACGCTATATAGAAATCATCCTTGGCCGGAAGGTCGGTGGCCGATACCCTTTTCTCGACCCGCTTACGTATGAGGTATAGCTTTAGTTCCAGCTCTTGCTGATCGTTGCAGCCGATGATGAATATCTGCTTGATATCTGGTTCGGTCGCTTGTGCGTCCTTTCCCAAGATTTCCGTATGAACGGGAACTTTGCGTAAGTGCATCAAGGTTAATCCCTCTTTCTCGATCTCCTCGATGAGGATACTGAGGATGCTTGCTTGCTGTTCCTCGTCTTTGGGGAGAAAGATTAGTCCGGTGCCATATTTGCCTTTCTCGGGAACCGGAATTCCTTGCAGGAGGATGAACTCATGAGGGATCTGTAATAGGATTCCCGCTCCGTCACCCGTTTTGTTATCGGCTCCCTCAGCGCCTCGATGCCTCATGTTCTCTAGTACCTTAAGGGCTGATTCGATGATGTCGTGCGATTTCTCGCCGTGGATATTTACTAACATTCCTACTCCACAAGCGTCATGTTCATAGGACGGGTCGTATAATCCTTGTCTGCTATTAAAATGATTCCTGTTTGTTTTCATTTGTTGACCTTATGTTTGCGTATAAATGATTATTGCGTCAATTTGTTTTGCAAATATAGGTGTTAATGACATAATGTGATTGCTTGTAGGAGCGAAAGAACGGGGAAAAGATAAGAATATCTTATCTGATGTTTCTATTTGTAATAATTTACGGGGCTTATTCTTTTTATTTGAAAGATATTTGGCTTCTTGGCTTACTAAATGAAAGACAAACTAAAAAAGAAGCGCTGTCACGTTTTGCGACAGTGCTTCTTTTTCTCCGGAAGCGCTGTCACGGATTGTGATGTCGCTTCCTATCTGTTTTATCTATCGGGATATTCTCGGATGAAATAGCGGGATAGGAATTTCCAATTATCTTGTATGATCGCCTTGCCACGTTCCGGGCTGGTAAGGCTTTTCGTTTGTGCGTCGGTCAACATGCCTCGGTCTACCAGCTCTTTCAGGAAGTAAACGCTGCAATGTTTCACGATGAAGAAAGAGAGCGCTTGTTTGGCGGCACGGTTGGCGTCGTAGAAGGGATTGTTCTCATCCTTGATCAGCTCCACGTCACGGGTAATGACTTGGGCGCCTTCCTCGGGCGTGGCGTAGATCGCCAGCTTCTTGCCTTGCCAGTCTTCGGGAAGATGGAAGTTCTCGGCGGGGATAAGGCCGGAAGTCTCCGTGATAAATGTTTGTGCATCTTCGGTCTTGTCGAAATAGAGAAGCAGTTTGTCACCTGCGGCTTTGCGGAAAGTCTCGTATTGTTGGCGGTTTTCCTCCAGCATATCGTCGGGCAGGGTGGCTACAGACTCGTCGGCGGTGTTCTGAAATACCGCATGGTCGGGATGCTCGGCGGGCAATATCTTTGCCAGCCATTGCGGGGAGGTCAGGCCTAGCAAGGAGGTCTTGCTGGTGTAGGCCATCATGCCGTGGCTGTTGACGAGCAGGTTGTTAAGCTGCTCTTGGTTGAGGTCGGGCTGCTCCTTCCAGCGGTCGTGGGCGAAGTCGCTCAGTTCCCGGGCCGACTCAGGCAGGATATAGGATTCGTAATGGAACCATTGCAATAGACGGTCGTAATCCTCTTGCCGCTCGTAGCGGGTATCAAGGGCGAAAAGCTTGGCCATGCGGGTATTCTCCGGCGCCGTGGTCCACTCTTTGCAGAACAGGTCGTAGATAAGCATGCCGGTGGATTCGTTGGCAGGGTTGTCCGGACTGACAAAAGTACCTTTACGATAGCCGTGATACTGCTGGGTATAATGCCAAAGGAGGAAGCGCACGTCCTCAAGGTTCACCTCATCGTCGTAATAATGATCGTCCGGAGTGTAGAAGGGAAGGTATTTGCCGTATAGTTCCTTATGGGTAAGGATGAAGGCACGCCAAAGCCCCATGCCGGAGATCACGTCCTCGAAGTAGGCGGCCATGCGGATACAGATCTGCTTTGTTTCCTCGCCCTCGAAGGAGTTTACCAACTCGGTCTTCTCCATGATATCGTAGATACGGTTCGCTATTCCGGTATAATAGGAATCCACGGGAGTGCTTTGTTTATAGGGATGCAACTGCAACCAGTCTTTCGGAAAAATTTTAATGTTCTTCATGTTATTAAATGTCTTTATGCATTCAGGAGTGCAAATGTAGTAAAAATACGTTAGCTATGTCAAACGATAAGGAAAAGTTGCGGTCTTAAAAATGTAACATTTGTAGTCTTTATTGTTATCGGATCTAAACATCTCTGAAATATCGCCCCCGTACTTTCGCGTCGAAATCAAAGATGAAATAATAAGTAGTAAGATAATGGGAAAGAGTTTAAGGGGCAAAAGATTGAAAAGGTTAGGGCTTTTCTGGATGGGAGTTTTCCTGTCATTCTCTCTATGGGCACAAACAGGGGTTATCTGCGGGACGGTTACGGACGCTAAGATGAAAGAACCGTTGATCGGCGCCTCGGTCGTGATCGAGGGGACTACGGTTGGCGCTATCACGGATATAGATGGTAATTTCCGTATCGAGAACGTGAGACCAGGTACTTATACGGTAGCCGCCTCTTACGTGTCGTACCAAACGCAAACGGTAAAGGATGTTCCGGTAGTCGCACGCCAAGAGGCGGTGTTGAATATCGAGCTTTCCGACGCTAACCTCCAATTACAGAATGTGGTCGTAGTGGCCCAACGGAAATTGGGAACCGAGATGGCCGTATTAAATACCGTACGCAAGAGCCTTCCGGTCGTGAATGGTATCTCCGCCCAGCAAATCAGTAAAACACAGGATAGCGATGCCGCCGAGGTACTACGCCGTATCCCGGGAATCACCATCGTGGACGACCGTTTCATCGTGGTCCGGGGTCTGGCGCAACGTTATAATAATGTATGGCTGAACAACGCCACGACCCCTTCCAGCGAGACGGACAGCCGTGCTTTCTCATTCGATGTGCTGCCCTCTTCCTTGATCGATAATATGATGATCTATAAAAGCCCCTCGGCGGAATTGCCGGCGGATTTCTCCGGCGGTTTCGTGCGGGTGATGACAAAGAATATTCCCGAGGGTAATACGCTCAACGTCTCCTATCAAGTCGGGTTTAATACAAACTCCGCTTTCCGAGATTTCCAACTGACGAAAGGTTCCGCCTTGGATTATCTGGGCTTTGGCGCTGGCTCCCGAATGTTACCCTCGAACGCCCCATCTCATTTGAACGACATATCAGCAGCGGATGCGGCGGCGTTTACGAAGCGGGTGAATACGGGATGGAACGTGTGTCATTTCACGGCGATGCCGGAACAGAAACTGACGTTCACGATGAATCGTACCTTTGATATCGGTGACATGAAGATCGGTAATATCACCAGTGTGAACTATAGCACGGGCTATGATTATTACGAGATGAAAAACAACAACTACCTCTCGTACGACATGGCCAAGGATCAATCCTCATACCGTTACCGCTACGATGATGTACAATATAAGAATACGACAAAACTAGGAGCCTTGTTCAACTGGTCGTTGATGAAGGGAACGAGCAAATATGAGTTCAGGAATTTCTTCAACCAGCGTGGAACCTCTTCCTTATCGCAACGAGAGGGAACGGATTTCTACTCCGACCAAAATATCCGGAAATGGGAATCCCTTTATACCGGACGCACTACCTATTCCGGCCAGCTAAGCGGGGAGCATAAATTGAGAGAAGATATGAATAAACTGGATTGGACGTTAGGTTATGCTTTCGCCGCTTACAAGGAACCGGATCGCAAGGTGGTAAAATCTTTGGAGAGTACGACGGATGGTGACTCTCGTTATTATGTGTCCGACCCGACTCGTTATTATCAAGACTTGAAAGATAACAGCGCTTCCACCGCCTTGAATTACGAGCATAAGTTCGCCGTTTCGGAGATGTTTACCCCTGTCTTGAACACGGGGGTATATGGAGAGTTTAAGAAACGTAACTTTGATGCCCGTCGTTTTGTCTATAATATGCTGGGAAGTGGTTATGACCGTTTTGCCGAATGGGACTACAGCTCGGTCTTCTCGGACGCAAATATATCGACCGATCGTATCTATATGAAAGAGAGTACGAACAAGAGCGACTCTTATACTTCCGATAATCTGCTGGGTGCCGCTTACGTAGCCGCTAAACTGAACTGGGGAGAGAGGCTGAATGCGAACGTAGGTGTACGTATGGAGTACTATCAATTGAAATTAGATGGTTATGAGTCGGACGGTATAAAACCGGTGCATCTGGATCAGAACGCTACGGATTTCTTTCCTTCCGTCAACATCGCTTATAATTTGAATGAGAAGCACCAAGTACGCTTGGCTTATGGACGTTCCGTGAATAGGGCGGAGTTCCGGGAGATCGTACCTTACGTATATTATGATTTCGCCTTAGATGCGAATATCACGGGTAACGTAAACTTGAAGAACGCTTATGCGAATAATATGGATCTGCGTTATGAATTTTACCCGGCTCCGGGTGAGACGGTGACGATCGGCGGTTTCTACAAACGGTTCGATAATCCGATCGAGCAAACCTATATGGAAGCGGGTTCCGGATTGCAGTACACATACCACAACGCCGATCATGCGAATGCTTTCGGCGTGGAGCTGGATATCAAGAAGAATCTGGACTTTATCGGTCTGAAAGGCTTGAGCTTCGTATTCAACGGGGCTTATATCCATAGTAGGGTGTATTTCGCCGAGGGCTCTTTCGAGCGGGATCGTGCGATGCAGGGGCAATCCCCTTACTTGATCAATACGGGCTTATTCTATCAGAATGACAACGCAGGAATCTCAGCCTCCGCCTTGTATAACCGGATTGGCAAGCGTATTGAGACGGTAGGCGTACCGAAGCAGAACCCGAACGATGATATTCCCGATATCTATGAGATGCCCCGTAACTCCTTGGACTTGAGTTTCTCGAAGAAGATCGGTAAATACGTGGAGGTCAAGGGAGGCGTAAAAGATCTATTGAACTCAAAAGTAGAATATAAACAATTCCTAGAATTAACAGAGGCTTCCGGAGAGAAACGGGAGGTCGAGCAATTAATCCGTAGCTATCGTCCGGGTGTGACCGTGAATCTAGGTGTAGCCGTGAAGTTTTAATTTGAATTCACTCATATAAACTAAATTCGTTTACTTATGAACAAGTTATTATTAAAAGGTGTGGCCGCCGCTTTCTGTATGGCCACGATGTTTGGAACAACCGCTTGTGGCGACGATGATGATCTCGTAAATGTAGAGCCGCCTGTAGAGGAAACTCAAGATGTTATATTGGAAGGTGAGATTACCTCGGATATGACCTTGAAGGCTGCTGATAACAACCTGTTGAGAGGTTTCGTATATGTGACGGATGGCGTGACCTTGACGATCGAGCCGGGAACGGTAATCAAGGGGGAGAAATCGTCTAAAGGCTCCTTGATCGTCGAGCGTGGCGGAAAGCTCATCGCCGAGGGTACGGCGGAGAAACCGATCGTGTTCACTTCCGACCAACCGAAAGCTTCTCGTACCTATGGTGATTGGGGTGGCTTGATTCTTTGTGGCAAGTCTATCGTGAATAATACGGCTGGCGAGGCTCAGATAGAGGGCGGTCCTCGTTCTTATTACGGAGGAAAGGATCCGGAAGATAACTCCGGTATCGTGAAATATGTCCGTATCGAGTTCGCCGGTTATCCATTGGAGCCAAATAAGGAGATCAATGGTTTGACTTGCGGTGGTGTTGGCCGTGGCACTACGATCGAATACGTGCAGGTCTCTTTCTGTGGCGACGACTCATTCGAGTGGTTTGGCGGTACGGTAAACGCAAAACACCTGATTGCTTACAAAGGTTGGGATGATGAGTTTGATACGGACTATGGATTCCAAGGTAAATTGCAGTTCTTGTTAGGCGTTCGCGACCCGAAGCACGCTGATACGTCCAAGTCCAATGGCTTCGAGTCTGATAACGACGCTGATGGTTCCAATAATACTCCACTTACCACTCCGGTCTTTTCTAACGTGACCTTGATCGGTCCGTTCTATGGTGAATCAGCTGGTAAAACGGAAAATGATATCTTTTATGTTACGGAAGACGCGGCTAATGGCGCTAAGGGTGGATCATTCCAAGCCGCTATGCACATCCGCCGTAACTCTTCCTTGAATGTGTATAACTCGATTTTCGTGGGTTGGCCATACGGTTTGTATCTGCAAAACGCAAATGTGGGTGCGGTTGTTAAGAATGTGATCTTCGCCGGTATGTGGGAGAATTTCAAGGATGAAACTAGCCAAAATTACTTTCAGACAGCAGACTTGAGCAACCTTACTTACGCTTCCAGCAATGATATCATCGCTAAAGATGGTGACTATACATCGATCGTAGCGGATAAGATTGACGGAGCGGATTTCTCTGATACGGCTTTGAACGACGCTTTCTTCGAGAAGGTATCTTATAAGGGAGCTTTTGATGGCAAGAATGACTGGGCCGCTAACTGGACCAACTTCGATCCGAATAACACTGAATATTAATTTAGCTTGACTTTGAATAGGCTGTGAATTTGTTTGGGGCACTGAGGTATCCGGAAAGATCCCTCGGTGTCTTTTCGCATATAATTTAGATAAGAATATATCATGAATAAAAAGCTATTGTTATTTTCTGCTTTTATGGCGGGGGCCTCATGGACCGTACAAGCGCAAGACTTGGTTTTAAGCGAAGGACAGTATTATACCGATGCCACGCAAACCACTCCATATACAGGTCGTTATACGGAATTTTATGACGATGGTATGCTTAAGATGGAGTTATATTTGAAAGATGGCCGTCCGGAGGGAACCTACGTGATTTATTATCCGAGTGGCAAGATCGCCGAGGTGCGTTCCTATTATCATGGGATCTTTCACGGAGAATGGCGTACATATAATGAGAACGGACAGTTGATCGGCTTGGCCTCTTATAAGGAAGGGCAAAAGGACGGCCCTTGGCGTATCTGGAGCGACAAGGGAAATTTGTTGTATGAGATGTTCTATACGGCAGGGAAGAAATCTGGTGTCTGGCGTAGCTGGGATGAGGAGGGGAATCTGCTTTCCGAGGAGAATCAATAGGGATAATTGCCGTTTACATACCGTTGTAACGCCATTTACCTCTAATGGTAAATGTTTTTTCCTCTAGAGGTAAATGTCGTTACATCAGTATGTAAACAGTTTTACCTCTAGGTGAAAATACTTTTACTTCTTGATGAAAATATTGGTAAATGTAATTGAATGGAAATCAGTATGCTTACTCCTCTTCCTCTTCTCCAAAGTCGAACTCGAAATCGAATCCGTCATCCATGAATTCCGGCTCAGTGAATTGCTCCAGTTCACGACGGTCTTTCTTGGTAGGACGTCCGAGACCTTTCGCACGGTTCACGAAACCGGAGATACGGTTCATCTCCAGAATCTCATACTGATCCGGGGTTGTCACGTTCTCCAAGTAATTCGGGACGAGCTTCGCGCCCACACGATTCTCGATCAATCCGATTACCTTAAAAGAGAAGGTGATCGGCGGTTTACGCACTTGGATCACATCGCCAACCTTGATCATGCGGGAAGGTTTGATCGTTACTCCACCTATCATGATACGCCCTTTCTTGCAAGCTTCCGCGGCTATCGTGCGGGTCTTAAAGATACGGGTCGCCCACATCCATTTATCGATACGTACCTCGTTCATATCTGTATTCTCAGTCTCTTTTATTTATTATTAAATTGATTCATCGTAATCTGGATGCCGGCGAGGCAGAAGCTCTTGATGATCTCTGTCGCACGATCCAATATCTCTGGCATCAATTGCAATTCCTCCGGGGGAAATTTCCCTAGCACGTAATCGATCTGTCCGCCCCGTGGGAAATCACTGCCTATGCCGAAACGAAGACGGGAATATTCCTGCGTATTCAATAACTGGGCGATATTCTTCAACCCGTTATGCCCGGCGTCGCTACCCTTTGGTTTCAGACGTAAGGTTCCGAATGGCAATGCTAGGTCATCTACGACAATCAATAGATTTTCCACGGGAATGTTCTCTTTTTGTAACCAGTACCGAACGGCGTTGCCGCTGAGGTTCATAAAAGTATTCGGCTTTAGCACGATCAAGTCACAGTTTTTCACCCGTATGCGTGCGATTGCCCCGTATCGCTCCTCAGTGAAATTGCCTCCTACGCTCTCTACCAGATGGTTGACAACCCGGAAACCTATATTATGACGGGTTCCCCAATATTCGGAACCGATATTACCAAGTCCTGTTATCAAATATTTCATTATCCTCTAATCTATAAAAGAAAGGGGAAGAACATTCTATGAATATCCTTCCCTTCATGTATTGTAATAATGTTTTTACCTCAGATTATCCTTTAGCCTGAGCACCACGAGCGGCACGAGTCAATTGAACGGCGCAAACAACAGCGTTTTTAGCGTTCATCAATTCAAGACCTTCGAAGTGCAAAGCACCTACCTGCATAGTCTTACCTAAGCCAAGGTGATCCACATTAATCGTCAACTTTTCAGGGATTTGATCGTATATAGCTTTCACTTTCAGTTTTCTCATTTGAAGAGACAACTTACCACCGGCTTTAACACCTTCTGCGTGACCTTCCAAAACAACCGGAACTTCCATTACTACGGCTTTGTCCTTAGATACTTCCAAGAAGTCCATGTGAAGGATTTCGTCAGTTACAGGTTGGAACTGCATGTCCTTAACGATTGCCATCGTCTTGTTACCGTCAATGCTTAACTCAACAACGAAAATCTCCGGAGTGTAAACCAACTTACGAACGGCTTCTTTTGTAACCGTGAAGTGAGTTACTTTTTCGCCACCGTATAATACAGCGGGAATTTCATTGTTCTTACGCATTGCCTTCAAGGCTCTTTTCTGATCAGCGGAACGAGCGACGATCTCTCTTCCTTTTCCTTCTAACTCAAATGTCTTCATTTTCTTTAATTTTTGTGTTACTCAAAATTAGTTATTTTGCTTCCTAATTTCCCATCACACGGTACGGGGCTAAAAAGCGGTGCAAAGATACGATTTTTGTTTGATGTGACAAATATTTCGCATGTTATTTGTCGGATTATCGATCTAGCTTCACTAATTTCGTGGTTCGCATGATCCAACGGACAAGGCCGTGGGGGAGGAGCATTACGAGGGGTGTGCATATTTTGTTGAAGAGACCCGGTAATAGGGAAGCCCGGTGGTGAAACAAGGCATTAATCCCTTTTTTAGCCAGTTTTTCCGGACGCATCATGATACCTAGGCGGATCGCTAAGGTCTTTAAGTTGTCGCTTAGGTTATATAAATTCGTGGCGACGGCGCCGGGACAAAGTACGGTTACGCTTACTCCATAATCCAGTAACTCCGAACGCAAGCCTCGGGAGAAGCTTTTCAAGTATCGCTTGGTGGAAGCGTACAGCGTAATTCCCGGATAAGGTAGCCAACAAGATAGGGATGACATATTGAGGATATATCCATGACGCCGTTTCTTCATCTCTTGCCCGAAATAATAACAAAGCTGGGTAGGAGTGGTCACGTGGAGGTAGAGCATTTTCTCGACGATGTTGGCCTTAGCTTGTAAGGTCTCGCAGAAAAAAAACATACCGGCGTTATTGACCAATACCTCTATTGGGATGTTTTTCTCTTGGCAAGTATCATATAGCTCCTTGGCCGCCCCGGGGATCGCCAAATCACGATAAAGCGGCAAAACTTCTATACCATATTTCTCGGAGAGAAACTCACCTTTCTCCCGGATCGCCTGCTCCTCATTGCTGACGATCACTAACTGATAGCCTCGTGAGGCTAATTCCTCGGCATAGGCGAGACCTATTCCGGAGCTGGCCCCCGTGACTAAAGCCCATTTCTTTTCCATTATTTATATTCAAGCCTTTTGATTTCACGTACGATACATTCCGGAAGACCTTTCACGTTCTTATGACAGACCATATCCTCACTATACATACGGGCGATACAATAGTTGCTATGCCCACAATCGCAACGAGCGTGCTCGTCTTCTTTCATACGGTTGACGAAGCCCGGCTCGTTCACCAAGGCACGTGCCATGGCCACAAACTCGAACCCGTCGTTCAGTACCTCCTCGATCTTGTCTCTGGAGACCAATCCTCCTACGTAAATAAGAGGTAAATGTAAGGCTTTGCGGAATTTCAACGCATCTTCAAGGAAGTAAGCCTCCTTAAACGGTTCCGAGGGAATCATATATTTACCCACCATGCGGATTCCAATCGGTAGATAGCCGCGAGGCATATAATACGCCATCGTACGGATCGGCATTTCTCCCCGCATTACATACATGGGGGCACGGCTCACGAATCCGCCGCTTAGTACTAAGGCATGCGCTCCGCATTGGTCTTGGAGTGTACGGGCTACTTCTAGGCATTCGTCTATTTCAAGTCCTCCCTTGAACCCGTCCCGCATATTGGTCTTTACGGTTACGGCCATGTCGGAACCTGCTGCTTTCATCACCTCTTCCATACACATTCTCATGAAGCGCATACGGTTCTCTAGGCTTCCTCCATATTCGTCTTTCCGGTGGTTGGTATACGGGGAAAGGAATTGGCTGATCAGATAACCATGCCCGGCATGGATCTCGACAGCGTCCATACCTGCCTCACGTGCCAATCGTACGGCCTCACCGTAGGCACGAGCCATGGAAGCGATCTCGGATTGTCTCATACCTCGTACGATCGTGGGAGAGTAGAGGTTGAAACCGCTGGACGCTGAAATAGGCGTGCATCCGCAAATCCGCTTATGCGACATATTACCACAATGGCCTAACTGGATGGAAGCGGCGGCTCCCTCTTTATGGATAGCGTCGGTGAGCTTGCGGAGGCCGGGAATAATATCCGGACGCATCCACAGCTGACGCTCGAACGACAAGCCGCTTTGCGTCACGGCGGCATAAGCTATGTTCGTCATGCCGATCCCTCCGGCGGCTACGGATGTATGATAGTTGAATAACTGCTCCGAGGGAGCGTTTCCCGGGCACATACTCTCGAATGCGGCGGCCCGGATCGTGCGGTTCCTAAGTGTTAGCGGACCGATCTTACCGGGTGTAAACAGGATTGATTTGTCCATATCAATAGATTAATATAGTTGTTTCGAAAAATTAAGTTAGATGGTTTTCTCTATATTCCAGACGAAAGCCCGAAGCCCTTGCGCTTCTGTTTCCTTGTCTAAGTTGTGTAGGATTTCCAGAAAATGATCGACCTTCTCGTCTTCTACCATCGTAAGGATAGCTGAATTCAAGGTAGGCCAAGCGTGATTGCCGTAATGTGGCTCGCCTGTTTTACTTCCCCGTCCTTGCACGACATCCCAATAGGTAAAACCTTTAAGGTTATTACGGTCCATGATACTGACGATAGCTTCGTAATACGCTTGATTGAAAGATATAAATATCGCTTTCATATAGTTGTTTTTTATGAGATCGCATATCCGTAGGAAAGCTTTTCTTACGATGGGCATTCAAGCCTGCTTATAATGGGCATCGTAAGCACCTTACAATGGGCATTGTTATGACCTAACAATGCCCATCGAGGTTTGCTTGGCCTCGGCTTCCCTATGGTACGCAAAGATAATTAATTATTTCGTAATGCCTTCCTTATTTTGCGGCGTCTTCGTTTTACGCCGTTGGCAGCGAATACGGCATAGACCGTCGGAACAATAATCAAGGTAATCAAGGTGGATACGGAAAGACCCCAAGCCACAGTCATACCCATCGAGCGCCACATCTCGGAACCCTCGCCGGTTCCCACCGCCATCGGGATCATACCCAAAACGGTCGTCAACGTTGTCATCAATACCGGACGGAGACGGGATTTACCGGCAGTCACTACCGACGTGATAATACCCATGCCACGCTCCCGGCATAAGATCGTATAGTCGATCAGCACGATACCGTTCTTAACCACGATACCCATCAACATGATCACGCCGATCAAAGCCATAACGCCCAATGGTGTCTGCGTGACCGCCAATCCCAATACGATACCTGTAAAGGCGAACGGGATAGAGAACATGATCACGAACGGGTCTACCAACGACTCGAACTGGGCAGCCATCACGATGAATACCAAGATGATGATCAATACCATTAAGATACCTAAATCGGTAAATGTATCCTGCTGATCTTCGAATGTTCCACCCAACTGCCAACTTACGTCGGATGGGATATCCATTTGTTTCAACTCGTTCCGGGCGGCGGCAACCAAGTCGCTCAATGCCGCTCCCTTACCCGCTACGGCAGATACGGTGATCACACGCTCACGGTCTTTACGCTCGATGGTCGGGGGAGTCATACGTTCCACTACCTTGCCTAAATCACGGATGCGGATGCCTTTGCCTTCATTGTTATAGATCAAAATATTCTCAAGATCCTCTACGGACTCACGGAACTCTGGGGCGTAACGTACCTTGATATCATACTCATCTCCATCCTCACGATATTTTGAAGCGGTGGAACCATTTACACGGTTTCGGAGATACATGGAGGCGGTTGTTACGTTCAGCCCGTTGATGGCCAGTTTCTCCCGGTCGAAGTCGATCTGGTATTCCGGGATATAATCCTCACGGCTGATATTTACTTGCGAGCATCCTTTTACATTTCTCATACGACGGGCGATCTCATTCGCCACGGCATCCGTCTGGGCGAAATCAAAACCATAGATCTCGATGTTAACCGAGGTCTCTCCACCCATAGAACCTTCCTGCCCTCCGGCGAGTACCTCGAATTTCTTGATCTCGCTGTATTGGGCTAAGTCCTGCCGCATCAACTCGCAAATCTCGGTAAGACCTCTCTCACGGTCGCCCACGCTAGTCAGGTTTATATTGAACTCGATAATATGCGTACCGTTATTGCTTAGCTGGGCGAAGGTATTATCCGTATCCGCCGTACCTTCCGTGAAGTTACTGATCAGTATCTCCGGATATTTCTTACGGAACTTCTTGTCGATGTCGAGAGCTAACTCACGGGTAATATCCTGCCGTGTACCGATCGGCAACTCAATCGTTATACCGATGCGTGCGTTATCTTGCGTCGGGAAAAATTCCGTCTTGATGACCGGTATCAGCATCATACTGCCGATGAAGATCAGCGTAGCGCCTACGATCACCGTTTTCCGGTGGCGTACGGCCCAGTTCAAGAAGCGTCCGTAACCGCGATCCAAGGCGTTCAATCCCTTTTCGATAGGCGTGAAGAACATCCGGTACAATTTACCCTTTTCCGGTTGCTGGCGTAATAACTGTGAGCAAAGCATCGGGGTCAATGTCAAGGCGCCTACCGTAGAAACGATCATGATGATACTAACGATCCATCCCAACTGCTTAAATAAGATACCCGCCATACCCGTAACCATCGTCAACGGCAAGAACACCGCCAACATCGTAAGGGTGGAGGCGATAACCGAGATAGCCACCTCGTTCGTGGCGTGTACGGCGGCCTGTTTCGGCTGGCTACCCCGCTCGATATGGGTCGTTACGTTCTCCAATACCACGATAGCGTCGTCCACCACCATGCCGATAGCGATAGAAAGTGAGCTCAACGAGATAATGTTTAACGTATTACCCGAGGCCAGCAAATAAGCGAAAGAAGCGATCAAGGAGATCGGGATGGTCAAGATAATGATAAACGTGGCCCTCCAACGTCCCAAGAACACGAATACCACCAACATAACGATGATAAAGGTAATCATGATCGTCTCTTTCAAGCTATCGATCGTATTCAAGATATTCGTGGAAGTATCCATGATTACGTCCAGCTTCACGTCTGAGGGTAAGCTAGCCTGTATCTCCGGAAGTTTCTGGTGTACCTTCTTGGCGATGTTCACCGAGTTCGCTCCGGACTGTTTCTGTATGACGATCATACCACCTTTCGTGCCGTTGTTGAACGTCTCTTGCGCACGTTCCTCGATACTGTCTTCTACACGGGCCACGTCACGCAGATATACGTTCTTTCCGTTCTGGCTACCGATCACTAGGTCTAGCATCTGCTTAGCGTCCGTGAATTCTCCTTGAACACGCAAGGAGTAGGTATTAGAGCCGATATCTACGCTACCTCCCGGTGTATTCCGGTTCTCTTGTGCGATGATGGTAGAGATACCTTCGATGGTCTGGCCGTAAGCCTCCAACTTGTACGGGTCGCAATACACTTGCAACTCACGGATCGGCGTACCGGAGATAGACACGGCACCCACGCCACTGATACGGGCCAATGGGTTGGATACCTTATCGTCCAAGATCTTGTAAAGAGCGTTCGTGCTCTCCTCCGCAGTCACGGAAAGGATCAAGATGGGGATATCATCCGTACCGAACTTGAAAATGATCGGATTCTCTACGTCATCGGGTAGGGAAGACTCCACCATGTCCAGTTTGTCGCGGACATCGTTCGTGGCAACATCGATATCGATGCCATAATTAAATTCCAACGTTACGATCGATATATTCTCACGGGATTGCGACGTGATATGCTTCAAGTCGCTTACGCTATTCAACACGTTTTCCAAGGGCTTCGAAACATTCATCTCGATATCCGAAGCGCTGGCGCCGGGATAGGCCGTCATCACCATGATGGTGTTCGTCTCTATCTCCGGAAGCAAGTCCACTGATAACCTGCTTAAGGAAAAAAGTCCGAAGATCACGATCGCCACAAATACAAGGGCGGTCGATACGGGCTTTCTTACCGCTGTTCCATATAAACTCATAATCTGTTATTCGTTTTCGATTTCAACTTCCATACCGTTCGTCAGGCGGCTTTGCCCGGTGATAACCACTTGGTCGCCATCCTCCACTCCGGATATGATCTCATATTTATCACCCATACGGCGTCCTAGCTCCACCTTCTGGTAGGATACCTTGCCGTCTTTGCATACATAGATCTGTCTCTTATACACATCTGACGCTGCCGACGATCGCATAAGTGTAGA
>ERZ1027094.535-NODE-535-length-21452-cov-5.547039_pt1 | contig 21452 bp, 14 predicted proteins | sample MGYA00519410_ERZ1027094 | MGnify/ENA primary metagenome ERZ1027094 (study PRJEB26926, sample SAMN06164647) | human gut metagenome | biome: ENVO:00009003; feature: ENVO:2100002; material: ENVO:00002003 | host: Homo sapiens | place: USA | collected 2012 ...
GAGATGCAGCGTAGTCTCGTGGGCTCGGAGATGTGTATAAGAGACAGATGCAGAAATCTGCAAAGAAAATGCAATCAAAAAAACGACTGTCAATTTCATAATAGATAATATCTTTTTAAGAGTCGAAGACTGGTCCAACTCTAACATATTAAAAAAATTCATATATTTGTATATTGATTGTTAGTTAATTATTAGTGCTTCCAACACTAATTTTATTATCAAACTCATAACGGGAGATGTGGCAGCATTTCCCGTTTTTGTGTATCCATGGCATTCTATTTCATAGGCAATTCTTATTTAGAGGTTATACTTATATGTTTTCCTTTTACATGATAACTTATATTACTTAGACGCGACAATGCATCCATAACGTCTGTTACAGTCTCTTCCTGTATTACTCCGTTATAACGGATCTTTTCTCCCAATCCCGGTTGAAGCGTAATTTCCACATCATACCATCTTTCCAGATATTTACAAACAACCGACAGAGACATATCTTCCATATATAACTTATTGTCCAACCATCCATAAGAATGGGACAAAACACCTTCTACCTGCTTAATCTTATCCGTCTTCTTATCGAAAACAGCTATCTCTCCCGGCTTCATCCTCAACTTCTCGTTTCCTTTCTCCAGTTCGATACATCCCTCAACCAAAGAAGCCTGGATAACCGGATCATCAGCATACGCCTGCAAATTGAAAGAAGTACCCCAAACTCTCACGTTTAAACCTCCGGCCACTTTAATGACGAAAGGATCTTTACTCTTGGACACATCAAAAAATCCTTCCCCCTGAAAATCAACTTCCCGCGTTTTTTTCTTCGGATCATAAGAATAAACGACTTCAGAACCGGCGTTCAACTTGACCAAAGATCCATCCGGCAACATGATCTCCGAACGATTCCCATAATCGGCACTCATACTGACCAGAACCTCCGATCCTTTCTGAAAAGTTCCCATAAAAGACAAAGCTAACACTATCAACAAAGATGCGGCAACCCCGGAAGCCGTATATAACATGTTTTTCCAATATTTCCGAAGATATACTTTCTGTCGGTTTATCTTGTCAACCTTTTCCCATGCAAGATCAGGATCGAAAGCCTCAACTTCTGTATAACGATGAGATTCTTCCCAAATCTTTTTATACAAATTAAATTCTTTTCTATGGGACTCATCTTCGGCCAACCACTCAACTAATACCGGATCAAGACGTTTTTCATCTTCACCGTCCAGTAAATAGTCCACGATATAGTCTTTTATAGTTTTTTGTTCTTCCATGAATCTTGCTTTTATTATATGACACTATAAATAAAAAAAGGTCCTATTCCGGACCCGAAAAAATTATATTCCTTTTAATTCCAAACATCGCCTCAGCTTCTGAAGCGAGATCCAGATCTGATTTTTAATCGTTTTTATCGAGACATCGAGTTTTTCCGAGATTTCTTTTTGTTTCAATCCTTTTATCCGGTGCAGCAATAACACTTCTTTACAACGACCGGGAAGATGATCGATACAGCTATAAAGAGCGATCCGAAATTCTTCAGACTCGACCCGGTCGTCTTCATATGATAACTGATCCTGAGTTTCCGACAGATTATTAAAATAGACTTTTGAACGAAGATGATTCAATGCCAAATGTTTAGCCATCTTATAAAGATATCCGCCAACATTTTCTTTAATTTCAATCCTTTCCCGGTTCTTCCATATATTCAGAAAAAGCTCTTGCACAATATCCTCCGTATCACTTTTATCCATGAGCAGGCTATATACATATTGACAAAGACGGCCATAATAACGCTCAAACAGTTTATTATAACTGACGTAATCATTTTTCCTGATCGCCTCTATCAATCTTTCATCTGTGGTATTAGACATACTCTTATCCGGTTTATCTCCTTAGTGCCCAAATATACAACAAATTTTGGATTGAAACCGGAAACCTGAACTTTTTCCAAGGCAACCATACCAAAGAAAAAGCAGGAGCTTATCATATAAGTTTTTCCTATTTCCTCTGTCACTGTATCACTGATTCCTTTTTACCAATTGATATTCAGCCTGTTTTATTTGTGATATATGCCCGTTTTCTCTATCACTACTCTATCACTACCCTATCACTGGCAATTTGATAGGAAGACAGGCATCACGTTTATATACAACTGTATATAAGTGCATTGTAAATAACATAAACGATAGACACTCTATTCCCATCCCTGTAAATCACTCGATTTTTTTATGTAAAAACGGCTATAAAATAGGTGAAACCGGGTGGTTTTCATTGCTCGGCAAGGCACTTTAGTTGCCGGACACCCCCATGTTACCCCCTTTTACACCCGGATGTACCGGTTCTCTACACCCGGATGTAAAGGATGGCAACATGGGGGTGTTTACGGAATTATCTGCTTGTTTCTGCTAAAAAAAGAGAAGGCTTTTGTGGAATGAAGAACCGTATTTTGCCAATTTAATACCTATTATATTCGTTTTTACATTTGTTTATTCGATTATTTTATATGCTTTTTCAAAAGTAACAGAAGGCAATATGTTGGTTTCCAATCATATGATAAAAACGTCCTGTTTCAGGAGTGATAGAGGCAGTGATAGAGGAAAACCTCCTGTATCACTGTCTATAACGATTGAATATCAATAGCTACAACCTTCGTGGTGATAGAGTGATAGAGGATTTGCAGGAAACTTCGTATGTAATGCTTTGAAAATTCAAAGAATGTAACTAATAGACAGTTAGAGTCCATTTGTATCCTTATTCAAAATAATATTGACATAGATATTTTATATTCATCTCAATGTAAACATCAAATTTATATGCAGTTACATCCATATATCAAGATTAAATGAAAGAGCCGTGGATGAATACCAACCATAATTTAAAACAAATGCCATATCAAGACTAAAAATTTACCTTGATACAGCATTTGCTTTAAACTAATAAGAAATCTACAATATCCGTTGATACAATTTCTTTTCCTGAGGTTGTATGGAAGTAAGATCAGCTATTTTCACCGGTTGGCCGGTCGCAATGCTGTTACGTGCCGCAATACCGACTAGACAAGCCAAAGCTCCATCGCGAACACTAGCACACTGCTTATACGGATCTTTTATCCCAGGTAAAAAAATCTGATCCTTTAGCAATGCATCCCCTCCGCCATGGCCAGACGTTCCGAATGGAATCTGGATATACTCACGTTTTCCAAAATTCTTAAACAAAACAAGTTCATCAAAATTCACATCCGAAGTCGGACGGGATTCCTGTATCCAAGCCTCTAAACGCCCTTTCGTTCCGTTAAAGGCTATACGATAACCTTCATAAGGGCTGTAGGTTGTCAGGGAATAAGCGACCTGCACGCCATTTTTATAACGAATCGTTGCTGCCATTTTATCAAAGATATTGACATCATTCTTAAACACGCATCCGTCACGAAGATAACCATCATATTTTTCGTTGGCTACATATAAATTCATCAAATTTTTCTTCTTCGTAATGTCAAAGAAGAACTTACATTTGGAAGTATGAGGACAAGTACGGCAATTCTCTGCCCGGAACGTTCCGTTCTTACCATAATGATCCAAACTGCCCAATGCATACACACTTTCCGGATCACTGTCAATCCACCAATTTAGAAGGTCAAAGTGGTGACTGGCTTTATGCACCCACAAAGAACCGCTGCATTCTACCAAACGATGCCAACGACGAAAATAATCGGCGCCATGAGAAGTGTCCAGATACCAATGAAAATCAACAGATGTGATATCGCCAATCTCACCGGCACGGAGTAATTCCCATATTTTCGCACGATGTGGAGAATAACGATAATTAAATGTCACACGGCAATTCTTTCCTGTCCGTTTTTCTGCATCCAAAATTGCCTGGATCTTCTTTTCATCCGTTGTCATCGGCTTTTCCGTAATGATATCCGCGCCAAGTTCCATTCCACGGATAATAAAATGATGATGAGTACTATCCATAGTCGTTACAATCAGCACATCAGGCCTGGTTTCCTTCATCATCTTTTCAAAATCCGTATAAGTAGGACAGGAAGCCCCGATAATCTTCTTACCGGTTTCCACACGACCTTCATTCTTATCGCAAAGACCTACAAACTCAATGTAGTCAGGATAACTTTTCATTAAGTCATATCCCCACATAGAAGTACCTCTTCCGCCAGTACCAACAATAGCAAGGCGAAGTTTTTTCCCAGCAACATTCGGATTTTCAACAGCTTTTGCCGCTACTTCCGATAATGGATTCAATAAGGCTGCCCCAGTTATAGCGCCTGTCGCAGCTAAAAAGTGTCGTCGTGATATTTTATTCATAACCATCATATTTAATAGAATTATTTATAACCTTTATTTTGAACGAACACATCCAAGTTCGTCACTTCATACAATGCATCTTGAGGAAGAGGACGATAGATATGATAATCCTTGATCAACGTAATATCCGGATTATGCTCTTTCACCCATTCCACCATTTTGCCGGAACGTTTCAACATATACCAGCGGTTCAATTCACACCCCAGTTCACGTGCACCTTCTTCCAAGATAAAATCCATATCCATATCAGCAGCTGTTACCTTCAAGGCACTTTCATGTCCATCGATCAAAGCCCTTTTTCTCAGTTGAGTAATCACCTCTGCCGCTTTTTCCGGTTGGTTGGTTCTTACATACGCTTCAGCCAAAGTTATATAGACTTCTCCAAGGCGCATCAGAATCAAGTCTTTAAAACCTTCTTCCCGCTTAGCTGCATCACGACTCGGATCCAAATATTTAGTCATAGTGTGAAAACAAGATCGACCATTGATAGTCGGAATTCCAGTGTTAATATCATAAATATCCGAAATATTGTCAACAATAATACCTCGATCTTCATAACTCTTTATATACTCATCTGAAACCACATCTAATGTACGAATCAGTAAAGTGTCTGAATAATCAGGATCGTTGTTCCAATTATCAGGAATCCGACACCAAACTGATTGGAAAGTCTGATCCCGACGTTTGTCAAACTTACTGAAAAGACGGATATAATATAAGGTAGGCATCGTTGCACGATATTCACGCCCATATACGCGAGAATGGCTCCACAATCCATCAATATTAACATTCGGATTCTTTGCAGATTTATTATACCAACCCACAAAATTCCGATGCATAACATTAGCATCCATTTCTGCACGACTTACATTCATTCCGTTATATATTAAATCGCTTGTATATTGAATAGACCAAATTATCTCATCATTAATTTGATTATTTACATCAAAAATGGAAGCATAATCGTCTAATAATTTATAATTATAATCATTAATGATTGAATTACACAATGAAATAGTTTCTTCATAACACTTTTGTTTCGTATAGCCTGTATTGGAAAGTATCGTATCATCATAAGCTGACAATGCCATCAATACTCTCATTTTAAGAGCTTTGACTATGCCAATATTCATACGCCCCCATTGTGTATTTTGCGGCAAGTCCAAATGCCGGAAGGCTATATCCAAATCATCCAATATCCGTTTGAAGAAAACTGCAATGCCCGGCTGATAGCCATCTGTCACAACAGAATAGGATGGAGTATCTACATAATGGGATGCTGGACCATACGTTTCAACTATCAGAAACAAATAAAACGCACGTAAAGCATGAACCTCTGAAGTTAGTTTATTTTTCTTTTCTTCCGATGAAACAGAAGCCTGTTCAATATATTCTATTCCCTGATTTGCAACATTTAACCCTTTATACAAATATTTCCAATATTGCGAATTATAAACGTTTGAAATCATAAGAGGATCATTATAAAACATAATCTCTCCATAATTTGTACCAAGACCATTCGTTGCATAAGTAGTCAAATCTGTACCGCAATCTCCAACCTTATATAAACGTTCCGTCAAGTAACGATTCCGCTGATAGATACTTAAAATAAGTGACTCAATCCCTTCCTCCGTTTTCGCATACGTATCGCTAATTAAGCCTTTCGGTTCTTCTTCTAAAAAATCACAAGAAAAAGAGCTTACGGATAAGGCTAATAATAAAAAAATTGTTATCTTTTTCATAATATACGATTTATTAAAATGTTACATTAACTCCGAAATTATAACTACTGGGAACTGTAAAATTAATATTAGGTTGCTCCGGTATAATATCAAACTCTGCAGCTCTATACAAATAACCAATATTTCTCATTTGTACATAAAAACGTAATTTTTTGAAAGGGACTTTTTCCGAAAACAGACTTTCAAAGCTATATCCCAATGTTACATCTTGAATTTTAATATGATCTCCTTTCTGATAGCCATTACAAGAACGATAGGTATCATAAGTACTTACCTGATCCGCACGTGGAAAACTATTTGATGGATTATCTGGAGTCCAATAATCTATGGAAGGCAACCAACGCTGTCCATCCATAGTAACGTCATCATACGGAGATGGTTTCACCAAATATCCCCATCTTGAGTTCAAGTTGAATGAGAAATCAAAGTTTTTATATTGGATATTTGCACCAAGAGAGGCCATCCATTTCGGACGAACCTGTCCCAATATGACTCGATCATCGGCAGCACTGATTGAACCATCACCATTCTGATCCTTAATCTTGATGTCACCGACTTTAGCATTATATTGGGCAGCAGCCTCTTCTTCTCCTAACTGCCAAACACCTATTTTTTCATAATCATAGAACACACCCAACGGTTCTCCGATAAACCATTTATTATTAGGCAAATCCTCACCACTGATCAAAGCCGTAATCTTTTCCCAGTTTCTGGATGCATTCAGTGAAATATCTACATTCAGATCTTTTGTTCTTACCGGATTATAATTCAGATTAAATTCAACTCCGGAAGTCTCTGTTTCCCCGATATTCTGCCAAATATCATTGAAACCGGTAAACGAAGGAATCGTTCTCTTCATCAACAAATCACTCGTCTTTGTATTATAATACTCGACATAACCATTCAATTTATTATTGAACAGTCCAAAATCAACCCCTGCATTTACAGTTTTGGATATTTCCCAGCCAAGATCAAGATTCACGATCGAAGTTGGGCTATATACATAGAACTTATTAGATGAATCTTCTCCAAACAGATAAGCCGACTGAGACAAAGTTGCCAAAGTCTGATAAGGGGAAATAGCTGTATTACCTACCGTACCATAAGATATACGAAGTTTCAAGTTATTGATCCAATTTACATCTTGCATAAAGTGTTCATCTTTCATGCTCCAGCTAACACCTCCGGAAGGGAAAACCGCCCATTGATTACCTTTTGCCAAACGAGAAGAACCGTCTGTACGGAAAGCTACATTGAAATAATATCTATTTTTGTAATTATAACGTAAACGCCCTAATACAGAAGCCAAAGCCCAATTTTGGAAACTACTTCCAATTTTAATATTTTCTGCATTGGAACCTAAGTTATGATAAGAAGTATATTCTACCGACTGATTATCTCCAGACAATGTTCCACTATCATATCGACGACTTTGAATTTCACCAACCAAATCGACAATCAAGTTATGATCCCCAAAACTATTCTCATACGTAATAATATGGTTCAATGTCCATTGATCATAATTATTATAGTCTTTCCCTGAAGTTGTTTTCACACCCTTATTTCGATAAGCATTCTTACCATAAAAATATCCACGCTTATAATCCGAAAATATATAACCGAAATTCGTATGCATACTCAACCATTTATTGATTTTAACATGAGAAGTTAAATTCAGATTCAATAGATTATTTTGAGTATCATCCACAAATTGTCCAGGTATATCATCTGCCAACGGATTATAACCAGATGTATTCAATGGATTCGGGAAATAATTCAAATCACCATTTTCTAAATAAGGATTCGACAACGGAGTCATATAAAGAATCTCCGTATTAAGTTTCTGGAAACCAGAAACATTATTTCTTTTCAAACGGATCGTTGTTCCCAATGTCCAAAAATTTGCTAAATCGTAGTCAGCAGCCAAAGTTAAGTTATAATTTTCCGAATCATTAGTTTTATAATAACCTTGTTCGTTGTCATATTTAAATGACAATAATAAGCGAGTCTTTTCTCCACTATTACTAACACTTAAATGATAACTTTGCGTCAAAGCATTACGATATAGCAAATCCTGCCAGTCTGTATAATTACCACTTTTGATGATATCCAATTCTGATTGGGTGAAAACATCCTCGTCTGTAAAAGGATTGTCCCATCCATGCGCATATCGGTATCCGTCACGACGGAACTGGGCATATTCCTCTCCCGACTGTAACTTCATCATATGAGGAACATTCAAGCCGACATAAGAATTAAAATTCACTTCACGATTCACTCCTTTCTTTCCTCTTTTAGTCGTTACCAAAATGACACCATTTGCGCCCATAGAACCATAAATGGCGGAACTTGCTGCGTCTTTCAACACTTCAATTGATTCAATATCATAAGTATTTACACTCCCCAAGCTTCCGGGAATACCGTCCACTATGATCAGCGGATTATTTCCTGCATTTAAAGATCTTGCTCCACGGATATAAATTTGCTGATCATCTCCTGCATATCGTGCCGACTGAATATCCAGACCGGCTACTTTTCCCTGCAAGGCATCTTGGACATTGCTTGTTGAAGCAGCACTAATGGTCGATCCTTTGACTGTAGACATAGCACTTACAATATCTCTTTTTCTGGATGTACCATAACCGATCACAACAATTTCATCTAAATTCTCCGTATTCTCAGCCAAAGAAATATTCAATATGTTCTTCCCGTCCACCCTTATCTCTTTGGTATCATAACCGATATAGGAAACCAAGAGAACAGCCGAAGGAGAAATATCCAGACTATATTGACCATTCAAATCGGTAACAGTACCATTCGTCGTCCCCTTCTCCACAACATTCGCGCCGATGATCGGTTCTCCTTTTTCATCTTTGACAATACCTGTGACTTTTTTTGTTTCGGAAGATGCCGGGGCTTTTCTGGAAATGATTACATGGCCGTTGCTGAATGTGACGGAACAGTTCATGCCTTCCAGCAATTGTTCCAGGACATTCTTGACGTTGTCGCCGGCCGGAACTTTCTTGATCACGCGTGAATCGTTGACATCTTGCGTGTTGTAATCTACGAAGAGTTTCGTTTGTTGTTCGATTTGCTTGAAAGCCGCCTTTAAGGTTAAATTATTGCCAGACAAACGAACCTGTTGATTTTGAGCAAATACGAACGAGCTACCAAAAGACAGGGCTCCAATTATACATAGGCGGAAAAGCGTTTTTCCCGCTTTTATAGGTATTAGATTAGTTAATTTCATATATTTGTATGTTTGAAAATTGAATATTAATTATTTTCAACGTTTTACGTTGAGTCCCAAAAAGTCACAATTCGGTTTCAAACGCCGGAAAGAGGGATTTTCGCACTTTCGTTCTTTCCGGTTTTCTTTTGTTCATCCTGTTCCTCTCCTCTCTTTTTAATTTATAAATACAACATTTCCCTTTATCTTGAAACGAATGCCGATCAACTGCTGCAAAACAGCCAGCACATCCTCCAGGGTTTCATGCGGGGCAAACTTGACGTTGTAATGCTCGTCCGCATATTTCTGGGAATTATAATGGATCGTCACATTAAACTTCCGTTCCAGCGAAGCCATCAGATGGCTGAAAGAAACATTCTCGTAAATCAGGTAGCCGCTACGCTCCATCTTATAAAGCAAAGCATCGACCGGCCGGACCGTTACCGTATGCGCCGCATGCGAATAAACCAGACGTTCGTTCGGCTTCAAGATAGCCGGCAGGTGTTCGCCTGCCTTTACATCCACTTTGACACTCCCCTCTTCCAGGATCGTGCTCGTGCAAGAATCAGCTGGATAGGAAGCTACTGTAAATACCGTACCCAAAGCCTGCACGTCCAGATAAGTCGTCTTCACAATAAAAGGTTTTTCCGTGTTTTTCCGAACCGTGAACGACGCTTCGCCAGTCAGGTAAACCGTACGGGTTTCCGTATCCGTAAAGTCTTTCGGGTAAACGAGCAGTGAACCGGCATCGACCCATACCTGCGAACCATCCGGCAAAATGACCTGCCGGCTCTCACCATAAGGGACAAACAACTCTGCCATCTCTACATGCCGGACAGGTTGTAGGCGATCCGTAACAAAAAAGGTCACTGCTCCCGTTAATAACATCAATGCAATTACCGCTGCATATTTGATCCACCCGCGATACATCGGGACAGTATTCCGACGGACCGGTTCAACCTGTAAATGTCTTTGCAGGGCATCCCAGTCTTCGCGGGTTTCAGCAGTCGCCTCTGCAGGCAAATGTTCCCAAAAGGCCTGCAACATATCGCTCTTTTCAGAAGCTCCGCCTTCCGCCCGTAGCCAGCGGCCGAACAGGACACGTCCCGAACGGGAGAAATGCTTTCCGAAATAAAGCTGTATGATTCGTTTTATATTATTATCATTTGTCATAAAATCCCATGCTTTATAATGGAGTCGGTTTGCTGTGGGAGTACACACAATCGAATATGCCTTTTTTCTCAACTTTCTTTCATTCTGTTTGGCTGATTTGATTTAAGTGTAGTTTGTTTTCGACAATGTCGAGATCATATTTGACAATACGGTTCAAGTGTGCAAAAGAAAAAATAGATAAAGGACTTTTCGAAGAATGGCAAGGGCGGCGGTCAAGTGATTTTCCACTGTCCGTTTACTGATATCGAGGCGCTTGGCGATTTCGTCATTAGACAAACCTTCCTCACGGCTCATCCGGTATATTTTGCTTCGCTGGGGAGACATGCGCTCGACCGTACGGTTGATGATCGATTGCAGCTCGCGGACGAACAAGGCTTCTTCCTCTGATTCGGCTTGGCAGGCATCCTGCAGGTATTCGTTCGTATATTTTTCCGAGACAATGAGACGGTCGAAATAGTCGTACACGGTAAAACGCGCCATCTGGAATAGATAGGAGGAAAAAGAACGGACATTTTTAAGTTTTTCACGGTCTTTCCACAACGAGAGAAACAAATCCTGGGCCATATCACGACTGACTTCCTTATCGTGTGTCAGACCGATAAGGAAATTTACCAACCGAGGTTGGTACTGGAAAAATAGATGCTCGAAAGCTTCCACATTTCCGGCAGCGATCTCCTTCAACTTATTTTGCTCCTCTGGTAATTCCATAATAGATGCGAAATAGCGAAAAATATCAGAATAATCAAAATAAAAGTTTGCAACTCAGTTGCATTAATTTTGTTGTACTTTTACCGTATCGAGAAAAAGAGTAAAGTCATGTCAACAAAACAATGCGAAGAGAAACTCAAAGATAAAGGCGTACGCCCGACAGCCGCCCGAATTCTTATATTGCAGAAACTGTCGGAACAAACATATCCCATTTCCTTGCTCGAATTGGAGGCACAACTGGAAACATTGGACAAATCGACCATTTCACGCTCTTTAGCGATCTTGTTGGAGCATCACGCCATCCACGCTTTCGAGGACGGAAGCGGGTCGATGAAATATGAAATCTGCCGGAGCGACACCGAGACGTGCTTTATTGAAAACAGGCATATCCATTTCTACTGTGAGGTTTGTCACAAGACCTATTGTATGGATCATATAAAAATCCCGGTCGTGCAGTTGCCCGAAGGCTTCATCATAGATACGATCAACTACACGGTCAAAGGAATCTGCCCGGCATGCAAGTCCCCAAATCTGTAAAACGCAATCGAGTTGCAAAAATATCTTCGGTTCTTTGCATCGGAATAATAAAAACAGATTGAATCATGGAAGCTAAAACAACTTGCCACTCAGGATGCGGATGCAGTTGCGGACATAATAAAGGAGAAGAACACCCGAACGTGGTATTGCCGATCCTGTCTTTCATCCTGCTCATTGTGGGGCTCATCTTAAACCATACCGGACAAGGCTGGTTCTCGCCGACAGTAAAGCTCGTCTGGTATCTGGCTGCTTTCCTCCCAGTAGGACTGCCTGTCATACGGGCAGCTTATCACGAGGCTTTGCGAAAAGACTTCTTCACCGAGTTTACATTGATGTCGGTCGCTTCGACCGGAGCTTTCAGCATCGGCGAATATCCGGAGGCTGTAGCTGTCATGCTTTTTTATACGGTTGGAGAAATGCTGCAAAACAGGGCTGTCGAACGTGCTTCACAAAATATCAGCCGTCTGCTTGATGTCCGTCCCGAACGTACGAACGTATTTCGTGAAGGTAATTATATCAATGTCTCCCCGAAAGAGGTACGGACAGGTGAACGAATCGAGGTAAAACCGGGCGGACGCATACCGCTCGACGGGATTTTACAGGAAACCGAAGCATCGTTCGACACCTCCGCCCTGACAGGCGAAAGCATGCCCCGCATACTTCGGAAAGGGGATGAAGTCCTGGCGGGAATGATCGTACTGGGACAAACCGTCCGCATAGAAGTGAACCGTCCCTATGAACAAAGCGCATTAGCCCGCATTTTAGTGCTGGTGAAAGATGCAGCCGAGCGTAAAGCTCCTGCCGAACTGTTCATTCGTCGGTTCGCACGGTTCTATACGCCTGCCGTGATCGTGTTGGCTTTGCTGATCGTCACGGTTCCGGCATTTGCCGGATTGATGATGCCGTCTTTCCAATACGTTTTTCATGACTGGTTGTACCGGGGATTGGTCTTTTTAGTTATCTCCTGTCCGTGTGCCTTGGTAATCAGCGTACCGTTGGGATATTTCGGAGGTATCGGAGCGGCGTCACGTGCCGGCATCTTGTTCAAGGGTGGTAATTATCTGGATGCCATCACCCGGATAAATACCATTGCATTCGACAAAACAGGTACATTGACCACTGGCTGCTTCGACGTGACGGATATGCAGGCGCATAGAATTTCCGAGTCGGAACTATTGACCTTGCTTTTATCCGTCGAACAGAAAAGTACCCACCCGATCGCACAAGCGATCGTCCGCTACGCAAAGAAACAGAATATCTCTGCAGCAAGCGTATCGGAGATGCATGAACTGGCCGGACACGGCGTGGAGGCCGTCATCGGTGGACAGGAAGTGCTTGTCGGGAATATCCGCTTAATGAAAGAGCGCGGGATTTCCATCCCCGAAGAGTTGTCCGACCAAGTAGCGACCGTAGTTATCTGCGCCATCGATAAAAAATATGCCGGCCATCTGCTATTGTCCGATACGTTGAAAGACGATGCCGTAGAGGCGATTGCCAAACTGAGGAAGTTAGGAGTGACGGATATCCGTTTGCTGTCGGGTGATAAAAAAGAGATTGTCAAATCTTTTGCCAGACGTTTAGGTATCGACCGGGCATACGGAAACCTGTTGCCGGAGGATAAGGCGGCACATATCCGGGAAATGGTTGAAGAGCCGGGCAAATCCGTAGCTTTTGTCGGAGACGGAATGAATGATGCTCCGGTATTGGCACTAAGCCATGTAGGGATTGCGATGGGCGGACTCGGTTCGGATGCGGCAATCGAGAGTGCCGACGTCGTTATCCAGAACGACCAGCCGTCCAAGGTGGCGACCGCCATCACGATCGGGCGCAAGACGCGTACGATTGTCCGTCAGAATATCATAGGGGCACTTGTTGTAAAAGGGATTGTGTTGTCGGCAGGTGCATTGGGATACGCCACGTTGTGGGGGGCAGTCTTTGCTGATGTCGGTGTCGCTCTGCTGGCAGTCCTCAACTCGGTCCGCATACTGAACAGGAAGGTATGGTAAAACGGGGATATTGACATATCCCCTTGTCCCCGCATCAAGTGCGGGGCCGCAAAAGGACAGACCTTATCAATCGGATTTTTATAAGGTCGGTTTTAATGCGATCCCGCGTCAAGCACGGGAACAGGACAGTTTTGACATACCCTCATACATTTTGACACGCAGCCTCGTTTATGATCGTTTTTCACTTTCCTTTCAGAAAAGGTTTTCCATTTTTCCAAATCACCTCTTCCTGTGTGATATACCAGGTTTTTCCGTTATCGTTATTTCCCTGATAGAACAGATAAGTTCGACCGTCCAAATCGGTAAAAATATGAGGATGACCGGATTCGCTGGAATTCCATTCGCCGGGTTTGCCGTTCTTAAGGAAAGGTTCTTCCGAAAGACGTTTCCAGACAATGCCGTCTTCGCTTTCCGCCACTCCGATCTGTTGAGGGGCATTATTGTAAGCTCCGGCATAAAACATATAAAGTTTGCCACCTTTCTTTGCGATCGAAGCCCCTTCGATACATTTTCCTTCCCACGGATACACGGGATACAGGATAGAGGAATCCGTTACCTGTACCCAGTCTTCCCGGTTGAAATTGGTATTGCCCGGAGCAACAGCTACTCCCTGCATCTGGATGTCGTAGTTTTTATCGCGGGTTGCAAAATAGAGGAAATAGCGTCCTTTGAACTCACACACTTCCGCATCTATGGCACGCCCACAAGTCCAATCTCCGACCGGATGGAAAATCGGATTCGTCGGATTCCTTCTAAAATGAATGCCGTCATCCGATATGGCATGGCAGATGGCATCTTTCTTCCCATTCCCGTATGTCTGATAAAACAAATGCACCTTTCCATCCTTCACCAACGCACCGGGTGCACAAAGTCCTTTCTTCTCATAATCAGCTTCGGGAGCAGGCGTGATCTCGCCCACCTTCGTCCAGTTCATCAAATCCTTACTCTCCGCAATCCCAATATTCCAACCAGAAGTAGGTTCCCCCTTCATCGGCGGAATGGAATGGTACATCAAATAGCGCCCCTGAAAATTAACCACATGCGGATCTTTCGAATAAGGGACCCCGACACGGGAGGTATCGCCGTATAGCATGAGGGGACGAGCAGAAGAGCCCTGTGATAAAACTAACTGAAAGTTTCCCCATAACAATAGAATAATCAAAACAAGTTGCTTCATAAATACTATCTGATCTTTTTTAATTGACAAATGTAACTAATATTCTTCTAAATAAATTCGTAAATCGGATTTACAATAAATGATACAGCCTATCCTTCTATCCTTTTACCATTAAACAGGGAAACAAAGGGCAAGCCATATACATTATTTATTTCAAGTAAGGTTTACCATCCTTCCATAAAACTTCTTGCTGTGTAATATACCAAGTCTTACCATGATCATTATTACCTTGATAGAACAAATAAGTCCGTCCGTCAAGATCGGTAAAAAGGTGAGGATGACCAGATTCACTTGAATTCCATTCTCCCGGTTTTCCATTTCGTAAAAAAGGTTCTTCCGACAGACGTTTCCAGTTCAAACCATCTTCACTGACAGCAACCCCGATCTGCTGAGGAGCATTATTATAAGCTCCGGCATAAAACATATACAGTTTATTATCCTTCTTAACAATCGAGGCACCTTCAATACATTCTCCCTCCCAATCACACTCTGGATACAAGATCGATTTATCACAAGCTTGTGTCCAGTCTTCCCTGTTAAAATCAGTATTCAAAGAAGCTGTTGCCACTCCTTGCATTTGTATTTTAAAATCCTTGTCACGAGTTGCAAAATAAAGAAAATACTTTCCATTGAATTCACAAACTTCAGCATCAATAGCCCGTCCACAGTTCCAATCACCCGTCGGATGAAAAACCGGATTACTCGGGTCGCGATCAAAGTGGATACCATCAGTTGACACAGCATGACAGATTGCATCATTTTTTCCATTTCCATAGGTTTGATAAAACAAATGAATTTTGCCATCCCGAACTAAAGCACCAGGTGCACAAAGCCCATTCTTTTCATAAACGGCATTCTTTTCCGGCGTTATTTCACCGACTTTCGACCAATTAACCAAATCTTTACTGGATGCGATGCCAATGTTAGCACCAGAACCAGATACATCCAATCTCGGTGGAAGCGTATAATACATCAAATAACGTCCCTGAAAATTCACGACATGCGGATCTTTTGAAAAAGGAACTCCACGACGAGAAGTATCTTCATACATCATCCTCGGTTGCTGGGGTTTACCCAGCAACGAGAAAAACAAACAAGTCAATAATAAAACATATACTCTCATTTTTATTGATTCTAAATGATTAATTGCCATAACCAGGATTCTGGGTAAATTCCTCCGGATTCGAAACATTTGTCAACTGATCACGCGGTATCGGGCGTAATACATGATAATCTTTAAATTTCCCTGCAGTCATAGGACTGATTTCAGGATCATTCATACGCTCCATCAATTTGTCCGTCCGTTTCAAATCATACCAACGATGCATTTCTCCCATCAATTCACGAGCTCTTTCATCCAAAATAAAGTCAATCGTCACATCGGAAGACTTAATCTCCATCTCCGCTTCATGCCCAGGTACAGCGGCACGGCGACGAACCACATTAATATATTCAGCTGCTTTCTGAGTATTTCCAGACAGGAATGCAGCTTCAGCAGCCAACAAATATGTATCAGCCAAACGATAAACAAAAACATTACGCGATCCGGCTGTCCAGTTAACTTCTGGACGCAGGGGATCCAAATGTTTCACCAAATAAGCATACATTTTATAAGAAGTAAAACGAGTATTCGACGGCCATTCCGCATTCGGATTCTGCTCAGACTGGACATCCATCAGAGGATCGATTTGTTCACGCATATATTCCGGAAGAAATACCAAAACAGGCCAAACTTCTTTAATCTGTTCCGGTGTCCAAGGTTCTCTTGGATCAATCATGGCCAACTCTCCTTTTGTCCAAACCTTTTCTTCCACTTTTTTGGTAAACGGGCTGAAAACATTCTCCGTCACAGAATTTTCCGTTACATTCCACCGAGAAATAAAACAATCATCCCAACGTTGATCTTTCGTTTTGTCAAACAAACTTATTGCAAAATCAGAAGAACGCTCACGGCTCCAAGGTCTGCCATACTCAATAACTCTCTTTACAGCAGGATGTTCTTCCGAATAGGCTGAACAAAAGTACATATGGGCTGTATTACCATCTCCATTTAATTCCGCATTTTGCGTATACAAAACAGAGAAAAGGACTTCCGAATTATTTTTATTATTGATATCCCATAATTCTGCGTGCGATTTAACCAACGAATATTTACCAGAATTGATCACCTGCTCGGCATAATTCAAAGCTTTTTTCAAATCGTCATCACTCCGTTTCAAAGTAAGATACACTCTCGACAGATGGTGCATAGCTGCATATTTTGTTATATGCCCGAATTCAGATGCCTGGTAAGTTTCCGGCAAGTTTTCTACAGCAAATTCCAAGTCTGTAACAATTTGATTCCAAACTTCATCTACTTTTGTTTTATGTGCAGTAGTCTCTACTGAATTTGTCGGCTTCAACGGCATAGGAATATCACCAAACTGCTGTACCAGATGATAAAAATAGTGTGCTCTGATAAATAACGATTCTGCAAGAAAACGTGTTTTTAGATCTTCATCCAATCCAGGAATATCATTATTTTCCAGACTCTCAATAACTGCATTACACTGATTCACGGATTTATAACAACTATACCAGAAACTCCTGACATCAGCATTTGTCGCATCAATCGTCCAATTATACCATTGCTCATGTCCTTGATGACCGATCCATATATCCGAAGGACCTTCACACATATAAATCAAGTATTCCTGTATATACATTCCCCTTAAGGTTGAATACAATCCATTGACACCATTGGTTATACCATCTTTCGTCGTATAAAAATTACCAACAGTCACTTTATTATAAGCCGTCTCATCCAAGAAGTCGCAAGACGACAAACATAGCAGAGACAACGAACCTATCAATATTTTATTTAGTATTTTCATATTCTACTTTCAATTAATCAGATTATTAGAAACTTGCATTTACTCCAAATATAAACGAGGTTAACGGACGGTGGTCTGTATAGCTATTACAGTTTTCCGGATCCAGTCCTACATAATCACTCTTTGTCCATGTATATGGATTTTCAACCATAAAATATACCCTGAATTTTTCACTATAAAACTTTTTCGAAATCTCTTTCGGTAAAGTATATCCCAAATTAATATTTTTCAGACGTATAAATGACAGATCCCGATAAGCATAATCACTTGACACCAATAACTCCTGTGGATTAGTTATCGCAGGTTTCGGACAAGCATTAGAAGGATTATCCGGTGTCCAAAAATCAACATCCAGATGATTATAACGAGTTGATCCAGCCTCGTCAGTCAATACTCCTAATAGCTGTCCATACTTCTGACGTGTATAGAAATAAACATTCAAATCGAAATTCTTATAATAGAATCCTGTAGAAAGTCCTGCTGTCCATTTGGGTATTTTATTGAATGTATGCAAATCGCCTTCATCATAAACCCCATTATTATTTACATCTTCTATTTTAGGATTACCAGGTTCACGTCCATACTTTGCCGCTTCCTCCTCTTCTCCATATTGCCAAACTCCTATATATTTATACAGACGTTCAACGTAGAGAGGTTGCCCAATGAACCATTTATTTCCCGGACTATCTTCCTTTCCATTGAACAACTCGACAATTTCATTCTTGTTATAGCCAAAAGTCAAATCTACTGTCCATCTGAAATCTTTTGTCACAACAGGTACAGTGTTCAAGGCTATTTCAATACCCGAATTACGTGTCTTACCTACATTTTGCCAAGTAAATTCATACCCTGTATTGATCGGCAAATTACGTTTCATCAATAGATCACGTGTATTACGAATATATCCGTCAATAGAACCACTGATCCTGTTATTCAAGAAACCAAAATCCACACCGACATTATACTCTTCTGTACTTTCCCACCCCAATTGATTATTAGCCAACTCGGTAGGCAGATATCCCATTGCCGACTGCTCGGTTGTCCCGAAATAATACACATATTTACCTAAAGCTCCTTGTGTTGCATACTCAGAAATTGCCGTATTACCGGAATTACCCCAGCTCAAACGTAATTTCAGATTAGAGAGCCAATCAACTTCCCGAAGGAAAGACTCATCATTCATACGCCAAGCCAATGCAACAGACGGAAAGAAGTCCCATTTATTACCTTTTGCCAAACGGGAAGAGCCATCGTAACGTCCAGTCAATGTCAACAAATACCGATCCTTAAATGTATAATTAACTCTTCCCATAAATGACAACAAAGCCCATTTACGTACAGAAGAAAGACGTGTAAATACATCCGGTGCTTCATTCACATTAAACCACGAACCGTAATAAGGCATATCCTGTCCAGTCAAACCGACCAATTCTGCTTTATCTGTCTGCATATCATGCACCAACGATACATCCAAACTATGATCATTCAATACCTTCTTATAATTCAGGACATTCGTAAAAGTAATCTGTTGCTCGTTCGTTTTTTTGTATTCAGCAGACGGAGAAGCCAACTGGCGAGCTTGAGAAGTAGAACTCTTATAAACTCCATTCTCGATTGACGACAAGCCATATGTCAAACTTGTTCGGAATTTCAAGCCTTTGATTATTTCCCAATCTGCAAATAAGTTCAAAAGGATACGGGTACGTTTTTCTTTATTGTCTACATTATTCTTATCAGTATCGAACAAAGGATTCGAATGCAATACCGTCTGATACCAACCACTATTATAGAAGCGTAAATCACCATTTTCATCATACACCTCCGTTAAAGGATCCAGTACAGTACCATATTTCCAAACACTATTATCTCCATTATTACGGGTTGTCAGTGCCAATAAAGAAGAATAACCGACTTTCAAGTTCTTTGCTAATTCCATATCCCCATTAATACGGGCAGAGAAACGTTCATATCCCATATTATCAATAATACTTTGGTCTTTATTATAACCTAACACTAACATATTACGGTTACGACCATTCGACTGGTTGATACTGACATTATGATCCGTTTTATAGCCCGTACCGCTAAACATCAAATCTTGCCAATCTACAAATTGTCCGGAGTTCAAGGCTTTTAATTGAATATCATCAAATATTTCCTTATCTGTCTTTCCATAATTAGCCATTCTTTTCCAGTCTGCATATTTTTCACCACTCATCATATCATAATTTTTGAATGACTTGGACACACCGACATATCCGTCATAACTAACAGACAGTTTAGCTTCCTTACGGGCACGTTTTGTCGTAATGATAACAACACCATTTGCTCCTCGAGAACCATAAATAGCAGTGGATGAAGCATCTTTCAAAACATCAATCGACTCGATTTCTGCCGGATTGATCTCATCGATCTTTCCTCCGAACGGAGCATCATCCACCACTATCAATGGATCATTGCCCGCATTGATCGAATTATATCCACGGATCACAATGGTAGAAGATGCTCCGGGAGAGTTTCCCATCGTAATATCCGCACCTGCAATTTTACCTTGCAATGCTTGCATAGGATCTTTCATCACAGCCTGATTCTGAATCGATGAAGATGAAATCTGTGAAACAGATCCTGTCAGGTCGCGTTTTTTGACAGAACCATAACCAACCACAACCACTTCATCCAAAGCTTGTGTATCTTCCTTCAATTGGATGTTCAATGTTGTCTTACCTTTACTAACCGCAACATCCTTGTCCAAATATCCGATGTACGTTATACTTAATTTGGAACCTTCGGATATCGACAAAGAGAAATTCCCATCCATATCCGTAATCGTACCATTAGACGTTCCCTTTTCAACAACATTCGCACCGGCAACAGGTTCGCCATTTTCATCTTTCACAATACCTTTCACGATGATCTGCTTTTGCTGAGTGATAGATGGTTCCGCAGCTTCTTTCTTGGAAATTACAATCATCTTGCCCTGGACGGAATAAGACAATCCATTATCCAATATGGCAGATAGCACTTCTTCCAAGGATGCATCTTTAAAATCTCGCGTAATCTGCTTCCGTTCATTTACCTCGTCTTTCTTGTAAATGATGGAATACTGTAGTTCTTTCTCTACTTCCGCTAATACTGTTTTTAAAGGAACATTTTTAAATTGCCGGGTGATCCGCTGTGCATTCATGGAGGTAGCCCCAGAAAGCATCAAGGCAAGGATTAACGCCCTTCCTACATGTTTTCTATACATAAACCAATAAATTAAAGAATTAGATTTAATAATATATTAACAATTGCGCTATTGTTTTCGAATATAAATATCCCGGTCCCGCCGTTCATAACGGATCGGAATAATCTCGGATAGAGCGTGAAAGACATCTCCGACAGTCTCTTCATTGCGAAGTGATACGCGGAAAGCTATATCTTTTTCCAAGTCGTCTCCCAAATGAATCTGAACGTCATATTTACGGGATAGGCGGACTGCCAGCTCATTGAGCGTGATTTTATCATATTCAACTCTCCCTTCTGTCCAGGATTTATATTGAGAAGCCTGAACCTTCTGACGGGAAAAACTTCCGTTTTGTTTGTCAAGACTCAGCAATTCTCCCGGTGCAACCGGAATATGCCTCCCTTTATATCTGTCTCTTATACACATCTCCGAGCCCACGAGACTACGCTGCATCTC
>ERZ1027094.547-NODE-547-length-21137-cov-14.227682_pt1 | contig 21137 bp, 22 predicted proteins | sample MGYA00519410_ERZ1027094 | MGnify/ENA primary metagenome ERZ1027094 (study PRJEB26926, sample SAMN06164647) | human gut metagenome | biome: ENVO:00009003; feature: ENVO:2100002; material: ENVO:00002003 | host: Homo sapiens | place: USA | collected 2012 ...
AATAGTCTCCATTACTTCCTCTGTCACATCTACAAAAAAGTCTGTTGTATAAACATCAGGATAAAGTTCCCGAAGGTTAATTTTCTTCATTATGTACCTCCATTTCGATTCACGGGTGATTGACGGGTGAATCGAATGGAGGCGGAGACCGACACCGGCAGACAACCGGGTCATCTCCGAAAAAATGGCAACAAAAAACGCCAGATTTCCATGAGGGAAAACTGGCGCGCCAAGAACAGCCATTATTATACTGAATCACATGGAACGATAATGCCGATGCAATGTTATACTTGCCCAGAGGAGGAGCAATGCTTTTTTTAACTGATGTAGATCATGTGAGCTTTGAAAAAGTAAAAGGGGCACGGCAAAATAACCTCCAATCGGCTACCGTGTCCCTGCAAGTCGTCATAGGTTTGTACAAACGCAAAGAAACGGCGGCTCTGAAATCAAAGCCGCCGTTTCATAAGGCGCGTGAAAATATGTCTGCTGTACGACGGCTTTTTTTCTTTTGCCGTCGTCCGGCAGATTAACATATGAAACTATAATTCATTGATGGTTGCAGTAATTGGCATATTGCGAATTCTCTTTGCAGGAGCATAAACAGACACAATAGCAGATATGAAGATAAAGGCAACGACAATTCCAAACCACAGGATAGGAAATCTCCACTCAATTCCAAAATAATGTGTAATTAGACGATTATATAAAAATCGACTAAGCGGGAGTCCAATGCCACATCCAACTATCAAACCAGAAATTGCATAGGTGTACGCTTCCGCAGAAATCATTCGTTTAAGCTGCCTATTATCCATACCAACAGCTCGCATTGCACCATACTGCTTAATTCGTGCAGATACACTCATAGAGATACTATTGACGATATTAAACAGCGAAATAACTCCGATAATAGCTAAGAAGCCATAACAAACAATTCGTGCAGCCCAATATGTAGCATTATTTTGTTTATTGCCTTCACGCTGATCTGTAATGATAATATCATCGTTTTCAAGACTTCTAATTTCTGCTATTGTTTCTTCAGTAGCGTTTGAATCTAACTGAATTCCAATAAGACCATACTTTGTATCGCCCATGATACGGTCAAATGTTTCCTGTGAGCAAATAATAATCAAATCATCTCCGAATAACCCTTGTGATAGAGCGCAAGTAATCTCAACTTCTTCGCCTGCAAACTGGATGGTATCACCGATGTGCAAGGAATTGTTTCTATTAAATACGGTTGCCACTTTGTTACTGTTCCCGTAAACTGTATCTAATGATCCCTGAGCAATACTACCTTTTGAGTAATCTAGAAGTGTATCATCATAAGAAACAATATTGATATGGTCTATTCCTGCTCTTGAAGATGTTGCAGGAATGTTTTCTACATAGCTACTTCCATAAGCATTTGCAACCCCATCTATTTTTTTGATTTCATCGACCAGGCTGCGCTCAATATCCATTTTATTTGCATAACTGGATAATGCTATATCGGCTGATGTGACACTCAACGATGGAACAAGTTGCTTTGCAAAATCTAAAATTACAGAAAAAGAAAAAACCAGCATAATAGTCAGTGCAAAGGAAGTCGTCATCAGAAACCAGTTTTTCTTTTTTTCAACCGCATGATGTATGCCAAGTGAATTATCAATTTTTCCTAAGCTAAACTTGATAGCGTGTTTAACAGAAGATTTATTATCTACATTGCCAGAAACCGCAGATATGGGTGAAACTTTAGCAGCCCGCTTTGCTGGGGATTGTGCTGCTAAAAATACTGTTACCACTCCAACAACTACACCACTGATAAGTCCAACAGGGCTGATCTGAAAGACTGGCGTTGTAGAAAATTCTCCACCAATTCCATAATGAAGTGTGGCACAAATAATCCAACTAATTATTGTTCCAAAAACCACTCCAATAGGTACCGCGGTTTTACACCAGTTCAATGCCTCCAAACGGACAAAGCGGATAATTTGTTGACGACTTGCACCAATGCAACGCAACATTCCAAAAAATTGAGTTCGTTGCGCAATGATGCTATTCATACTGCCAGAAATCATCAATATTCCTGCCAACAACACTAAAACAAATAGAATTGCTGCCAATCCGTACATACTCTGCATCGCTGTATTGTTGCTTTGCCCAGCCATGCCCATAACGCCGGTATTTTCAGAAATACTCCCATCGGATAATTGGTACTGTGTCTGTAGTTCTGTTATTGCATTTGCCGCTTTCGCTGCACTTTCAAACTGCACATAATAAGTCAACTCATTGTTTGTTACTCCGTTTTGTGCCATAACAGAAGTAAATGCACTTTGTGTCAGATAAGAGCCTATCAAATAAGTCTGATTGTTATAATAGCTTTCATCATCTGTGCCAAAGCCAGAGATTGTAAATGTCCGATCTCCAGCAGGGGTATGTAAGGTTACACTATCCCCAAGCTGTACTCCTAAAGCAGTTACAGAATTAGGTGTAAGCATAACTTCCTCATCATTTGCCGGAAATGTTCCTTCTACAATTCCATTTGAAATCTGAGTAATATAGACTTCATCGGTGCCATACAAAACAGTTCGTTTTTCGTTGACTCGGTACGGTTGTTCTCCTTCAAAATTAAATTGAGAAGCTACACCAACTGCTGTAACATCTGAACGATTACTGATTTCATCCGCATTGTTCTGTGAAATATTTTTTATTGCAATGTGCCAGTTTCCATGGTTACTTATCATAAAATCGCTTTCTGTTCGTATCATCATGTCAGCAACACTGAAAATAGCTGTGACAAGAAACACCGAAATGATAATACACAAGACAGTCATACGATTTTGCCGCTTGCGCACCTTTGCGGAGATGGGAATGAGACTAAGATAGCTTTTCATTCACGGCACCTCCCAAAATCAGTCAAAGTGCCATCTGATACCTGTAATACCCGGTCTGCCGTTTGCGCAATACTGCGGTTGTGGGTAATCATAATGATGGTCTGCTCGTATTTTTTCGATGTTTCTTTGAGCAATGCTATGACCTCACTGCTGTTTTGTGAGTCCAAATTTCCTGTTGGCTCGTCTGCCAGAATCAGAGAAGGACGGGTAATCAATGCGCGGCCAATCGCCACTCTCTGCTGTTGACCGCCGGAAAGCTGACTGGGTAAATGATTACGACGATCTTTCAAATTCAAAACCGTCAGCAGTTCCTCCAAATATCTCTTGTCCGGCTTTTGATAATCCAGCAACAGCGGAAAAATCATATTTTGTTCCACCGTCAACTCCGGGATAAGGTTAAACGCCTGAAAGATAAAGCCGATATTCCTGCGGCGAAATACCGTCAGTTTTCGGTCATTCATGGAAAAAATGTCCTTACCATCAATCAGCACCTTTCCCGAAGTTGGCATATCCAGCGCACCGATCATATTCAGCAGTGTGCTTTTACCCGAACCAGATTCTCCGACGATTGCCACATATTCTCCCTTAGGAACAGAAAAGCTAACATTCCTAAGCGCTTTTACAGCAGTTTCACCGCTGCCATAGGTCTTACAAATATTCTTGACCTCTAATAAATTCATAGTGCAAACACCTCTTTCTTATGTTCTTGCGATGTAGACAGGTAAACTTCATTTCCTGTCTACGATTGAAAGAATAGCACCCTAATATTACTGTAGCCCTACAACCAGCCTACAATTTTGTAGGAATTGGGAAGTTCATTATAAAACTCGTTCCAATTCCTAATTCACTTTCCACTTCTATTAGGCCCCCATGAGCTTCGATAATCGCTTTTGCCAACGGCAGGCCAAGCCCGATCCCCTGTGTATCCTTTGAAAAACGGCTGCGATAAAACCGCTTGAAGATGTGATGTATATCCTCTGGGTGGATGCCGCATCCATTATCCGTTATCACAATTTGGACACCAGACGGCAACTCCTTCCACGCAACACGAATTGTTGCACCACTTTCTGTATGGTCAAACGCATTTTTCACAATATTGTCGATTGCCTCATTCAACCAATCACGATCACAAAAAAGAGAAAGATGATCCGAGCCAGACAGAATGATTTCTTTCTTTTCCTGTCTGGCTCTATATGCAAAATGCAGTTCAATATCCCGCATCATATCTGCAACATTTTCTGCGTTCTTTTCCAAGACAATGGCTCCAGCATCCAATCTTGTAATCTTGAGCAGACTTTGCACCAGTGTTTCGATACGGTCAAGTTCCTGCTCAGACAAACCCGCAAATTCTTTCACGGAGGACACTTCTATATCCTCGTCTTGAAGGAGTCCGTTATAAATATTGAGTGCTGCCAGCGGTGTTTTCAGTTGGTGTGAAATGTCGGAGATTGTATTTTTCAAAAACTCTTTCTTTCGTAACTCGTTATCTGCATGGGCATTTAACACTGCCGCTAAAGAATTGATGGAATGAAACAGTCGGTACAATTCGCCCTCATTGTCACATTCAATACGGGCATTGCGATCACCATCAAGATACGCATTGATTTGTAATATCGCCTGCTCCATGATCTGATTTTGCCGATTAAAATATACAAAGCAGACTGCCCATACAGCACCACCAGCCAATAGAAAAAGGATTAGCAATAACAGAGAAAGCCGGCGATATGATAGCCATAGAAAAACCTCGGCTAAGAGAAATGTAACCCCAAAAACCAGTGAAAGCGAATGAAATAGATTTTTGATTTCTTTATTTGCCAGTATCTTCATTCTGCACCTCACCCGATAATATTCCATTTATATCCCATACCTCGAACAGTCAGGAGCATTTGTGGTTCGCTTGGATTATCCTCGATCTTCATACGAAGCCGACGCATATAGACCGTAAGGGTACTACTGTCGATATAATTCCCGTCGCAATCCCATAGCTTATCTAAAATTTGTCCCTTTGTCAGCACCATGCTTGGGTTTCTCATAAACAAGCACAGTAGCTTGTATTCCGCGGCAGTCAAATCCAACAGCTCCCCATTTTTGAAAACCTGTCCTTGCAGCAAAAGAACCTTGATGCCATTCGACTGCAATTCTGTGTCTGCTGCTTGAAAAGAATTTGCACGTCGAAGTAAGGCGTTAATCCTTGAAACGAGAACGCCCAGTTTGAACGGTTTTGTGATATAGTCATCACCTCCAATATCCAGCCCCATAATAATACTTGTTTCCTCATCCGAAGCCGTCAGAAAAATAATTGGCACCTTTGATGTAAGTCGAACTCTTTTGCAAAATTCAAAGCCAGACCCATCTGGCAGAGATACGTCCAACACCAACAAATCATATTTTCCGTCCGTCCACAATTCCTCCGCTTCTTTGAGCGTTCTGGCGATATTTAATTCAAATCCCTGCTTTTTGAAAGCAAAAGAAAGCCCGTTAATCAGGCTTAGATCATCTTCAAGAAGTAATATATTACTCATACTTTTTTACCTTTCCTTGTTTTGTTCGACCATCAATCGGCTTTTCCGCATCCTTTGGAATTAGCCAGATAGTTGCCATCTTTACAGCTCCAGATATGCGCCCGGCGGCACAATAGTAATTTACTCTACGAGGTGTCACGCCCCATTTTTCGGCGGCCTCTTTTAGTGTCATATAATCCATTCTGCACCTCCACAGCGTACATTATAGTTCTTTGCCTCGAACAATACAAGCTTATCACCAATCGCAGCTTTATAAAATTGGCATAATCGTACAGTTTTTCAGGCATAATAAGGTCATTCCATCACATAAACCGGAACGATACAATATTGCGGCAGTGAATTTATTCGCAATAATTCCAAAGTCCGTTTTGTCAAAGAGGCACAGTATCGTGTAGACAAGCCGGATTATGCTGAACGAGCTGTTACAGAGGCTCTTGTCAATGCACTTATCCATCGTGATTATATTGTGCTTGGCAGCGAAATCCATATTGATATGTTTGATGATCGGGTGGAAATCACATCTCCTGGCGGTATGTTTGGCGGCGGCTCAATTCAGGAATACGATATTTACAGTATTCGTTCGATGCGACGAAACCCTGTGATCGCTGACCTGTTCCACCGCATGAAGTACATGGAACGCCGTGGAAGTGGTCTGCGCAAAATCGTCAGTGAAACAGAAAAGCTGCCTGGATACACAGAGGCATATAAGCCCGAATTTTCCTCAACAGCGACAGATTTCAGAGTTATTTTGAAAAATGTAAACTACAACTTAGAGGGTGATACCCACCAAGTTACCCACCAAGATATTGAACTATCAACGGTGTCCAAACAGATTTTGGCTTTTTGCACAACACCAAAATCCAAGAAAGAGCTTGCAGTATTTTGCGGCTTCAAAGATTTAAGAAACTTCACTTTGAAGCATATCAATCCGCTTTTAGAATCCGGGCAATTAGAAATGACTATTCCCGATAAACCTAAAAGTCGCAATCAAAAATATATTACAGTTCGTTCCGAATAAACAGAGAAGCAGGGCATTGGGTCTCATCTCCCATTGTCCTGCTTCTTTTTCATTCCAAATTATATTCACATCATTTACCCATACGCCCAATCCTGGATCGCAAATTTCAAACTCTGCACCTTGCCCAGCAGCCAGATCGTAGCCAGCGGCAGTCCCATCGGGCTAATCAAAAATGCCATAACCAGCAAAATTGCACCATTCTGCGGGGAATAGGTAATCAGCACAGCCACGCCAAGCAGAGCAATTACCGTGCTGAGCAGACCAAGCACCAGACCGGATATGTAGATCAGCCCCATGCAGAGCCAGACAAAAAGCGTCAACCCCCAAATGACCGGTGCAGTTACAATCATCAGCAAACATTTCAAAACCAAGCTGATTGTCAGGCTTCCTTGTGGGTCCCCGTCGATTAAAAGCACTTTCTTTCCGGCCTGTGCCAGACCTATTCCCAAGTTCGCACAGGTTGTTGTTTTGCCAACGCTTCTCCGCTCCCGCTCCGGTCGGTGCTGAACATGTGCCACTGGCACATAGCACCCTTTCTGGTTGTCCTATTTCCACTAAGGCCGTTTTTTGACCCCATTTTTGCCGGTTGTCCTATATTTAACCTAAAAATTGAGTGAAAACGGCTCTCGTTTGGTCAAACTATATCAGCCCGTTTAGGTATAAGAAAACCCCGGAAAACCTTGATTTTCCGGGGTGTTTGAACCATTTTGATATAGTCTGAGCAGTCGATTATCGCTTGCTGAACTGCGGAGCGCGACGAGCTGCTTTGAGACCGTATTTCTTACGTTCTTTCATACGTGGGTCACGAGTTAAGAATCCAGCAGCTTTCAGAACTGGTCTGTAGTCGTTGTCTGCCTGAAGAAGGGCTCTTGCAACACCATGTCTGATGGCACCAGCCTGTCCTGTGTATCCACCGCCATGAACGTTAACTAATACGTCAAATTTGCCTTCTGTTTCTGTTGCAGCTAAAGGCTGACGAACGATAACTTTCAGTGTATCTAATCCAAAATATTCATCGATATCTCTTTTATTGATTGTGATCTTACCGGTTCCAGGTACAAGATAAACTCTTGCGATTGATTTTTTTCTTCTTCCTGTTCCGTAGAATTTTGCGCTAGCCAATGTTTTCTACCTCCTAATTAAAATGTTAAAGCTTCTGGTTTCTGAGCTTCATGTTTGTGTTCCGGTCCTGCATATACGAAAAGTTTTGTGTACATGCTTCTTCCTAAAGGTCCTTTTGGAAGCATACCTTTAACTGCGAGCTCGATAACTCTCTCAGGTTTCTTTGCTAACATTTCTTTTAATGTGGTTTCTCTCATTCCACCTACATAATCGGAGTGATTGTAGTAGATTTTCTGCTCTAATTTCTTACCTGTAACTTTGATCTTGTCAGCGTTTACGATGATTACATAATCACCTGTGTCTACGTGTGGTGTAAACTGTGGTTTATTTTTTCCTCTTAAAACGCTTGCTACTCCGGATGCCAGACGGCCAAGAGTACATCCATCAGCGTCAACTACATACCATTTTCTTTCGATTTTATCTGGATTAGCCATATAAGTCTGCATGGTTTTACCTCCTGTTATTTATCAACGATAGTTTAATTAACCGCGGAATTTCCCGCGAATATAAGTTATTGGAAACGCCGGTGCTAAAAATGCGGAAATGTCCGAAACCGCTGATAAATACTTTCGCCTGGGCTATTTGGCTTAAGCATCTCGCACTACGTCACATTTGGTTATTATATTATAAGGGTTCTGTTCTGTCAATAGGTTTTGTGTCGTTTTTTCAACTTTTTTCGTTACTCCCCCGTTTTTTGTTTTTCATCAAAAAAACTGTTGATCAGTTATCCCACCGGCAATTATCGAAACGGATGATTTTCTCCTCCTGACTATCAATCAAAAAATTCAATCCCCATCAGTGTCAGTCCCTGCGCCGGTGCAGTCGGACCTGCCATTTCACGGTTGCAGGCTTCCAGGATTGTTTTTACTCTCTCAGGCGGATACTGTCCGTTTCCTACTTCGATCAGAGTTCCGGAGATGATTCGTACCATGTTGTAGAGGAATCCTGTTCCTGTTACACGTATGGTTACGATATCTCCGTCACGCCATACATCAATTCCTGTCACTGTACGGATAGTTGTTTTTACCTGCGCTTTTGCACCGCAGAAAGAAGCAAAATCATGCTGTCCGATCAGGTATGAGGTTGCTGCTTTCATCTTATCTACATCCAGTTTGTAGTGGTAGAAATAGGTGTATAAGCGCTCTGTCGGAACCGGGAATTTGCGATTCAGGATGCGGTATTCGTATGTTTTTTCGCTGTCGCAATAACGGGGATGGAAATCCGGTTCTACTTCTTCAGAGAGCTGAATGCGGATATCTTCCGGAAGACGCTGGTTCAGTGCATAGGAAATCTTTTCCCCGGGAATGCGTGTGTTGGTGTCAAATACTGCCACGTTTCCCATGGCATGAACCCCTGCGTCTGTACGGCTTGCACCGATCGTTTCTATCTTCTCGCCAAGAAGCTCGGACAATGTATCATTTAATACCCCCTGTACAGTAATCCCGTTTGGCTGTGTCTGCCAGCCGCAATAGTTTGTACCGTCATATGCAACTACAAGACCAATTCTTTTCATCTGTTTTCCTCCATAAAAATTGAAAACTTTTGTTATAACAAAATAAACAATATGCTGTAATCCTTTCCTACCGGATTACAGCATATAAAATATCTTTATAAATTATATCAGTACTTTCTCAGATTCCCACAATTCTGAAAACAATGGCGATCCCCAGATAAGCCCACATCACCACATAGGAAATGTAGTCTCTGGACTCATAACGCAATGGCTTCATCTGGGTTCTGTTATCCCCTCCATGATAACACCTTGCTTCCATGGCCATGGCCAGATCATTTGCTCTTCTGAACGCAGAAATAAACAGCGGAACCAGAAGCGGAATCATATTTTTTGCCTTCTGAATTATATTTCCGGTTTCAAAATCTGCGCCACGTGCAATCTGTGCTTTCATGATCTTATCGGTTTCCTCCATAAGGATTGGGATAAAACGCAGCGCAATAGACATCATCATGGCAATCTCGTGGATTGGCACATGAAGTTTATTTAACGGCCTGAGAAGTCGTTCCAGACCATCTGTAAGCTGATTGGGTGTGGTAGTCAGCGTCATAAGAGAAGAACCGATCACCAGATACGTCAGGCGGATGGCCATTCTTCCGGCCAGCTTCAGGCCCTCCTCTGTCACATGCAGGATTCCCCACTGCCAGAGAACCTTTCCGGGTGTCAGAAATATATTAAATACCACTGTGATCATAAGAAGCATCACGATTGCCTTCAGTCCCTTGAACATAAATTTCACAGGAACTTTGGAAAGAATGATCATCGCTGCCAGAAATATAGTTGCCACTGCATATCCCGGAAATGTATGGAATACGAAGACAGAGATGATAAACACCAGCGTACCCACCAGCTTTGCTCTCGGATCCATTTTGTGCAGAACGGAATCTGCAGGATAATACTGTCCTATTGTAATGTCTCGGATCATACTTCCTGCCCTCCCTCATTCTCTTCTTGTTCTGCAGACTTTTTATCCATTGTTTCCTTCTGAATGCTTAAATTTTTATCAGCCGCATCTGAATAAGACTCTTTCGTCCCATCCTTAGTCAGATCAGCTTCCATCTCACTAATTAAGGTTTCTGCTTTGGCATTTTCTTTTTTCGACTGACTGTCTGAAACAGATTGTCTGTCACCGGACAATTTCCCGGGATTACATTTTCTTAAAACTGCAAGGATATTCTCTTTTGCCTCATCCACCGTTGTAGCAGTTACATCTACATCCAGGCCTTTTTCCTTCAACGCATGCATGATATAAGTAATCTGCGGTGCTGCAAGTCCCATGGCTTCCAGCTCTCTGTAATGAGCAAATACTGCTTTGGGAGCATCGTCATATGCGATTTCTCCGTCATTGACTACGATCAGTCTCTCCGCATATTTTGCAATATCCTCCATGCTGTGGGATACAAGGATAATGGTAATCCCTCTTACTTTATGAAGCTCTGCGATCTGGTCAAGGATATCATCTCGTCCTTTCGGATCCAGACCTGCAGTTGGCTCATCCAAAATAAGAATTTTCGGATTCATTGCCAGTACACCGGCAATAGCAACTCTTTTCTTCTGTCCGCCGGAAAGCTCAAAAGGGGATTTACTGAAATTTTTCTCCTTGAAACCTACGTGCTGCAGTGCTTTCTTTGCTTCTACTTCTGCCTCTTCCCTGGATAATCCCTGATTCATGGGACCAAAGCATACATCAGAAAGCACATCATTCTCAAAGAGCTGATGCTCCGGATACTGAAATACAAGACCAACCTCGCTTCGCAGGGCACGACGATCATATTTCTCTCCCCAGATATCCTCTCCATTATAAGTGATCGTACCGGAAGTTGGACGGATCAGCGCATTGAAATGCTGGATCAGTGTAGATTTCCCACTTCCTGTATGTCCGATAATTCCGATAAACTGTCCGTCCGGAATAGAAAGATTGATATCTTTCAGCGCATGGATCTCATAGGCAGTTCCCGGACTGTAGGTATAAGTTACATTTTTTAATTCTATTGACATAAGGCATTCACCAGCTCCTCTGTAGTCAGTATTCCCTCCGGAACATCCACTCCGGCTTTATGAAGTTCGTGTGCCAGAAGTGTTACCTGCGGCACATCCAGTCTGTATTCTTTCAGAGTTTCCACCTGTGAGAAAATCTCTCTGGGTGTTCCTTGCATCACCACTTCTCCGTTGTCCATAACATATACCTTGTCCGCATGAACAACTTCTTCCATATAGTGGGTGATCAGAATGACTGTCACTCCTTCCCGTCTGTTAAGGTCACTGACTGCCTCAAGAACTTCCTTTCGTCCATTCGGATCCAGCATTGCAGTTGGCTCATCCAAAATGATGCATTTCGGACGCATTGCCATGACACCGGCAATTGCAACTCTCTGCTTCTGTCCGCCGGAAAGTTTATTCGGAGAATGATAACGATAGGATGTCATTCCTGTTTTTTTCAGGCTCTCATCTACACGCTCCCAGATTTTCTCTGTGGGCACACCCATATTCTCCGGTCCGAACCCTACGTCTTCTTCTACTACAGTTCCTATGATCTGATTGTCAGGATTCTGAAAAACCATGCCCGCTTTCTGTCGGACTTTCCATAATTCCGGCTCTTTAGACGTGTCAATCCCATCTACCCACAAAGTTCCTTCCGTCGGAAGCAACAGCGCATTCAGGTGCTTTGCAAGAGTAGATTTTCCGGAACCATTATGTCCCAGAACAGCCACGAATTGTCCGGCTTCAATGTCCAGGTTTACATCATTGACAGCACGCTGCGTATCCTGCACGTTACCATCTTCATCATACTTGAGATAGTCAAATCCCAGCTTGAATGCCTTGATAATTCCCATAATATTTTTTGTCCTCGTATTTTGTCTGTCTGCTGCTTATTTTCACAGGAAAAGAATCCCGTCAGTAAACAGCGAATATTTATTTTTTCAGGCTTCTTCAGTAGCTGCCAGTCCGGTCAACTCGTCAATCAGAGCCCAGATCTCATCTCTTCCCTGCTTCGTCTCAGCAGAGAAAGGAATAATAATGCCATCTTTGCTCAGCTTCAGCCCTTCTTTGATTGCTTTGATATTTTTCTGAACCTGGCTTCGTTTGAGCTTGTCAAGCTTCGTTGCAATAATGATCGGCTCATAGCCATTGTTCAGAATCCAGTCATACATCATCTTGTCATTTGCAGACGGATCATGACGGATATCAATAAGAAGGAAAACCGCCTTCAGGTTTTTGGATGTATGAAGATATCTTTCGATCATCTTGCCCCATTTTTCCTTCTCAGACTGTGAAACCTTTGCGTATCCGTAACCAGGGAGGTCTACCAGATACATGGCTTCATTGATATTATAAAAGTTAATGGTCTGTGTTTTTCCCGGCTGTGCACTTGTTCTGGCAAGAGATTTCCGGTTCATCAGCCCGTTGATCAGCGATGATTTTCCCACATTTGATTTTCCTGCAAATGCAACCTCCGGTCTGTTGGTGTCCGGGAGTTTGCTGGTAATACCGCATACGATATCTAATGATACATTCTTAATAACCATTGATTTCCTCTCTTTTTTCACAACAAATGGTCAATCTTTACTGACTGACCATTTATTTTATACCAGTGCCTTATTAAGCACTTCCTTCATCGAACTTACAAGGGTAATGGTAAGTCCGTCTGTGATTTCCTTATCTAATTCCTGAATATCCGGTTTGTTTTCTGCCGGCACTAACACCTCTTTGATCTTAGCATATTTTGCCGCAAGAAGTTTTTCTTTCAAACCGCCGATCGGAAGAACTCTTCCTCTCAGTGTGATCTCACCGGTCATTGCAAGGTCTGCCCTTACCGGCTTCTTAATAATTGCGGAAAGGATTGCAGTTGCCATGGTAATACCTGCGGATGGTCCGTCTTTTGGTACTGCCCCTTCCGGAATATGCACATGAATATCGTTTTCCTGGAAAAATTCCGGCTCAACTTTATAGTCAGAAGCAATGGAACGAATGTAAGTAATACCTGCCTGTGCAGACTCTTTCATAACATCTCCCAATTGTCCGGTAAGCATCAGCTCGCCCTTGCCGGGCATTACATTGACTTCAATCTGCAGTGTATCGCCGCCCACCTGTGTCCAGGCAAGCCCGCGGGAAATACCAATCTCATCTTTCTTATTTGCCATAAGATAGTTAAAATGCTCTTTTCCAAGAAAATCTGACAGATTCTTTGAAGTCACTGTAACTTTCTTTTTATCTTCTTCCATGATCAGACGTGCAGTTTTTCTGCATATCTGTCCGATGGTTCTCTCCAGGTTTCGAACTCCGGCTTCTTTTGTATAATTGTTGATGATCTTCTTAAGAGCCGCTGACTGGATTGTCAGTTTACCTTTCTCGATACCGTTCTCTTCCATCTGCTTCGGAATCAGATGTTCCTTTGCAATATGTTCCTTCTCATTCTCAGTATAACCTGCGATCTCGATCAGTTCCATACGGTCAAGAAGTGGTCTCGGAATGCCCTGAACATCGTTTGCAGTTGCAATAAACAGTACTTCTGAAAGATCCTGTGGAACCTCTATATAATGATCCATAAATCTGCTGTTCTGCTCCGGATCAAGCACCTCAAGAAGTGCCGCAGAAGTATCTCCTTTATAATCACTGCTGGTCTTGTCAATCTCATCCAGAAGCATCAGAGGATTGCTCACTCCTGCCTGCTGTAATGCTGCAGTGATCCTTCCCGGCATTGCTCCTACATAAGTCTTTCTGTGGCCCCGGATCTCAGCCTCATCTCTCACACCGCCCAGACAGATACGTACATACTTCTTATGCATTGCTTCTGCAATCGATCGGGCAATGGAGGTTTTACCTGTTCCGGGAGGTCCTACCAGACAAAGGATCGGACTTTTTCCCTTATGTGTCAGTTTGCGGACGGAAAGGAACTCCATCACACGCTCCTTCACATCTTTCAGACCGTAATGACCTTCCTGAAGTACTTTCCATGCTTCTTTCAGATCATCAGAATCTGTGGATTTCTTCTCCCACGGAAGTGCCAGCATGGTCTCAATATAACCACGCAGTACTGCATTCTCGGATACATTGCTGTTGGTATTCTTAAATCTCTCGATTTCTTTGCTGATCTTCTCTTTTACCTCATCGCCGGCCTGAAGTTCCTGGAGTTTCTTCTTAAACTCCTCTGCGTCATCCGCAGTGTTATCCTCACCCAGTTCCTCACGTATCAGTTTCAGCTGCTCTCTGAGAATATATTCTCTCTGATTCTTATCAATTCTGGCCTTCACTTTTTTCTGGAGATCTCTGCCAATCTGCATGATCTCAATCTCATTTCCAAGGATTGCACCCAGAACTTCATAACGTTCCTCCAGTGTAAGTGCCTCCAGGATTTTCTGCTTATTCTGATAAGATAAAGGAATATTTACGGCAATCTGCTCAACCAGTTCCTCAACATTATCTATATTTAAAATCTGTGCTACCAGCTCTTTGCTGACTTTTCCATTTTCCATGCAGTATCTGTGGAATAATTCCTTAAGGCTTCTGTGCATGGCTTCCATCACTGGTTCCGGCATCTGCATTTCTTCTTCATCAACAGGTGTGATCTCACTTCTGATAAACGGAAACTCCTGCTCAAATTTCACAAGTGTGGCTCTTCCCGTTCCCTCTACAAGTACCCGCAAAAGGTTCTGCGGAAGTTTCACAACCTGTTTGATATAGGCAATGGTTCCTACATGATATACACCTGCCAGATCCGGTGATTCCACCTCAGGATCAATCTGAGTAACCAGAAAAATCTTCTGGTCATGAAGCATGGCAGCTTCAATCGCCTTGACAGAACGCTCCCTGCTCACATCAAAATGAACGATCATCCCTGGAAGGATGGTAGTCCCCCTGAGAGCGATCGCAGGCAGCACTATATTCTGATTTGTCATTTATTGTTCAGTCCCTTTCATCAGGCTGTTTCCGGTTTATCCTTCTTGTGTGTCCGGGACGTTCTTCTGCTTCCGGCTGTCTTCGCCTGTGCAGGAGCTTCTCCGCGGACGATCTCCGGCTCACCGGTGCCATCTACTACATCTTTGGTAATTGTACACTTGCGGATCGTGTCATCTGACGGAATCTTATACATCAGATCCATCAGTGAACCTTCCATGATCGCACGCAAACCTCTGGCTCCTGTCTTACGTTCCAGAGATTTCTTTGCGACCAGTTCAAGTGCATCATCTTCAAAATCAAGTTCAACACCATCCAGTTCAAATAGTCTGTGATACTGTTTGGTAAGTGAGTTCTTCGGCTCTTTCAGAATACTGATCAGCGCATTCTCATCCAGCGCATCCAGAGTTACAACTACCGGCACACGACCGATAAACTCAGGAATCAGACCGAATTTGATAAAGTCTTCCGGCATTACATCCTTCAGGATCTCACCTACATTTCTGTCTTCCTTAACAGAAACCTCTGCACCGAAACCGATGGACTTGGTATCCTGTCTGGACTCAATGATCTTCTCGATTCCGTCAAAAGCACCGCCGCAGATAAACAGAATATTTGTTGTATCAATCTGAAGAAACTCCTGATGAGGATGCTTGCGGCCACCCTGAGGCGGAACACTTGCCACTGTACCTTCCAGAATCTTCAGAAGTGCCTGCTGCACGCCTTCACCGGAAACATCGCGGGTTATGGATGGATTCTCAGATTTTCTTGTGATCTTATCAATCTCATCAATATAGATAATTCCGTACTGTGCACGTTCAATATCATAATCTGCTGCCTGAATGATCTTGAGAAGAATATTCTCAACATCCTCTCCTACATATCCGGCTTCTGTCAGTGTAGTAGCATCTGCAATAGCAAACGGTACATTCAGAAGTCTGGCAAGTGTCTGAGCCAGCAGAGTTTTACCTGAACCTGTAGGTCCAAGCATCAGAATATTACTCTTCTGAAGCTCTACATCAGAATTTTTTGACGCAAGGATTCTTTTATAGTGATTATAAACAGCAACGGAAAGAGCCTTTTTTGCTGCATCCTGACCAATTACATAATCATCCAGAACTGCATGGATCTCTTCCGGTTTTAACAGATTAATATCAGAATTCAAAACCTCGTCATCATAAGGATTTAATTCTTCCTCCATGATCTCTGAGCAGATGCCAATGCACTCGTCGCATATAAATACTTTACCATCCGGACCTGCGATCAGTTTTCTTACCTGATCTTCTGTCTTCTGGCAAAAGGAGCATCTTACTTTTCCTTCTCTCATTTTTTCTGCCATGAATTTATGTCTGTCCTTTCTCTATACTAACTAATAAGACTCCTGTGACGATTCACAGGAGTCTTATCTTTCGCATTATTTATGCATGACTACACCGTCAATCAGTCCATATGCCTTTGCTTCTTCAGCAGTCATATAGTTGTCCCGGTCTGTATCACGCTCAACAACTTCTATCGGCTGACCGGTATTTGCAGCCAATAACTCATTTAAAGTTCTCTTTGTCTGTGCGATATGATCTGCCACGATCTGGATCTCTGTTGCCTGTCCCTGCGCACCGCCGGATGGCTGATGGATCATGATAGTGGAATGCGGAAGAGCAAATCTCTTTCCTTTTGCACCGCCTGCCAGAAGAAAGGCACCCATGCTGGCAGCCATTCCAAGACAAATGGTAGAAACATCGCATTTAATATACTGCATGGTATCATAGATCGCCATGCCGGCTGTTACGGAACCGCCCGGGCTGTTGATATACAGCTGAATATCTTTACCAGGATCTTCTGCTTCCAGGAAAAGAAGCTGTGATACGATCAGTCCTGCACTCACATCATTTACTTCCTCACCAAGAAAAATGATTCTGTCCTTCAGAAGCCTTGAATAGATATCATAGCTTCTCTCTCCCCTGCTTGTCTGTTCAATGACATAAGGTACTAAACTCATATAAACGCCTCCATTTACGCGGCTGACTTTTTTCCGAAAGAGGTAGTCTTCTGAGCCTGTCTCTTTCCGAATCTTAAAATTTGATTACTTTAAAATTAAACTTCCTTAGCAGCGTCAGCGATAACAGTAACTGCTTTCTGTACAGCCATGTCTTTCTTCATCTGCTCAAGTTCACGCTCTCCAAGTAATTCTTTTAACTTGTCAGCTTCCATTTTGTATGCTTCAGCCATCTTGGAGATCTCTTCGTTTACTTCTTCCTCTGTCGGCTGAATGTTCTCAACTTCTGCTACTTTCTCAAGAACCAGTCTTGTCTGGATTCTCTTTAATGCCTGTGGTTTCATATCTTCCATCATCTTGTCAGCTGTCATACCTGTGAACTGGAAGTACTGGTCCATGGATAATCCCTGGGACTGCATTCTTCTGCTGAAATCATCAAGCATCTGACGGCACTGTGTCATAAGCATAGCTTCCGGAATATCCATCTGTGCATTTTCGATTGCTTTATCTACTGCCGCATCTTCTTTTGCACGTTTTGCTTCGTTTGCTTTCTTATCTTCAAGGTTTGTTTTTACATGCTCTTTATACTCTGCAAGTGTATCGAACTCAGAAACATCTTTTGCAAAATCATCATCCAGTTCAGGAAGTTCTTTTGCTTCGATCTTCTTAACTGCGCATTTGAAGATTGCTTCTTTACCTGCAAGTTCTTTTGCCTGATATTCTTCAGGGAATGTAACTTTTACGTCTACATCATCGCCAACTTTAGCACCAACAAGCTGTTCCTCGAATCCCGGGATAAATGTGTTGGAACCAAGTGTCAGAGGATACTCTGTAGCCTGTCCGCCATCGAAAGGTACTCCGTCTACAGATCCTTCGAAGTCGATTGTTACGATATCATTTAACTGAGCTGCGCGGTCTTCTACGCTGATTGTTCTGGAGTTTTTCTCCTGCTCTTTCTTGAGTTCAGCTTCTACGTCTTCGTCTGTTACTGTGATTTCAGTTTTCGGTACTTCTACACCTTTGTAATCACCTAATGTAACTTCCGGTTTAACAGCAACTTCTGCTGTGAAGATGAATGCTTTTCCAGGCTCAGCCTGTGTGATGTCGATTGTCGGCTGGGAAACGATCTCAAGTTCGCATTCAGCTAATGCTTTGCTGTAGTGTTCCGGAATCAGAGCGTTAACAGCATCTTCAAGGAATACTCCTTTGCCATACATCTGCTCGATCATTTTTCTTGGAGCTTTTCCTTTACGGAATCCAGGGATGGAAATTCTTCCTTTTGCTTTCTGGTATGCATTCTGCATTGCTTTTTCTAAATCTTCAGCGGCAACTTCGATAGTAAGTTTAGCCATGTTTTTTTCCATTTTTTCCACCTGTAAACTCATGTTACAATGTTCCTCCTTAAATTCAGGTTATATTTTGCGACTGGTTTTTCAGCTGCGTTATATCATTCACAGTTTTTACCTATTTCTATATATTCAAGTCTGAGCTCCGCTCCCACCATTGCAGAAGCGGGAGAGTTACTGTTCACTCTGTGTCAGTAACGCAAGAAGTCTGTTTATAACTCAATTATATATTTACAGTCATTGTAGCAGTATAGCACAAAAAATCCAAAAGTGCTAGTGTTTTTTCGCATAAAAATAAGGGTTTTGGGATGTTTTAACGTGTGTAAACTACAGATTCTGCGATTTCTTTTGCTTTTTCTTCATTTTCGAGCTGTGAAATCAGGGAGAGTGCGAAGTCTACAGCCGTTCCCAGGCCGCGGCTGGTGGTTATGTTTCCGTCTACTACTACGCTGTCTTCACTTGTTACTGCGCCATCTTTGGAGAGAACTTCCATGAATGACGGATAGGAAGTTGCTTTGCGGCCTTTGAGGAATCCCAGTCCGGAAAATACGCTTGGAGCTGCGCAGATGGCTGCGATTTTTTTGCCTTTATTGTTGAAGTCTGTCAGGAGGTCGATGAGTGGTTTGTAACCGGCAAGGTATTTGGTTCCCGGCATTCCTCCAGGAAGAACGAGCATGTCGGCGTCGGCGAAGTCGGTTTCAGCGAATATGGCGTCGGTGAGCATGGTGATGCCGTGGGATGTCTGGATCCGGGTGGTTTCTTTGATAGATATGGTTTTGATGTCGATTCCGGCGCGGCGAAGAAGGTCTACTACGGTTAAGCCTTCAATGTCTTCGAATCCGTCGGCGAGGAAGATGTATGCTTTTTTACTCATTTTTTTGTGCCTCCTGATTGTTGTATTTTTTAAGATTTTTATCTTGTTTTTCTGAAATGGATTATAGCATTTTTTATGGATAGTTACAATGTTTGTTTGGATTGGGTAGGGACACTGGGCAGGGACGCGCGAAGCCATCTGTCTCCTGGGGTTCAGCTTCGTGAGCCTAAGTAACTCTAAGGTTTGGTAAATCTGCTAAAAACATGAAAAAGAATGCAAAACTCGCTCCGTTGCAAACTTCGCTCAGACACGTTGCGATTCTTTTCCATAACGCAGATTTCCCAAACCTAAGAGTTACTAAGACTCGTCAAATTCACCCCAGGAGACAGATGGCTTGGCGCTGGGAACTGGCAAAATGTTACTTTTACCATATCTCTGGTTTCAGGTCTTTCGGTAATGGATTGGGATATGTTTCGCCGTTTAGAGTTTCTGTCAGTTCTTTTCTGGCTTGATTTGCCAGTTCTGGATTTTGTAAAAAATCCAGGGCAGTGAGAGCCATGATTTTGGCGGCGTAGAGCATTCCTTTGTGAGCTATTGAGGATTTGCCCTGGGCTACTGCCTGCCAGGAGTGGAGAGCGGTTCCTGCGGCGAATGTGGGGATGTTGAGGTGGACGGTTGGAACGATCCAGCTTACGTCTCCTACATCGGTGGAGTATTTGAGGTCGCTGTACAGATTTTGGCAGGCGATTGGTTCGAAGATTGGGGTTTTCATTGCTTCCGGTGCTTTGGGACCAAAGTAGTCCCGGGCAATTGTAGGAAGTTGGTTTTTGTCCTGATCCGAGAGGGACTGCTGGAATTTTTGTGCGTAGGCATATTCCTGCTCTGTATATGGAATCGGGCCAAGTTTTTCCAGGTAGGTGTTCATATGGTCTGCAAGGATTTTACTGGAGATTAAATTGGAATAGGCAGCCACCTGACGGATTTCTACGGTAGTTTCGGTCATGAGGGCGGCGCCTTTGGCTATATTACATACGCGGTTGTAGAGTTCTTTTACCTGAGTGATCTTCGGGGCGCGGATGGCGTAGAGTACCTGGGCTCTGGACTGGACTACGTTTGGGGCATCTCCGCCTGTGTCGGTGATGGCATAGTGGATTCTGGCTTCGTCTATCATGTGTTCACGCATGTAGTTTACGCCTACGTCCATTAATTCTACTGCATCCAGTGCGGAACGGCCCAATTCCGGGCACATGGAGGCGTGTGCCGGGGTTCCGTGGAATGTGAAGAAGACTCTGAAGTTTGCCTTTGTGCTTCCGTAGCATGCACGTCGTCCCTGCTCCGGGTGCCAGCAGAGGGCGAGGTCGCAGTCATTGAAATAGCCGTCACGTACAAGGAATGCTTTGCCGCCTGCGTTTTCTTCGGCTGGGCAGCCGTAGTAGCGGATTGTTCCTTTCAGGTTGTGTGCTTTCATGAAGTCTTTTAATGCTATGACGGCGGCAAGGGTGCCTGTTCCGATAAGCTGATGACCGCAGCCATGGCCACAATTATCAGTATATCCTGAACCTGGATTTTGTTTCTTTACTCTTTCCGGCACGCTTTCATATTTTGAATCTGATGTTTTTTCTTCCGGGATTCTCTCGGTAGTATCTGCTTTCTGCGAAAGTCCCGGCAGGGCATCAAATTCGCCAAGAAATCCTATAACCGGTTTTCCGAAACCGTATTCTGCAATAAATGCTGTTTCCTCTCCTGCCAGATTTGATTTTATGGAAAATCCCTCTTTCTTTAATGACTGCTGAAGTAATTCAGAAGATTTATATTCCTGAAATCTGGGCTCTGCAAACTTCCAGATTTTATCGCTGATTTCGGCATAATATTCTTTTTTATCTTCAATTTTTTCTGATATTTCTTTTATGTATTCATCCATATATTTTTTCTCCTGTCCCATGCTGTTTCCTACTTTCTTCTTCATTCCTCACAACATTTTTATCTATTTAGGCGTTTGCGAAACGCCACAAGCCGCATAAATACGGCATTTTTTGTTACCTAT
>ERZ1027094.567-NODE-567-length-20335-cov-7.490631_pt1 | contig 20335 bp, 14 predicted proteins | sample MGYA00519410_ERZ1027094 | MGnify/ENA primary metagenome ERZ1027094 (study PRJEB26926, sample SAMN06164647) | human gut metagenome | biome: ENVO:00009003; feature: ENVO:2100002; material: ENVO:00002003 | host: Homo sapiens | place: USA | collected 2012 ...
GTACGGTGAAACTGGTCGGTACGGACTATGACAAGATCGTGAGCGAGGTCTCGGCATTGCTTGATGATACGGCTTATTACGATGTGATGAGCAAGGCGGTCAATCCCTATGGCGATGGATTGGCTTGTGGAAGGATCGTGGAATTTTTGAACCGGAAGGAATGAGGGTCTTGATCGTTTCTCCCTCTTATCTTCCAGAGATCGGTGCGGCACCCTCACGCATTACGAACATGGCGGAGGGACTGTCTGGCTTAGGGATCAAGGTGGATGTGTTGACTTGCCTACCCAATTATCCCAAGGGACGTATCTTTGATGGATATAGGGGGGCTTTTTCCAAGACAGAGGATGTAAACGGGATAACGGTCTTCAGGTACTGGACGTATGCCTCGATCTCGAGGAGGCCGTTGGTCCGTCTTGTGAGTATGTGCGCTTTCGCCACGACCCTTTGGTGTTTCGCTCTCAAACGTAAGCGTATAAAATCTTATGATAAGGTGATCATCCAGACTCCTCCTGTTTTAGCGGCGGCCTCGGCCATGTTGCTTTTTCGTTGCTGCTACCAGAAAAAGGTGGTGCTGAACGTCTCGGATCTTTGGCCATTGTCGGCCGTGGAGCTGGGGGCCATGAAAGAGGGTGGCGTTTATCATGGGGTGATGGAGCGTATCGAGCGTTTCCTTTATCGTAAGGCCACGGCCTGTCAAGGGCAGAGTAAGGAGATCGTGGATTATATAAAACGGTATGAGCCGGGCAAGGCCTCGTTCTTGTATCGGAATTTACAGCATCGTTTTGTTTTACCGAATCACCCCCCTTCTTCTCGGAAGCCTTTCAGGATCGTCTATGCCGGTTTGCTGGGCGTGGCGCAGAATATATTGGAGTTGATAGAGCGTATCGATTTTAAAGGGATGGGAGCGGAGCTTCATTTATTTGGAGGGGGCAATCAAGCCTTGGAGATAGAGGATTATGTGAGGACACATGATAAAGGGGTCTTTTATCATGGCTCTTTGCCCAAGGAACGGATGCGTGAGGAGCTTACACGTTACCATGCCTCCATTATCCCCTTGACGGTTCGTATAAGGGGGGCGGTACCTTCTAAATTATTTGATTTGCTGCCGTTAGGCGTTCCTATCTTGTTTTGCGGAGGCGGCGAGGGCGAGGAGATTGTAAAGGAGAATCTGTTGGGTTTTGTCTCGGCCCCCGGAGATTATGAGGGACTTTCTAAAAATATACAAGCCATGAGCCACTTGCCGGATGAGGAGTATCGACAGCTAAAAGCGAACTGCTTAAGATTATCCCAGACGACTTTCTGTTTTGAAAGGCAACTGGAGGCGTACAAACGTTTTTTATCGGCTTTCTAATTTCAGGATGAAATCCCTTAAACATTTTGCGGGGATGCCCTGTTATAGATATAGTAGTGTGTTTTTCATGGTATTAGATTTTTAGATTAGTAATTAGGTTGTTCATTCAGTTCGGGAGAATAGGATGTTGGTTTCTAAATATGAGAGCCGGAAAGGTGAGAATGATTTCTCTCGTTTCCGGCTATTCTTTTTTATTTAAAACTCGTCATTGGCGTAAAGACTCAATAGGTTTTTCAGCTCATAATCGAATATCTCGTCATCCTTGAAGAAGCGTTTCAATTCGATCTCGGCTGTCTCCGGTGAGTCTGATGCGTGTACGATATTCTCTTGTACGCTCATACTATAATCTCCCCGTATCGTACCGGGAGCGGCGTTTCTACCATTGGTAGCGCCGGCCAAGGTTCTTACTACATGTATGGCATCTACCCCTTCCCAGCAACATACAATTACCGGGCATACACTCATCGCGTCCTTGATCCGTTGGAAGAAAGGCTTTTCTTTTAGGTGGGCGTAATGCTCACTCAAGATCTCGTCAGTCAGCCAAACCATCTTCATGCCGGCCAGACGGAGTCCCTTCTTTTCGAAACGGGTTACGATTTCACCGATCAGCCCTCGCTGAACGGTACAAGGCTTTAAAATAACCAATGTTTTTTCCATAAGATTTATATTAAAAGATTAAACAAATGTTTGATGTCTTGAATACATGTTAACCTTGCGGCGTTTTATGAATGATAGAGGAATAAAGGATGAAATGTTTTTTAGGATATTTCAAGTATATTTCTATCTTATTCTTCCGCAAGTTAATGGGAATAAACAAATAAACGAGCGATAAGTCTGCTAAACTAAACTAATTTAACATACGTTAATTGTTGCTCGAGTTGTTAATCCTTCTGTATTCTTTTCCATTTCCGTGGAATTTCCGGATGAGTCTTGAGAAATTCCCTCAAGGTTTGCCGGTTTACTCCCAGTTTCTTGCTGATATATACTTTAGTCTTATGTTCTTTAATATACTGCAAGATCATCTCTTCCTTACCTTTTAGCTTACAGGTTTCCGGTCGCTCTCCTTTCGGACGGCCCAGTTTGGCACCTTGCACTTTTTTCCGAGCCAACGCTTCTTTCGTTCGTTGCGAAATCAGGTTGCGTTCAATTTCGGCGCTTAGGCTAAATGCGAATGCCAAGATTTTACTGTTAATGTTATTTCCGAGTTCGTAACCTTCCTTTACCGTAAATACAATGATGTCTCTTTCCATACATTGATGAAGGAAGCTCATAACTTGCATAAGATTACGTCCGAGACGTGACAGTTCCGTCGTGATCAGGATGTCGCCTTTACGTATTTGCTTTAATAATTTACCAAGTTGGCGATCGGCGATTACTTTTGTCCCGCTGATCGTCTCATCTACCCACCTGTCGATTCTCATGTTCCTCGATTTTGTGAATTTCTCAATCTCGAATCGCTGGTTTTCAGTAGTTTGTTTGTCTGTACTGACTCTTACATAACCGTATACCATATGTCCTATATTTAATTAAACAACAACCAAGATACTGGAAACGGATTGATTGATAGTGCGTTTTAGTAAAAACAAACTTTTTTATGGGTGTGTTAAAGAAGTTGAGTGGGCTTGAACTCCATACAAATTGTAATAAAAAGGGTTAATGGATATCCGTATAGAAAATTTAAGTTACTTTTGCTTTCGAAAAATAAGATGGAGTCTTAGAATGATCATGGGTATGAAAAAGTTATTGTCTTTACCTCCAAATTTGGTAGATTGTTTCCATGCGGTAGAGCATGTAAGTACAGAGGAATGGTTTTGCACCTCGGATCCGGTAGGCGCCCGCTTAGGGTCCGGGGGAGGAACAACTTGGTTGTTGGAGGCCTCCCGGCAAAAAGAGGCTCCGGATGTACCGACGGAAGAGTGGTTGGGACAGGAGAAGCGTATCTTGTTGCATGCCGGAGGGCAAAGCCGCCGTTTGCCCGGATATGCGCCATCCGGGAAAATATTGACTCCGATCCCTGTGTTTCGCTGGGCAAGAGGGCAGAGGTTATCCCAGAATTTATTGTCCTTGCAATTACCTCTTTATGAACGGATCATGAAAAAGGCACCGGAATCGCTTCATACCTTGATCGCTAGCGGTGACGTATATATCCGTGCTAACCAGCCTTTGCAGGAGATTCCTGAGGTAGATGTGGTTTGTTACGGTTTATGGGTCGAGCCTTCGTTGGCCAAGAATCACGGAGTTTTTGTATCGAGCCGTAAGTCTCCGGACACTCTGGACTTCATGCTACAGAAGCCTTCGTTGGAAACTTTGGGGGAATTGGCGGGTAGTCATTTATTCTTGATGGATATCGGTATCTGGCTGCTAAGCGACAAGGCGGTGCGGTTATTAATGAAACATTCCTATACCGAGGATGGCAAGGCGATGAAGGCGTATGATTTATATGCTGAGTTCGGGTTGGCCTTGGGGAAGAATCCACGTATCACGGACTCGGAGTTAAATCAGCTTTCAGTAGCGATTCTGCCGCTTCCGGGTGGAGAGTTCTATCATTATGGAACTAGCCGTGAGTTGATTTCCTCTACATTGGCGGTACAGAACTTAGTTAGGGATCAACGTGCGATCATGCAGCGTAAGGTGAAACCACATCCCGCCATGTTTGTGCAGAATGCGGTGTTACACCAGAAATTGACCGCTGAGAATTCGGAATTATGGATAGAGAATAGTTATATCGGTGAGAATTGGACGTTACGTGGCCAGCAAATTATAACGGGTGTTCCGGAGAATAATTGGAACTTATCTCTTCCGGAAGGTGTCTGTGTAGATGTTGTCCCGGTAGGGGAAGCTAATTGGGCGGCAAGGCCCTATGGTTTTAATGACTTGTTTAAAGGGGCCTTGTCTGATGTGTCTACCTTGTTTATGGGGAAACCTATCTTGACTTGGGCGATGGAGCGAGGGATCACCTTGGGAGGGAATGAGGATATACAAAACGCACCTTTGTTCCCTATTTGCCAAACCGTGGATGAGCTGGGAAAAGTGCTGCGCTGGATGATTACGGAGCCGGATAGAGAAGAGGGAAAGTTTATTTGGCTTTCCGCCCGAAAATTATCGGCGAATGATTTGTCCGATCAAGCGAATTTACGCCGTTTAGTAGCTCAGCGAGAAGTTTTCCGTAAAAAAGACTGGTCATTATTGGCCGCTAATCATGAGAAAAGTGTATTCTATCAATTGGATCTTTCGGATGCGGCGGAAAGCTTCGCCAAAGACAAGATTGTCTTACCGAAAGCCCTTCCCGAGGATAATCCGTTGATGAAAAGGATACATAATCATATGTTCCGTTCTCAGGTGATGAAGATCTCGGGGGTAGCGTATAAGGAGGAGGAGCAAAAGGCTTTCGCTTTGTTGCGGGAGGGGCTGGTCGGTTCCGTCCTCGGAAGTAAGCAGCAGCCGTGTTTGAATGTCTATCGGGACCAGATCGTATGGGGACGTAGTCCGGTACGTATCGATTTGGCAGGTGGGTGGACAGATACGCCGCCCTATTGCTTATATGCGGGTGGAAACGTGGTGAACGTGGCGATCGAGTTAAACGGGCAACCACCGCTACAAGTCTATATCAAGCCTTCCGATACCCATAAGATTATCCTTCGCTCGATCGATCTGGGAGCGATGGAGGTTATCTCTTCATGGGATGAGCTTCGTGATTATAATAAGGTAGGATCGCCGTTTTCCATTCCGAAAGCGGCTTTGGCCTTGGCGGGATTTATCCCGGAATTCTCGGCGGAGGCTTATGCTTCTTTGGATGTCCAGTTGGAAGCTTTTGGTAGCGGGCTGGAGATTACCTTGTTGGCGGCGATACCGGCGGGTTCCGGTTTAGGCACTAGCTCGATCCTCGCGGCTACTGTGCTGGGCGCTATCTCTGACTTTTGTGGCTTGGCTTGGGATAAGAATGAGATCGGAAACCGCACCTTGATTTTAGAACAATTGCTGACTACCGGCGGGGGATGGCAAGATCAATACGGTGGCGTATTGCACGGTTTGAAACTCTTGCAAACGAACGAGGGTTTTAATCAGAATCCTTTGGTACGTTGGCTGCCGGAATACTTGTTTACTGATCCGGAATACCGGCCTTGTCATCTTCTTTATTATACGGGAATTACTCGTACGGCAAAAGATATTTTATCGGAAATCGTACGAGGTATGTTCTTGAATAGCGAGGCGCATTTAGGTCTTTTGTCCGAGATGAAAGCTCATGCGCTTGATATGTACGAGGCGATCCAATGCGGAGACTTCGTGACTTATGGTAAATTGGTCGGAAAGACTTGGGAGCAAAATAAGGCACTCGATTCCGGAACGAATCCGGCGGCGGTGGAAGCTATTATCTCCAAGATACAGGCTTATGCCTTGGGATATAAACTTCCGGGAGCAGGCGGTGGTGGTTACTTATATATCGTAGCGAAAGACCCGGGTGCGGCCCTGCAAATCCGAAAGATATTGACTCTTTCTCCACCCAATTCGAACGCCCGGTTCGTGGAGATGAGCTTGTCGAATAAGGGGCTTCAGATTAGTCGTTCTTGAAAGTACGATTGGCTTTTTAGACCATTTGTTGCTAATTGGAATATATTGCATGTGTTTTGGAACATTTATATAAATGATCCTGTTGTACTTTTGCGGAGTTTAATGAGGTGTCAGATCTGATGGGGAAGAGAATTGTTTTTATATGGCTTTTATTGGCGTTCGCTTGGGTAGCGAAGAGCCAGAACTACATGATAAAAGGAATCGTGACTGATTCCATTACGGGAGAATCTTTGCCTTATGTGGCTGTGATTTTGAAGGGAACTACGATAGGTGCTACGACAGATCTGGATGGGGCTTTTACGCTCTCCTCTTCATCTAAGGTACGTACTTTACAGGTCTCTTATCTGGGTTATACGGAGAAAGAATTGAAATTCGTTCCGGGTAAAGCGGAACATTTGAAGATTCAGCTAGCTCCGACAAGTATTAATTTGTCGGAGGTGATTATCAAGCCGGGAAAGGAAAGATATCGGAAGAAGGATAATCCTGCGGTTACCTTTATCAAAAACGCTATCGCACGTCGGGAGAGCAACGATCCTCGTAATCATGATTATTTTCGATATGATCAATACGAGAAGATGGTCTTCGCTATGAACGATTACCAACCGAAACCGAAAAAAGATGGAAAGGCGGGAAAGTTTGACTTCTTGACTGAGTTTATCGATACGTTGGAGGTGGGAAAGACGATCTTGCCGGTATCCGAACGTGAGAAAATCCAGACCGTTTATTACCGTAAAGACCCGAAGACGGAAAAGAGGGTCGTTCTGGCTACGAAAGCGGCTGGTGTGGATGAGGTCTTCTCACGAGACGGTATGCAACAGTTCTTGAATGAGGTATTCCGGGAAGTGAATATCTTCCAGAATGATATTCCTTTGTTCTTGAACCGTTTCGTTAGTCCTATGTCTACGATGGGGCCTAACTTCTATAAATATTATTTGCTAGACACGGTGGAGGTCGCCGGACAGAAGTGCGTGGATTTGGGTTTCGCTCCGTTTACTCCGGAGACGTTCGGTTTTACGGGACATCTTTTTATCACGTTGGATTCTACTTATTTCGTGCAGAAGGTTAAGTTGAATGTCCCGAAGAAGATCAACTTGAATTTTGTCGGTGGAATGACGATCGAGCAGACTTTCGACCGTGCCCCGGATGGGACTCGTATCATTACGAAAGATGATATCAACGTGGACTTCAAATTGACGGAGAAATCGAAAGGAATGTATGCCCGCCGTTTGAATATCTATTCGAATCAAGCGTTTGAGGGACCCGATGATCCTAAAGTATTCGAGGAGAGCGCACCTATTATTATACCGATGGAAGCTTATCGCCGTTCGGCGGATTTCTGGGAGGAGAATCGTCCTACTGAGGCGGGAACTCGCAAGCAGAATAACGTGGAGTTGCTAATGGCGAAGCTTCGTTCCGTTCCTATTTTCTATGTGACGGAGAAGGTTGTTTCGATCCTTACCTCCGGTTATATCGCGACGAATAAGATTCCGGAGAAGAGCAAGTTCGAGTTTGGTCCGATGAACACCTATATCAGTGGTAACGCGATTGAGGGGGCCCGCTTCCGTGTCGGTGGAACCACGACAACGGCGTTCAGTAAACGTCTTTTCTTGGATGGTTATTTGGCTTATGGATCGAAAGACCGCAAGTTGAAATATGATGGTATCGTAGAATATTCTTTTATCGATAAGAAGGATTATCGGAAAGAATTTCCCGTGCATTCTATTCGCTTCGAGTACCTATATGATATCAACCAGTTAGGTCAGCAGTATATGTATACCAACAAGGATAATATGTTCTTGGCCTTGAAGCGGCAGAAAGATACGCGTGCCACCTATTTAAGGAATATGGAACTGACGTATTACCGTGAGCATTATAACGGCTGGGCTTATGGGGCGGTACTTCGGAATTTTAAGGAATACTCAACCGGTTACGCCGCATTCGACCGTATCGGTCCGGATGGCCAGATCACGGCTACCGATTCCTACCGGATGTCGGAAGTGGAGTTTAAGTTCCGTTTCGCCCCGAATGAGAAATTCTACCAGACTCGTAATTACCGTTATCCGATTACGCTTGACGCACCGGTATTCACCTTGAACCATACGATGGCTTTCCAAGATGTATTAGGTAGTTCGTATGATTATCAGAAGACGGAGCTCGGTATTCAGAAACGTTTCTGGTTCTCTGCTTTCGGTTATGTGGATATTCTCGCTAAGGCAGGTAAAGTTTGGACAAAGGCCCCTTATCCTTTGTTGATCTTGCCAAACGCAAACTTGTCGTATTTGGTGCAACCGGAATCTTATACGAATATGAACGCGATGGAGTTCATCAACGATGAGTACGCTTCGTGGGATATTACTTATTTCATGAACGGAGCCTTATTGAACCGTATTCCGCTTATCAAGAAGTTAAAATGGAGAGAGGTCTTTTCTTTCCGGGGTATGTTCGGTCACTTGACGGATAAGAATAATCCGTATATCAGTGAGCAGAATGAGGGCTTGTTCTTATTCCCGCAGGGCTCTTACCTGATGGACCCGTCTACTCCTTATATGGAGGCGGGTGTCGGTATCGAGAATATCTTTAAGTTCTTGCGTTTGGATTATGTATGGCGTTTGACTTATAAGGATCATCCGGGCATCCAGACAAAGGGTATACGTTTTATGATGAAACTGACGTTCTGATACGCTTTATTTCCAGTCGCTGAACTCAAAGCTCAATTGTTCCCAACGGTCTTTCGTATGAGGCTCCTCTTTTACGGGATTGGATACGGATAGACCGATCAGTCGGATGGGATGCTCGGTATATTCCACTTCTTTCAGTAATTCCTTGGCCAAGGGGAGGATCTTATCTAAGGTTGTTAACTCTTCCGGACGGCTGAGGCTTCTCGTGATTTGGTTGAAATCGTGGAACTTGACCTTTAAGGTCAGTGTGTTTCCCTTGAATCCGGAACGTTCCAGCCTGCCGATAAGTTCGGTCGCTACGTGATAAAGCTCGATGATAACAGAGGATTTGCGGGAGATATCTTTTTCTAGCGTATGCTCGCAACCTACCGACTTCCGGATTCGTACCGCTTCTACGGGACGGTTGTCTATACCTCTGGCAAACTCATAATAAAGTATTCCCGCCTTTCCGAACTGGCGGGTAAGCATCTCCCCCGAACATTCCCGTAATTGCAGCCCGTTGTGGATACCGAGTGTATGCATTTTCCGGGCTGTTACGGGGCCTACTCCCCAAAAGGACTCAATGGGAAGACGTGCTATGAAATCGAGGGCTTGGCTTGGATGGATGGTGCATAATCCATTGGGCTTCCGATAATCCGAGGCTATTTTCGCTAGAAATTTGTTGTAGGAGACTCCCGCTGACGCTATCAGGTTCAAATTATCCCAGATCCGTTTCTTGATCTCCTTGGCGATATCTACAGCGAGAGAGATGCCTCGTTTATTATCAGTGACATCCAAAAAGGCTTCATCCAAGGAAAGCGGTTCTATGATATCCGTATAATCATGGAAGATCTCGTGGATCTGGCGTGAGACGGATTTATATACGTCCATCCTTCCATGTACGAATATCAGGTCCGGGCATAAACGTTTGGCTTTTTGAGACGCCATGGCGGAACGTACCCCATATTTCCGGGCTTCGTAGCTAGCGGCGGCTACTACGCCTCGCTGCTCCGCATGCCCGACCGCTAGGGGCTTTCCTCTCAACTCCGGATTGTCTCGTTGTTCCACCGAGGCATAAAAGGCATCCATATCGATATGTATGATCTTTCTCAAGATAGCTCTTTTATTACTGGTATTTACGATAACCCTTCGTCTGTTTATGAAGCCGATAATCGCATTATAAGATCTCTATGGAGTTAATGACGATATTCTCGGTCGGACGATCTTGCTTGTTGGTCTTGGAGGACTGTATGGCGTCTACGACATCCATGCCTTCTACCACTTCGCCGTAAACCGTGTATTGATTGTCGAGGAACGGTACGCCACCTACATTCTTGTAAACCTCACGGAGTTCCGGGTTTAACTTTACCTCGTCTTTCCGCTTCTCGGCCTCCAGCTCAGTCTTGCCGATCAAGGTATCACGAAGGATCGCCAGTTCTTCCTTGTTACCACTGCGATAGAATTCCATGATCTTAGGCTTGTTCTCGTTTTGCAGGCGGGCGAATATCTCTTGTTTCAGACGGCCTTCCAGTTGCTTTTCCATCTGGTTCAACTCTTGTTCCGAATACTTTTTCCCCGTTACGATATAGAATTGGGAGGCGGAAGAGGCCTTTTCCGGGTTCACCTCGTCTCCGGTACGTGCGGCGCAAAGGGCTCCTTTCTTGTGGAAATATTTCGGGTAACGGAATTCGGCGGGAACGGTATAGCCCAGATCGCCCGCTCCCAGTTGCTTGTTCATCGGGGCATCCTTGGAAGTCACGTCACCTCCTTGTATCATGAAATCCTTGATCACACGGTGGAACAGCAAGCCGTTATATTGCCCTTCTTGTACCAACTTGATAAAGTTATCACGATGTAATGGCGTGTCGTTATATAATTTCAGCTTTATATCTCCTTTGTTGGTGTGCATAAGCACCCTTGTCTCAGTTGCTTGATTTTCCATTTTATACTTATTTTTCTATGAGTTTCATTGACTTGATCTTTATGTTCTTCGTGGGCCTGTCTTCGGCGTTCGTCTCGACGAACTGTATCTTATCCACGACTTTCATTCCCTGTATAACCTCTCCGAACACCGTATAGTTGCCGTCCAGATGAGGCGTTCCGCCTTCCAGCATATAGGCTTCTTTTTGCTCCGGCGTAAACTCGATGCCTTTCTCCTTGGTCATCTTATCTAGCTCCATCTCCGTAAAGAACTTTCCGGTCACGATATAGAACTGAGTCGCTGATGAGGCCTTCTCTGGATTTTCCTCATCCGGGGTACGTGCGGCACAGAGCATTCCCCGCTTATGGAAATATTTCGGATACACGAACTCGGCGGGGATGGTGTAATCTAGATCTCCGTCGCCCAGATGCGTGTCCAAGGGAGCGTCTTTCGAGTTGATATCGCCTCCTTGTATCATGAATTGCTTGATAACCCGATGGAACAATAATCCATCGTAACGGTGTTCTTTTACGTTCTTGATAAAATTATCCCTGTGCAACGGCGTGTCGTTGAACAGTTTCACCTTGATCTTACCCATATCCGTATCAATCAGCACCAATGTCTCAGTCTCTTGCGCATGCAGCGGGCATAGCGAAAGCATAAATACCGAAACAAACAACATCGTAAGAATCCGTCTCATATTTATTTCTATTAGTTTTAGATGGACAAAAATAAGAATAAATATCGATATCTATGATCAAAGGAATAGGTCTAAACATGATTTCTTTGGTAGGAAACCGTAATAGCGTTACAAACATCTGTAATATATGCACATCGTTTTATGTTGAATCTAGGTAATTTTGTCATAGAAATAAAACTCTAAATTCAATATACTATGAGAGCAAGTATCTTAGCTATTTTAATTTTAGGGGGGATTGTCTTAAACATAAAGGCTCAGTTTTCTTATAATGAAAAGGCTCAAGCCATCCCTCCTGCATCACAACCTTTCGGCAAAGAGGCTTTTGAGCCAACCGGGCATACGGTTATACGCTGGTTGGGGAACGCTGGCTTTCTGATTAATAGCCGTGGTACGTGTTTGATGGTCGATCCTATGTTGAAGGGATTTGATATGCCTTTGTTAATAAATATGCCGATCGCCCCTAAAGATGTTCCCCATTTGGATGCGGTATTGATCACTCATTGCGACAATGATCATTACAGTGTTCCTACTTGTACGGAAATGTCTTCTGTATGCCGGGAATATCATTCTACATTCTACGTGGATTCTTTGATGGAAACACAGGGTTTGAACTCTTTCGGACATCGTATCGGGGAGACTTTTAATGTCGGTCCGATTTCTATCAAGTTAACCCCGGCTTACCATACGTGGCAAAATGAGTATCCGGGATATACGCATGAATTTAAGGTTGAAGATTATTGTGGTTTCCTCATGAAAACACCGGATGGCTTAATTTGGGCACCGGGAGATTCCCGCTTTCTTCCTGAGTTCTTGGAATTACCTGCCCCGGACGTGATTTTCTTTGATTTCTCGGATGATTCATGGCATATAGGATTGGAGGGAGCCATAAAGATCGCAAATGCTTATCCTAAAGCGCAGCTTCTCCTGTCTCATTGGGGAACGGTGGATGCTCCCAATATGAAACCATTCAATGCTGACCCTAAAATGCTAGAAGGGCGTATCCGCAATCCGGAACGTGTTCATGTCTTAGCCCCGGGAGAAGCTTTTGACCTTGTAGCTCTCAGCTCTAGCGAGGGTGAACAATGTGCCGAAACCTTGATTTTCCCTGCCGACGCAAAGGCTTCGTCGGAGTATAATACGGGGGATGTCTATGTCTCCTTGTTGAAGGAGTCTGGTAATACGATGATCGCGCATTTTATATTCAAACCTTACAGCCGTAATTTCTGGCATTACCATCCGGATGCCGAGCAAACCTTGTTAGTACTTGATGGAGAAGGATATTATCAAGAGGAAGGAGGAGAGAAACGTGTGATCCGGAAGGGTGATGTGATCGTGACACCTCCTAATGTATGCCATTGGAATGGGGCGACACCGGGTAGCTCTATCGTATGTATGACCGTTACGGAACATGCGATCGAGAATCATGCCGTACAACTTCGGGCTGTGACGGATAAGGAGTATGCTAATTAGAATACTTGTCCGGGGCTTTTAGGTGAAAGATACGTCTAAAATATCGCTAGGATAAGGAGGTATTGATCTTTTCACAGAGGTGAAAAGATCGTATCACCCCCGTGAAAAGATCGTTTCACCTCTGTGAAAAGATCGCTTCACAAGGGTGATACGATAAAAGTCTTAGGCCACGGCTGTTACTTCCTGCTGAGGAATCAGCCATAAGAACCTTATAATCAGAATAATTTGCTTGGATACTCGCCTGCGTCTACCAAGGCTTGGATCTTATCCACAACGCCTTGACGATCCGCTGCGTAAGTTACGCCGAACCATTTGGAGGTTGTATCCAATACTTTCACACGGGCTGTTCCTTCCGTGATCAATTTATTTACCATCAACGGGATGAAATATTCACTCTTTAAATTACCCATGTTCGCTTTCAAGAACTCTTTGAAGAATTCCTCGGAATACTCGAAATAATCGGGAGTGAAGCCCCACATATTCATGGATACCGGCGTATTTTCTTCCAATACGACCTTCTTTCCGTTCTCGTCTACAAACTGGATATCTCCGTCGATACGTTCGATAGCGGTACGCTCCACGACGCCTGTCAGATAACCTTCCTCGTTCGTGGCGCAAACACCACGTGCCACGGAACCGCTCTCGCTCAACGTATTACCTACACGGTAGCCTACCATGCAATAATCATTCTTCTTGCCATTCATCTCAGACAATTGCTTGCCTAATACGGCGAAGCTGTCACGTCCGTAGAAATCATCGGCGTTGATTACGGCGAAAGGCTCATTGATAACCTTCTTGCCCATCAATACGGCATGGTTGGTTCCCCACGGTTTCTCACGTCCCTCCGGGCAAGTGAAGCCCTCCGGAAGATCGTTCAAGTCTTGGAATACGACTTCAACCGGGATATGGTTCTCATATTTGGAGATGATTTTCTCACGGAAGTCTTTCTCGAAAGATTTGCGGATAACGAATACAAGTTTACCGAACCCGCCACGAATAGCATCGAAAATAGAATAGTCCATGATGGTCTCGCCATTGGGACCTAGGCCGTCCAATTGTTTTAATCCCCCATAACGACTACCCATTCCGGCTGCCAATACAAATAATGTAGGTTTCATAATGCGTTTCTTTAATGTGTTTTTTAATTCTTCGGGCAAAGTTAATAATTATAGAAACATTGCCATGTTATTGTCCGTCTTTTTATAAAACTTCTAATACGACGATCGACATGGGAGGAAGGCTGACGCTTAACTTTCCCTTTTCCACCTTGGCTCCCTTGAAAACTTCCGGCTTGACCTTCTCCGGCGAATCGAATGTGTTATAGTCGTTTATGGAGGACGCTGTCAGGATACGCCCGTTCACGCTCTTTATCGTTACGTTTTGCAGGTCGATATGGATGTTCTCGCTTTGCCGGGGATCTACGTTTGCCAACGAGATATGGATTTTACCCTGCGAGTCCCGGGATGCGGAGGCGCTTACGACCGGCACTTCCCGGTTGTCTCTTACTTTCTCCTTGTCGCAGATTAGATCCATCGGCAAAAAGGTAGCGTCTTGATGAACCTTGTACATCTCGAACACATGGTAAGTAGGCGTAAGCACCATGTCCTTGCCTTTCGTGAGGATCATGGACTGCAATACATTGACAATCTGTGCGATATTGGTCATTTTCACTCGGTCCGTATATTTGTGGAAGACATGTAGGGTAAGAGCGGCCACGAAAGCGTCGCGCATCGTGTTTTGCTGGAACAGATGGCCGGGGATCGTACCGGGTTCCACATCCCACCAAGTGCCCCATTCGTCCACCATGAGGGCTATATTTTTCTTCGGGTCGTATTTATCCATGATAGCGATATGCTTTTTAACGACATCCTCTATCTCAAGGCATTTTCCTAAGGTCCAGTAATAATCCTCCGTGTTGAAATCGGTAGCGGAGCCTTTATTGTTCCAATCTCCTACTGTATAATAATGTAAGGAGATACCATCCATGCGTCCGCCGATTTGTTTCATCAGCGTCTCGGTCCAGTTGTAATCATAATCGCTGGCACCGCTGGCGATCTTGAACAAGACATTGCTATCATAGTTACGGCAATACGTAGAGTAACGACGGTAAAGGTCGGAATAATATTCCGGTCGCATACTGCCCCCGCATCCCCAACTCTCGTTCCCAACGCCGAAAAACTTGACTTTCCATGCCTTATCCCGGCCATTTTTTCGGCGTAGGTTGGCCATTGGGCTGTCTCCTTCCGAGGTCATGTATTCCACCCATTTAGCCATTTCCTCAACCGTACCGCTTCCCACGTTTCCGCTGATGTAAGGCTCACAACCTAATAACTCACATAGATTCAAGAACTCATGGGTTCCAAAACTATTATCCTCAATCGTCCCTCCCCAGTTATTATTCACCATTTTCGGGCGATTTTCCTTGGGGCCGATTCCATCCATCCAATGATATTCGTCGGCGAAGCAACCGCCCGGCCAACGTAAGTTCGGGATCTGTAGTTTCTTCAACGCGTTTAAGACATCCGTACGGTATCCTTGGGTATTAGGGATGTCAGACTCTGGTCCCACCCATAAGCCACCGTAGATACAACTCCCTAGATGTTCGGCGAATTGCCCGTAAATATGTTTACTGATCTGTTGGTTACCTTGCTCCGGATAAATACGGATATTCGCGTCTCGCTGAGCGAATAAGGGAAGGGCGATAAATGCCCAAACGCTGATTATTAGTTTCTTCATGATATAAATGATTTGTTGGCAAAGATACACTTATTCTTGAATACATGAATCCTTTTATCGTCCGAAAAACACGTACGTGTTTTCGTAAAAAGTCGTACATGTTTTAAAAGAAACACGTACATGTTTTTCTTTTGTGTATTTATCGTATCTTTGTAAGGTTTTAAGGCAAAAGACTAAACAAAATGAGAAAGAGAAAAATGTTTCCGTTTTTAGCGGCTGGGATAGTCGCTTTAGCGAGTTGTAACACTCCTCAGAAAGAGGTAGTGAAGATCGCTGCTATTAATCCTGCGAATATGGATACCACGGTTGCCGCAGGTACGGATTTTTATGAATACGCTTGTGGTGGATGGATAAAGAATAATCCATTGAAACCGGAATACGCTCGTTTCGGAACTTTCGACCAATTACTAGAGAATAACCAAGAACAGCTCCGGGTATTGATCGAGGAACTTAGCGCTACGCCCCATGAGGCGGGTAGTGTCGCCGGGAAGATCGGCGCTTTGTATGCGATGGGATTGGATAGCACGAAGTTGAATGCCGATGGAGTGGCTCCTATCAAAGAGGAACTGGCCGCTATCAATGCGCTGGCAACGAAATCGGATGTCTCTAAGATGGTGGCTACGCTTCATAAGGAAGGCATGGCTCCGTTCTTCGCTTTGTTCGTGGGCGCTGACGAGAAGAATAGTGCCATGAATATCGTCCAGCTGTATCAGGCTGGTATCGGAATGGGCGATCGGGATTATTATTTATTGGAAGATGAAGGCTCCGCCAAGATGCGTGATGCTTACAGGGCTTATATAAATAAATTATTTACATTGGCCGGCTCAAGTCCGGAGCAAGCGGATGCGGCGGTGGATGCCGTGATGAAAATAGAGAAGGCTATCGCCGAGATCTCTTATGGCCGTGAGGATTTGCGTGACTCCCAGAAAAACTATAATAAATTGCCTTACGAGGATTTCAAGAAAATAGAGTCCCCGTTGGATTGGGATGTATATTTTGAATCCATGGGATTAGCCGGGCTGAAAGAGTTGGACGCGAAGCAAATCAACTTCTATAAGGATATGAGTGAGGCTTTGCGGAATACGACGGTCGATGAGCAAAAATATTATTTGGCGTTTAATTTATTGAGCGCGGCGGCTCCATACCTAAGTGATGATTTTGTAGACGCTGATTTTGAGTTCTATGGAAAGGTAATGTCCGGAAAGCAGGAACAACAACCTCGTTGGAAGCGTTCGTTGAATACGGTAAACGGTGCGTTGGGCGAGGCTGTCGGCGAGATGTATGTAGAGAAATACTTCCCGGCTTCTTCCAAGGAAAAGATGTTGACGCTGGTGGGGAATTTGCAGACTGCTTTGAGCGAGCGGATCAACGGCTTGGAATGGATGAGCGATACGACTAAGGCGAAAGCGCAGGAGAAATTGGCCGCTTTTACGGTGAAAATAGGTTATCCGGACAAATGGCGTGATTATAGTGGCTTGGAGATCAAGGACGATTCTTATTGGGCGAATGTTCGCCGTTCTAACATCTTCGATATGGCCTATCAATTGGCGGACGTGGATAAGCCGGTCGATAAGTCTCGTTGGCATATGAATCCGCAGACCGTGAACGCTTATTACAATCCGACTACGAATGAGATCTGTTTCCCGGCCGCGATCCTTCAGCCTCCATTCTTTAATCCGGATGCCGACGATGCGGTGAACTATGGCGCTATCGGCGTGGTAATCGGCCATGAGATGACGCATGGATTCGATGATCAGGGACGTAACTACGATAAGGATGGTAATTTGATCGATTGGTGGACTGCCGAGGATGCTGTCCGTTTCACGGAGCGTGCTGATAAATTGGTTGATCAATATGATCAGATTATCGTAATAGATACGCTTCATGCCAACGGACGTTTTACGTTGGGGGAGAATATCGCCGACCACGGAGGTTTGTTGGTCGCTCACCAAGCTTATTTGAATAGCTTGAAGGGCAAAGAGACTCCGGCCCCGATCGATGGCTTCACGAATGAGCAACGTTTCTTCTTGGGGTATGCGACGTTGTGGGGACAAAATATCCGTCCCGAGGAGATCCGTCGTCGTACCAAGATCGACCCGCATTCATTGGGAAAATGGCGTGTGAACGCTGCCTTGCGTAATATCGCCCCGTTCTATGCCGCTTTTGACATTAAAGAGGGCGATCCGATGTTTATGGCTCCGGCTGATCGGGTGGTTATCTGGTAACCCAAATACAGAGTTTATATAAGTGAGGGAAGTATGTCACGTCAAAAAGGCATACTTCCCTTTTTTCGTTTATCCCGATTTGGCGGTCTGATGCACTTTTCTTATTTTTGTTTGATTAAGAACGTTATACATGAAAATTTTATACCATGCGAAACTATATATCAATCGCCTTACTTCTCTTGGCATCTTCTGTTTTTGCGTATGATCCTCCCACGATGGGATGGAGCTCATGGAATACCTATCGAGTGAATATCAGCGACAAACTGATAATGAAACAAGCTGATGCGATGTCGCGGAATGGCTTGAAAGAGGTTGGATATAAATATATCAATATTGATGACGGGTATTTTGGGGGACGGGATGCGAGCGGGGAGTTAATCACTCATCCGGTCCGTTTTCCGAATGGCTTGAAGCAGACGGTAGATCATATCCATGCGTTAGGGTTTAAGGCGGGTATTTATTCCGATGCGGGCCGGAATACTTGCGGCTCCTTTTGGGATAAGGATTCTTTAGGGATCAATGTCGGCTTTTATGGGCACGATCGTCAGGATGCGGACTACTTCTTTAAGGAAATAGGATTCGATTTTATTAAGATCGACTTTTGTGGCGGCGATGCCAAACAAAATTTCGATCAATTAGGTCTGGATGAGCAAGAGCGATACACGGCGATCCATAATGCGATACTAGCTACCGGCCGTAAAGATGTGCGTATGAATGTATGTCGTTGGAATTTTCCCGGTACGTGGGTGCATGACGTTGCCTTCTCATGGCGTATCTCGCAAGATATAAATCCTAGCTGGGAGTCCGTGAAGAATATTATCCGGCAGAATCTATATTTGTCCGCTTATGCGAGCGAAGGAAAATATAATGATATGGATATGCTTGAGATCGGCCGTGGAATGAGTGAGGAAGAAGATAAAACTCATTTTGGAATGTGGTGTATCATGAGCTCCCCTTTATTGATCGGCTGTGATCTGACTACCATCTCTGAGAAAGCTTTGCGGCTACTGAAAAACGAGGAACTGATAGCGTTAAATCAAGACGTACTAGGCTTGCAAGCTTATGTCGTTAAGCAAATGGATGGAGTGTATATCTTGACAAAGGATCTGGAAGAAGTGAATGGGAATACATGCGCTGTTGCCGTCTATAACTCTACGGATGAGGAACGGACTATTCATCTGGATTTTGCCGATTTCTATTTGCGGGGCGACGTGAATGTACGGGACTTATTTGAAAGGAGAGATCTTGGAAAGTACAAGGATCGGGATTTTTCCGTAACCATACCTGCGCATGGGACACGTATTTTCCGTCTGGATGGACTGGAAAGGGGAGAACGGACGGTTTATGAGGCGGAATGTGCTTGGCTGCAAGACTATCAAGAAATAAAAAATCACAAAGCGTTTGGAACGGCGATTTATGAGGATGACGGGAATTGCTCTGGAGGTGCGAAGGTTACGGGATTAGGTAATCGTGATAGCAATTATCTGGAATGGCATAATGTATACAGTCGTGAGGGAGGTTTATACTTGATGTCCGTGGATTATCAGTGTGCGGAGAATCGAGAATTAATTTGTCAAGTTAATGGAGTTGTCGTAAAAAATGTAGAGGCTCATCCTGCGCATGAGGTCGCTAGCGAGCAAATAGAGATCCGTCTGAAACCCGGTATGAATCGCATACGCTTATCGAATGGAAACTCATGGATGCCCGATATCGATCGTATGGTTTTACAAAAGAAGTGATTGCCGGCTACGTGCTTGAGGGAATTTTCATTCTTCTATATTCTTGAGGTGTCATTCCCGTATGCTGCCTGAAATATTTGTTGAAAAAAGACAGGTTGTTAAAGCCTAAAGAGAAAGCGATCTCTTTTACGGTTAAGTCCGTTGATCTTAATTGTGCCTTGGCATCCATCGTGATAATGGAGGAAATGATTTCCAAGGGAGTAAGTCCGATCGCTTTCTTAATAGTCGTGCAGAAATGAGGTAACGACAAATTTAATTGAGCGGCGTAAAAAGAAACGCTGTGCTCGGTGGTATAATGCTCTACGACAAGTTGGATAAACTTACGGTAAATCTCATTGGTGCGCGTACGGATTCCATTTGTCCAATGGCTATGATTTTTATATAACTCAGCCGTTCCTTGCATGAATATCGTGAGATAAGCGATGACTAGGTTTTTATTTACCATAGAATAAGACGGGGATAAGGATTGCGCACGTATCAATAAACGGTATCCGTCAATATATAATTGAGCTACAGATTCTTCCAGCGGCATGATCGGATGTTCCGTGATAACGGGAAGAAAGCTCATGGTTGATTTAATAAAATTGATGTTTGTCATAAACTCCGAAGAGAATCCGGCGAAATAGAAACGTGCGTCGTCCGATATTTCATGGAACTGGATAAAATTGCTGGGCACTAAGGTCACGAAATCATATTTGTTAATCGTATACTTCGCTAGATTGATAGAAGCCTGCACGGAACCTTCTACACAAAGGAGAAACAAACCTGCCTTTATCTTATGAGGCAGCTTGCTGTATTTGTTTAGCGTCTCTTTTGTGATACGATCTCCGACGATAAAATCGTTCGTGATATCGAATGTGAGCATTTCCTTTTCCATATCTAATCGGTAATTCGTCTCAAATATAGGAATTAATAAATACCTGTCTCTTATACACATCTCCGAGCCCACGAGACTACGCTGCATCTC
>ERZ1027094.616-NODE-616-length-19156-cov-7.116172_pt1 | contig 19156 bp, 9 predicted proteins | sample MGYA00519410_ERZ1027094 | MGnify/ENA primary metagenome ERZ1027094 (study PRJEB26926, sample SAMN06164647) | human gut metagenome | biome: ENVO:00009003; feature: ENVO:2100002; material: ENVO:00002003 | host: Homo sapiens | place: USA | collected 2012 ...
ACGAGATGCAGCGTAGTCTCGTGGGCTCGGAGATGTGTATAAGAGACAGACTTCTTTCAAGGTAAGATTCTGAGAGATATTCTCACGCATATAATGTATGACCCGTGCCGTAAACGGATATTCTTTTTGTGAGGGAATCATAATATGGCGGAATTGCTCCAGATAGATGAAAGAGGCCAGAAAATTGTAAAGGCACATGGAGGAATAAATCATATATTCTTTAATATACCCCATGGAGAAACTACTATATATCTCCTCAAACAGCCGTAGCCGGTCTTGTAAACGGGAATACTCATTCGGTAAAATAGTGACGGGAACCGGATGCGACGGCAGGAATTGATCGCGAAGCTTGCCTTGGAAGTGTAACCAGTAAATAGTCCATGGATCTCCCTCGTCTGCCCCGAATGAGTAGGGGATACCGGGAGGGATGATGATATATTGGTATTTCTCCACGGTATATTGTTTACCGAGGATACGATACCATCCTTTTCCCTCCGTACAATAAATAAGCATGGCGTAGTCACAGCCATGTTCTTTTTGGAGAAAATGATATTTAACACGTGGGAAGAAACCTATCTTGCGTACATATAAATTATTGATGAGCGGTTCCCTCCGGTAGCTTGCCAATAGTTCCTCGGGTAAAGAAACGAGCCGTTCTCCCTTAAATCCTTCTTTTATCTTGACCATGATCTATAAATCATAAGATTGTACAAGTAAATCGGAACAAATGTAGCATTCCTTTCTGGATTATTGAAATAATTTTGCCGACATAAATCATAACATAATGCCATGAATAAAATTCTAGTTGTAGTTTCTTTTGTATTTGTATCTTTTTTGTCTTGTACGGGATTAACCGATAGACAGCGATTGGCCAATCAGATATTGTCTGATACGAATTTGTTGAAGGTCGATAGTATGGCTCGTGCTACCATCCGCAATGGTTTTAACGCAGGCAGCGGTTATTCCCAGATATGGGCTCGTGATATGAATACGTTTATAGAAATCGCTTGCGAGGAGAGTGATCCACACGAACTGCGGGAAGCTATCTTATTGTTTTTCGCTCTTCAACAGCCGAATGATGAGATGATCGATGGTTATGTGCTGAAAGAAGATTTTACATGGTATGATAACACGCCTTATTATTCGAATGCCGCTCCGAAACATGTCGCTTTTAAGAATACGGTAGAGACGGACCAAGAGTCTTCCTTGATTCAGATCGTAGGTAAATACATTCGTAAGACGGGTGATCGGGAGATATTGAATGAGAAAGTTGCCGGGAAGACCGTTCTCGAGCGAATGAACGCGATGGTAGATTATCTGATGCGGGAACGATATAATGAGAAATATGGATTGCTTTATGGGGCAATGACCGCTGATTGGGGCGATGTACAGCCGAATGACGATTTCGGATGTGATATGAATGATTTGTCGGATCCGGCTATCGATGTATATGATAACGCTATGTTCATAATCGCCTTGGATCATTTGTTGGAAATGGCTCCTGATTCTCCGCAAGCCTCCCGTTGGAAAAGTCTGCGTGAGGGAATCGAGAGAAATGTGCGGGCTCATCTATGGGATGTAAAGCGCCAGAAGTTCATTCCTCATATTTATCCGGAGAAATCTCCGATTCCGGAAGGTTTTGATGAACTTGCCATTCATTATCACGGTGGGACGGCTGTCGCTATAGAGGCCGGCTTATTATCGAAAGATGAGATACGTACCGTAAATGCCCAGATGCTTGAGAATGTTCGCCTGTCGGGTATGCCAAGCATTGGTCTGACCTTATATCCCGTGTATCCGGATGGTTTTTTCCATGGAGGAATGTCAAAGGCTTATCTGTATCAGAATGGCGGGGATTGGACTTGGTTTGGCGGTCGGATGATCCAGCAGCTTGTCGTTAATGGAATGGTTGAGGAGGCTTATGCGGAGATTCATCCGATGATCGAGCGTGTGATCCAAAATGACGGATTCTACGAATGGTATGGCAAAGGCGGTGTCCCCAGTGGCTCTGGTAATTTCAAGGGGTCGGCCGGAGTGTTATCTAAGGCGATTGAATTATTAAGGGATTGGGCAGAGAAAAATAAGAGTTAAATACAAGCGTGCAATATTAAATATCAAAAGAGATGAGAAAAAGTAATTATGATAAAATGCCGGCCACCGTTGTCGACGGTACCTTGTGGAAAGGCTGGGAATCGATACGGAAGCGATTGGCGGAGATACATGCGGAAACGAATGGATCACAAGTTTGGGTGGTGGAATGTTACCAAGGGGTTCATCACGAGGAGTTGATGCGTGAACTGCAAGCGCTCGCGCCCGATCGTTTTATCAATACGCGAGATCTATTTAAATCGGCAGAAGATATAGAGGCGATGACCTATCCTTATCTGACGGATGACCGGTTGTTTGGCCGCCGGGCTCATTTCTCTTATACGGATTTCTTGGATGAGGAGAAGGTGAACGCCTGCCGGGAGTCCTTGCGTGATGGAAAAGGCTGGACAATCGTTTATGGCCACGCCGCCGCCGAGATCGTTCCCGCTCCGGACAAATTGATCTATGCGGATATGGCTCGTTGGGAGATCCAGATGCGTTCCCGTAGAAAAGAGGTGAACGGGCTAGGTGTGGAAAACCGGGAGGAAGCCCCGTCGTACCATTATAAGCGAGGATATTTTATTGATTGGATTGTTTGCGATAATCTGAAGAAGAAAGTCCTTCCCAAGGTCGATTATTGGTTGGATACCCATATCGTCGGAACACCGAAGATGATTTCCGGGGAGACCTTGAAAGAAGGGTTGGAGAAAACGGCGCATACTCCGTTCCGGGTAGTACCTTTCTTCGATCCGGCTCCTTGGGGCGGCCAATGGATGAAAGAGGTCTGTGATCTGGATAAAAAGCAAGATAACTTCGGCTGGTGTTTTGATTGCGTGCCCGAGGAAAATAGTTTATACCTGAAAGTTGCCGGAGAGCTGTTTGAGATCCCTTCCAATGACTTGGTATTCTATAAGACGAGAGACTTGCTGGGCGGGCCGGTCGAGGCTCGTTTCGGACAAGATTTCCCGATCCGTTTCGACTTCTTGGATACGATGGGAGGAGGAAACCTAAGTTTGCAAGTGCATCCGGTCACCCAATATATCCGGGATACGTTCGGGATTTATTATACGCAGGATGAGAGCTACTACCTGCTGGATGCCGAGGAGGACGCTACCGTTTATCTGGGATTGAAAACCGGTGTTAACCCGGACGAGATGATCGCTGCCCTAAACGACTCCCAACAGACCGGAAAGCCTTTCGATACGGAGAAATATGTCAACAAATGGCCTGCCAAACGCCATGATCATTATCTGATCCCCGCCGGAACGGTTCATTGTTCGGGAGCCGGTGCCATGGTGCTTGAGATTAGCGCTACGCCAAGTATCTTTACGTTTAAGCTTTGGGACTGGGGCCGCTTGGGATTGGACGGACTGCCTCGACCGATTAATATCGGCCACGGCTCGAAAGTGATCCAATGGGAGCGGCAAACGGAGTTTGTCCGTCATAACTTGATCAACCAAGTGGAGATGATCGCCGAGGGAGACGGTTGGCGGGAGGAGCGGACCGGCTTGCATGAGAACGAGTTCATCGAGACCCGCCGTCATTGGTTCACGGATATCGTGCCTCACAATACGAATGGAGGGGTGCAAGTGCTGAATGTAATCAAGGGAGATGAGTTGATCGTGGAGAGTCCGACAAACGCTTTTGAACCATTCATCGTTCATTACGCGGAGACTTTTATCATTCCGGCTTGCGTGGGTGAATATACGATCCGCCCGTATGGATCGTCCGTAGGTAAATACTGTGGTACTATAAAAGCTTACGTACGATTTAGGCAATAGGTAAATAAAGAAAAGGAATATATGATGTATACAAATGACAATAGAATAGTAATGACATTGGATGCGGGAGGAACGAATTTTGTTTTCTCTGCCATCCAAGGAGGAAAAGAGATAGCCGATCCGGTAGTTCTTCCGGCATGCGCAGATTGTTTAGATAAGTGTTTAGGCAATTTGGTAGAGGGTTTTAAGGCAATTCAAGCAGGCTTGCCGGAAACTCCGGTCGCTATCAGTTTCGCTTTTCCCGGTCCGGCAGACTATCAAGCCGGTATCATAGGCGATTTACCCAACTTCCCCTCTTTCCGGGGTGGAGTAGCGTTAGGCCCGTTTCTGGAAGATATATTCGGGATACCGGTATTTATCAATAACGATGGGAATTTATTCGCATATGGAGAAGCGTTAACCGGAGCCCTTCCGGATATAAACCGCCGTTTGCGGGAGGCAGGAAGCATGAAGCAATATAAGAACCTGCTGGGAGTCACCTTGGGTACCGGCTTTGGTGCCGGGGTTGTTATTAATCAAGAGCTTTTATTGGGAGATAATGCGGCAGGAGGAGATATCTGGTGTTTTCGGAATAAGAAATATCCGGAGTATATCGTAGAGGAGAGTGTCAGCATACGTGCGGTCATGCGAGTATATGCGGAACGATCCGGTGATACGGGAGCGCATACTCCGAAAGAGATCTTTGAGATCGCCGAGGGTATTTGCCCGGGTAACCGGGAGGCTGCTATTACGGCTTTCTCCGAATTAGGGGAGCTAGCGGGGGATGCGTTGGCGTCTGCCATTACTTTAATCGATGGCATCATCGTGATCGGTGGTGGACTATCGGGGGCTTCTAAATATATTCTCCCTGCTTTGTTGAAAGAATTGAACTCATCTACTGGTATGATGGATGGAAGTCGTTTCGGCCGATTGCAAATGAAAGCTTATCTTTTGGAGGATGCGGAGAGTTTCGCAGATTTCGCTAAAGGAGGAGCTGTCGAGGTACCCATTCCGGGTACCAATCGCAAGGTAGGGTATGATCCTTGTAAACGGATAGGGGTGACCGTAAGTAAACAAGGTGCTAATCGCTCGATCGCTATGGGAGCTTATGTTTTTGCGTTAAACCATCTATCTAAAGGAATATGAGACAAAAATATAGTATAGGGCCTGTATGGTTCCTGATGTTTGCGTGTGCTTTCTTCACATCCTGCGTGACACAAGGCAAGAAGGTCCAGCAAGAGGAGCTAGCCCAGTATGTAGAGCCTCGGATCGGCACGGCGCATTGCCGTTGGTTTCATTTTACCCCGGGAGCGATGCCTTTCGGTATGGCCAAGCCGGCTCCTTCTACGAACGGGCATATCGGGAATAAATCCGGTTGGGAGGCGACCGGTTACGATTATCGGGATCAATCGATCGAGGGTTTCCCCTGCTTGCATGAGTTTCAGATCGGTGGAATCGTACTGATGCCTACGACGGGTCCATTGAAAACAATTCCCGGGGCGGTAGACGACTCGACAGGTATAGGATACCGTTCCCGTTTTGACCGTACGGACGAGATCGCTACCGCCGGTTATTATTCCGTTCTCCTAAAAGATTACTCGATTTGTGCGGAGCTTACCGCTACCCCTCGTGTCGCTATTCAGCGTTATACATTTCCGGCCGGGGAGGATAGCCATATCTTGTTCGATATAGGAAACCGTCAAGGGGAGAGCGGAGCTGTACGGGATGCTGAAATTACTTTTACAGAAGACGGGCGTATCGAGGGCTGGGTGATTACCGAGCCTGAATATGTGAGGAAATATCAACCCGGGGCATCGGTTCCTTTGTATTTCTCGGCGGTGCTGGACAAGGTTCCCGTTGGATTTGGCGCTTTCAACGGAGCGGATATCCGTCCGGATGAACGGAAAGCGACGGGCGTGGGGGCCGGACTTTATCTGACATTCCGTACCCAAGATCAAGAGTCGGTAACCGCTAAAGTAGGTCTTTCCTATACATCCGTGGAGAATGCCCGGTTAAATAGGGAGACTGAGGCCGCTACCCTTACGTTTGACGAGGCAAGGGAAATATCTCGCCAAACATGGGAAGAATATTTGGGACGTATCCGGGTAGAGACTCCAGCGCGAGAGGATAAGGTGAAATTCTATACCGGTTTGTATCACGCTTTATTGGGGCGTGGATTGGCTAGCGATGTAAATGGTGCTTATCCGAGAAATGATGGCTCGGTAGGACAAATCCCTTTGAAAGATGGGAAACCGGTACATAACTTATACAATACCGATGCCGCTTGGGGAGCGCAATGGAATCTGACACAGGTTTGGGCTTTGGCCTATCCGGAATATTATTCGGATTATATAAGTAGCCATTTGTTGGTGTACAAGGACGCCGGCTGGCTGGCGGATGGAATCGCTAATAGCCGTTATGTCTCCGGGGTTGGTACGAATTTATTAAGTACGATTATCGCTGGCGCTTATCAATGTGGCATCCGGGATTTCGATGTGAATACGGCTTATGAGGCTTGCTTGAAGAATGAGTTGGATGGGGAGAATCGTCCGTTGGGTGCGGGAAAGATCGATACCCGTTATTTCGTGGAATATGGTTATGTACCTCATTTGGATAAAGGGAACGGGCCGGACGAGGCTTTTATGTTCTCCGCTTCCCATACCTTGGAATATGCTTATAGTGCGTGGGCCGTGGCCCAATGGGCGGAGCAGCTCGGTAAGACGGACGATTATAACCGTTTGATGGATCTGTCGAAAGGCTGGGAGCGTATTTATGACCCTTCCTGTAATTTTGTCCGTCCTAAAAAGAAGGATGGTACGTTTATCGAGGACTTCAATCCGATGCAAGTATGGCGCGGATTCCAAGAAGGTAACGCTTGGCAATATACATTCTATGTACCGCACGATGCGAAAGGGTTGGTCGCTAAAGTTGGTGCGGACGTGTTTAACCATCGGTTGGATAGCATCTTCACGGTGTCTCGTAAATTAATCTTTAGCGGAGGCACGGAAGTAGGGGCTTTCGCCGGTTTGCAAACCTTGTATAACCAAGGAAATCAACCTTGTTTGCACATCTCTTGGATGTTCAACGAGGCCGGTCGTCCCTCGCTTACGCAAAAATGGGTGCGGGCGATCTTGAATGAGTTCTATGGTACGGATGGCATCCACGGTTATGGCTACGGACAGGATGAGGATCAAGGCCAGCTCGGGGCTTGGTACGTGATCTCTTCCTTAGGCTTATTCGATATGAAAGGCTTGACGGATCAAGCGCCTTCTTTCGCTTTGGGTAGTCCTTTGTTCGATAAGATTACGATCCGGCTGAATGACCGCTATTATAAAGGGAAGGAATTCGTGATCGAGACTCGTAATAATAGTAAGCAAAATGATTACGTGCAATCGATGGACTTAAACGGGAAACCATTGACGGATACTCGTATTCCTTTCTCGGAGATTGTTCAAGGTGGACATTTAGTTTTAGAAATGGGTAACCAACCAAAAGATCGATATGAGAACTAAAAGTACGAACTCCGCTATATTCCCGATCCTTTTCGGCTTTTTCGTGATGGGATTCGTGGATGTCGTGGGAATTGCCACGAATTATGTGAAGATGGACTTTGGTTTGTCCGATACGTTGGCGAACCTATTGCCCATGATGGTCTTTCTTTGGTTCGCCCTGTTCTCTGTCCCTACCGGTATCTGGATGGGACGGCACGGGCGTAGGAATACGGTGGTCGTAGCCTTGGCTATCACAACCTTGGCGATGCTGATACCTCTATTCTTCTATGACTTTGCTTGTATCTTGTTTGCGTTCGCTTTGCTGGGAATTGGAAATACGATCTTGCAAGTGTCCTTGAATCCGATGGTAGCGCGGGTGGTAAATCCGGATAAAGTAACGAGCGTACTTACGTTAGGGCAGTTTATTAAGGCGGTATCTTCCTTCTTAGGGCCGATTATCGCAGGTGTAGCTTCTTCTTTCTGGGGAGATTGGAAGTTGATATTCATTGTCTATTCGGTGACTACCTTGTTATCTATCATCTGGTTGATAACGACTATTCCGGGTAAAGAGGAAGGAGAGGAGCAAGAAGCCTCGTTCGCCTCTACGTTAGCTTTATGTAAAGATGCTAGGATACGGATGCTTTTCTTGGGGATTCTGTGTATTGTCGGGATCGATGTCGGTCTGAATACGACGATCCCTAAGCTATTGATGGAAAAGTTATCCATGCCGTTGCAAGAGGCTGGATTAGGGAGTAGCCTTTATTTCGCCGCTCGTACCGGAGGCTCTTTCTTGGGGGCTATATTGCTGGCGAGGATCTCGTCACGACCCTTCTTAAGGGGAAGCATGCTTATCGCTATCCTTGCTTTCGTAGGATTGCTTATCTCGGATAGCTTGTGGGGCATGGGCGTTATGATCGTACTGGTTGGCTTGGCTTGCTCGAATGTGTTTTCGATCCTGTTCTCTTTTGCGTTGGAACATCGGCCGGAGCAATCGAACGAGGTCTCGGCCTTGATGATTATGGGTGTATCAGGAGGCGCTTTGATTACGCCTTGTATGGGAGGCATAGCCGATATGTTCGGACAGGTAGCCGGCTTGATGCTATTATTAATATGTATGTTGTATATAGGACTTATATCTATAAAAACACGATAAAATGAAAAAAAGAACTTATTTATCAGCAGGATTGGCTTTGTTGATCGGGACATTGTCGGTTCATGCGTCTCCGGGATTATCGGATATCAAGAGCCGTGTATTACCGGCGGTTTATAAATCGAAAAACGGACTGACCCAAAAGGTCGAGATCTCCGTAAAACATGAAGGAGAACCTTCTACAGTGACGATCCGTTTAGGCGAGCAAAGCCATAAAGAGAAACTGGTATCCGGGGATAATGTATTCCGAATCGAGATACCCGAGGTTAGCACGACTTGCCAATTACCGTTGACGCTGACAAGTGGGAAAGAGAAAGAGGAAAGTACGGTTACCGTAAAACCGGTTCGCCATTGGCAGATGAATATGGTGCAGCACACGCATACGGATATCGGTTATACTCGTTCCCAAATGGAAATCTTAGCGGAACATCTACGATATATTGATTATGCGTTGGATTATTGTGATGCTACGGATAATTATCCGGATTTCGCTAAATTCCGTTGGACTTGCGAGATCGCTTGGGCGGTTAGCGAATATTTGAAATGCCGTCCGGCGGAACAGATCGCTCGCCTGAAGCAGCGGGTAAAAGAGGGTCGTATCGAATTAGCTACGATGTACTTGAACTTTGACGAATTACCCGATGAGCAAACGCTCGCCGCCTCCCTTTATCCGATCAAGCAATTCCGTGAGAACGGGATGCGTGCCGAGGTAGCTATGCAAGACGACGTGAATGGAATCGGTTGGTGCTTCAGCGAGTATTTCGCGGATGCCGGCGTGAAATATGTGAATATGGGAACCCATGGCCACCGTGCGTTGATCTGTTTTGATAAACCTACCGTATTCTGGTGGGAATCTCCATCCGGGAAGAAGGTCTTGACCTATCGTGCCGAGCATTATAACCAAGGAAATTTCTTTGGTATCCATACCGATGATTTTGAGCAGTTCGAGGAACGGGTCTTAGCGTATCTGGATCAAATGGAAGCGAAAGACTATCCGTATGATATATTGGCCGCCCAGCATTCGGGTTATTTTACGGATAATGCGCCTCCATCCACGAAAAGTTGTGAGATGCTACAAAAATGGAATGAGAAATATGAATGGCCGAAATTACGCACGGCGGTAGCCAGCGAATTCTTTAAGACGGTAGAGAGCCAATACGCGGATCGTATTGAGACCGTTCGTGGAGCTTGGCCGGATTGGTGGACGGATGGTTTCGCTTCCGGTGCTCGCGAAGCTGCCATATCTCGTGTGACTCACTCGGATATTATCGTAAACCAAGCCGGATTGTCATTCGCCAAAATGCTAGGCGCTCAATTGCCGACAGACATCAATGATCGGATTTATGATATCAACAAAGCTCTTTTGTTCTATGATGAGCATACTTTCGGGCATAGTGAGAGCGTGCGTAACGCTTATGGACTGGAAACTTGGGAACAACGCTCCTTGAAACAATCGTATGCGTGGGAAGCCTATCGCCATTCCGGTTTGCTGGGAGAGGCCACTATGGGTATATTACAATCGTTCGTGCCCAAAAGCGACGTTCCGTCTATCGCTGTATTCAATACGCTCAACTGGAGTTATAGCGGTATCGCTAAAGCTTATGTCGATCATCAGATTCTTCCGAAAGACAAGGCTTTCGAGATCGTGGATGCGGCTGGCAACGTAATTCCCGCACAAGCTGGCGAAAGCCGTTCCGATGGTACTTATTGGAACTTTTACGTGAAAGATGTCCCGGCTTTGGGATATGCGCAGTATTATATAAAGGTAAAGGATGCGCCACGTCCGGAAATACAGGGCGCTACGGAATTAAAAGAGACACATGTGGAGAATCCTTGGTATGCCATCGACTTCAATACCCGTAAAGGTACGATTCGTAAATTATATGATAAGGATTTGAACAAACAATTGGTTACGCCGGATGCGGAATGGGAGATGGGAGAGTTTATTTATGAGATTATCGATAGCCGTCATCCGATGGAACAATATCGTGCTCCCCAATTCCTCCGCCGTCGCCCAGAGAAGATGCGTTTCGAGAAATATGAGAAAGGCGATGTCTGGGATACATATCGTTTCCGGGGAGAGACAGTAGCGGGACGTGAGCCGAATAATCTGATGGTGGAATTCCGTGTATTTAACGTAACAAAGAAAATCGAGGTAGTTTATCGCTTGCGTAAAAAAGCGGTAACAGATCCGGAAGCGGTTTATATCGCTTTCCCGTTTGAGGTTGAAGGAGGAAAGATCCATTTAGATGTACCCGGCGGATCGATTGAGGCGGGTGTAGACCAAATCCCGGGCTCCTCTAACGATTGGTACACGGTGCAAAACTTCGCTACGGCTCGTAATGGAGAGTCACAGGTCGTGATGGGTAGCCAAGAAATACCATTAATGCAATTTGGGGCGATCAATACGGGGCGGTATAAGGCCGGAGCCGTACCTCAGTCCACGAATATGTATTCATGGCCGATGAACAACTATTGGGTAACCAATTTCAATGCGGACCAAATGGGAGAGATGCAATGGAGTTACTTCATCAACTCTTCGAAAGACAACACTATTGAGTATGCGACTAAGTTCGCTTGGGAAAACCGGATTCCGTTCTTGACCCGTGTTTTGCCTGCCGGAGATAAAAAGGTGGAGCCTCTCCAATCGGCTTCCATTTTCAAGATCGTACCGGAGAATTTGTTGTTGGTAAACATGAGGCCTGTGGAAGGCGAGAATGCTGTTATGCTTCAATTGCGTGAGATAGGCGGGAAGCCAGCTACTTTCTCCGTAGCTTCAGATAAAATTAATTTTGTGAAAACTACGGTTTGTGATGTCGTAGGAGACCCAGTTTCGGGGAATCCGTTGAGTTTCGCTCCGTGGGAGAATAAGTTTATAAAATTATCTTGGTAGCATGGTAAGGGGCGGGGTTTGCCCGCCCTTATCCAGTTTGTCTTATGTTTGTATATTGAATGTTTTGATAGGATCTAACCCCAAATAAATCGGTATTATTCTAAGCAGAAGACTTGCTTGTGTTAGAGTGATGGGTGAAGAGTGTCATGAGAGACTCTGTTTCGGGTAATGCCTTATTGGATTTCAAGCCTTGTGGGAATAAGTCTATGGCGCTTTCTTGGTAGAAAGATTGTAGATAATGTGGTTCTTCTTTTATTTATAAAGGAGGGCTGAATTTTTTCATATTATCCAGTCTCTGAATACATTATCTATTTTTTTCATAGAAGCCATACTAGTGTCATTTTCGCCTAGCCTTGAATCTCAATAAATTTAACATTTGTTTGTTGTAACCAATTTAAAGTGTTTTTACTGCTAATATTTGATAGTTAATTATTTATGTGATAGAAAGACGATGATACTATTGTAAGTCCGTACGGAACAATATATTTTTAGTACATTTAAGGGCTGATATTCTTGGTTTCAAGGGGTGATTTGTGATAAATGTGTCATTTTTATTAAAAAAATACTATAGATTTAAGTCTAGTTTACAAAAAAAGTTATACATTTGCCCAGTTTTTAATGATATAGACCATGAATGGCGCACTAGTTCCGTACGAACTATGTCTATTCTAGAATATAATATTACATATAAATGTAATCAATCTAAACTTAATTTAAAACAAGAGCAAAATGACAAAGAATGAATCTAAGCTATTATCCCTTCAGGGGATAGCTAAAGCCTCAGCGTTCTGTTTGCTGCTTTCCGCCTTCTCTGTAAACGCCGCTATGGCCGCTCCCGCTCCCGCAGGCACGGTTGATGAAGTAATGGCAGTGCAGCAGGGTAAGAAAGTGACAGGTGTGGTTGTTGACGGTACAGGTGAGCCTGTTATTGGCGCTAACGTGGTGGTGAAAGGCACTACAAACGGTACGATCACTGATTTCGATGGAAATTATTCATTGGAAGGTGTGCCCGCAGACGGGGTATTGGTGTTTTCTTATATCGGTTACTTATCACAAGAAATTCCTGTAGGTAATCAATCAATGATCAAGGTGACATTGAAAGAGGATACCCAAACATTGGATGAGGTTGTAGTAGTAGGTTACGGTACGATGAAGAAATCTGACGTGACAGGCTCTATCTCTACGGCTAAAGGAGATGATTTGGTAAAGAATCAAAGCTTTAGCGCATTGGATAACTTGCGTGGTAAGGTATCTGGTGTAAACATCTTCTCTAACTCTAGCCAACCGGGCGCTTATTCAAACCGTGTGGTTATTCGTGGTATCGCGACAATCAACTCTTCCTCTAATCCGTTGTATGTAGTGGATGGCGTTGTTATGGAAAACTTCGACTTGGTGAACCCGAATGATATCGAGTCTATGGAGGTATTGAAAGACGCTTCCGCTGCCGCTATCTATGGTGCCCGTGGTGCCAATGGAGTCATCATGGTAACGACCAAACGTGGTAAGAAAGATGGCGAAGGTGTCGCTATTAGCTACCAAGGTTCTGTTAGCGTGAGCTCGATAGCACGAAAAATGGATTTGCTAAATGCACAAGAGTGGACAGACACTTTTATGAAAGGTCTGGAGAATGAGAACAAATGGTTAGGAACCAATTGGTCTTTAAATCGTACCGATTGGTTTACCGACCGTAATTACTTTGATGCAAACGGTAATCCTATTTACGATACGGATTGGCAGGATGAGGCAACTCGCACGGCTGTTTCCCACAACCACCAGTTGAATATTCAACAAGCGGGTAAGAACTCTTCTATGGGTGCGTTCTTGAACTATACCGATCAACAAGGTATCATGTTGAACACCTATAACAAACGTTTGAACGCTAAGATGGCTTACGACGCAGATCCTACAAAATGGTTATCTACATCTGTAAACGTATTGGTTAACCACACGTGGGGCCGTTATACTCCTGAAGATGGTGGTGGACAGGAAGCTCGTCGTACCATGATCGAAATGTTGCCTTGGCTACCTGTATATGAGCCGGGTACAAATAAGTATACGACTAGCACGTCTCCTTCTTTGAGCGGTTTCAACTTGGAGGGTATGTCAAACCCAGTATTTATCTTGAACGATCAGCGTAGAATGAAATATAACACCCAGATCTTCGGTAACGCCGCATTGACATTCCACTTAGCTGAAGGCTTAGACTTGAAGACTCAATTTGGATTGGATAGCCATAATATCACTTATCGTGGTTATTCTTCTGTCGGTTTGAACAATATCTCTATGCCGAATGGTTGGGCCGAATATGAGAACTGGAATACTTTGTATTGGCAGGAAGAGACTTATTTAACCTATAATAAGGTGTTAGGCGATCATCGTATCAACGCTATGGCCGGTTTGTCTTGGCAGGAACGTACTTATAGAAGAAATAAGTCTAAAACGGAAGGTTTCTCCGACGACTTCTACGAGGATTACAATATGATCGTAGGTACAACCCCTAAATCTCCTGAATCCGACTGGACTCGTTGGGCGATGAACTCTTATTTCTTGCGTTTCGCTTATACCTATAAGGATCGTTACTCCGCTACCGTAACAGGTCGTATTGATGGTTCTTCCAAGTTTGGTGATAACAACAAATATGCATTCTTCCCATCAGCCGGTTTGGCATGGAATATCTCTCAAGAGGATTTCTTGAAAGATAATAATGTAATCAGTAACTTGAAACTGCATACCAGCTATGGTTTAACTGGTAACTCTGAGATCGATCCGTATAAGTCTTTGGGTAAGATTAAGTCGGAGACTTTATTATTGAATGGTACACGTGCGCCATATTCCTATATGGAAACGATGCCAAACCCGGATTTGAAATGGGAAAAGACCGGACAGTTTGATGTTGGTTTCAATTTAGGATTATTCCACAATCGTTTGAATTTTGATGTGTCTTACTACAATAAGAAAACAACCGACTTGCTGTTGGATTGTCCGGTGCCTCACTCAACAGGTTTCTCTACAATCTTCAAGAACATCGGTTCTGTTCGTAACCAAGGTTTAGATATCATGGTGAACGGTACTCCGGTACAAGGCGAATTTACTTGGAACTCTACGGTGAATTTGAACTTTAACAAGAATGAGATTCTTCATTTGGGTGACACCGACGCTGATGTTTACTTGTACGACTGGGTAGGAGGTGGTTCTATCCTTCGTGTTGGTGAAAGTATGGGTAGTTTCTATGGTTTGGTACGTAATGGAATCTTCACGGAAGAAGATTATAAGGCTGGCAAATGCGAGAAAAACCAAATCGGACGTCCAGACCGCTCAGAGTCTCGTGAGATCATTGGTAAAGGTTTACCGGATTGGACTGGAAGCTGGGTCAACAACTTCTCTTATAAGAACTTTGACTTAACGGTTGACTTCCAGTTCGTATGGGGAGTTGAGACTTTGCAGCGTTTCATGCACTCTACTTATGACCGTTTTGGTATGACTAATGGCTTGAGCAATATTCTGTATGACGGTTATAACGGTACAAATGCAGGTACGATGGAGCAAGCTATCTTCTTAGCTTATGACAAACCTCATGGTGGTGGAGATACAACGACTGACTCACAATGGGTAGCTAATGGTTCTTACTTACGTTTGAATATGCTTCAGTTAGGTTATACATTTGACTCAAGCGTAGCGAAGAAGGTCGGTTTGTCAGGTTTACGTCTGTATTTAAGTGGTAATAATTTGTTCCAGATTGTTTCCAAAGATTTCTTAGGTTACGATCCAGAGAGTACATCAGAGGTAAGTAGTTCTAGTGGAGTTTCTTCTGGTAGCCAATTTGGGCAGAACATGACATTCTTCTCATATCCGAGAGCTAGGACATTTACATTTGGTGTTAATGTAACGTTTTAATTAATCTCATTAAATTAGACATTAAAAAATGAAAAAAATATTAACAATTGCGGTTGCCTGTGCCGGGTTATTGAGCTTTACGGCTTGTAACAGCTTTTTGGACGAAGAGCCTAAGTCAACATTGACTGATGTCGCATACTATAAGACACAATCTCAAATGGAATCTAATGTAAACTATTTGTATCGTACGGGTGCGATCGGTAGTTATGTGGATTTCGGTAGTGCTTATATCGGGCCTTTCGCTTCTATTCAAGAAGAATTGACAGGATATTTCTCTAATTCTTATGAAGGACAGGAAATAGTTTGCCGTTATACCAGAGAATTGACCCGTCAACAAAACACGATGCAGTTAGCATCTAAGATGGACAAGGTTTGGGATGACTGCTATCGCGGAATTAACGTGGCAAATGGAGCAATTAAGCATATGCCAGAGGTACCTATGGATCAGGCTACCGCAGATCGCTTGACGGCTGAGGCTAAGTTTTTCCGTGCTTTCAACTATTTTTACTTAGTAAAGACTTTCGGAGCGGTTCCATTCTATACAGATCCCTATGAGCTGGCTGAGAACATGGAGCTTCCCCGTACGGAAACCTCAACCATCTATAACCAAATCGAAAGCGATTTGAAGGATGCGATGAATGTATTGCCAGAGGCTACTTTCGCCGCCAATGGTCATCGTATCACGAAGTATGTGGCCGCTATGACGCTGACTGATGTTTATATGTATCAGCATAAATATGCAGAGGCTGCTGAAACTGCACGTATTGTCGTTAATTCAAATCATAAATTAACAACAAATGATGATTTGGCGATGAATAGCGCATTTAACAAATTGCGTTCTACAGATGACTTGGATGAGGCTATCTATGCCTATGAGTATGATAATCAGATTAGTCCGAGTAACTGGTTGCCTACTTATGCTTTTGATGGTGACGCTTCTAGTAACGGTTTGTTTGGAACATATGCCATCACCCAAAAAGTACATGGACCGAATGACCGTTATCTGAATATTTATGAATCAAACGATTTACGTCGTCAACCGAATCAGTTCTACCACTGGACTTATACAAATCCAAAAACTGGAAAGGTTTGGAATTCTGTAGGTAACGCTGCTTGTTGTTGGTATTATTATGATGAGGATGCCTTACTTACTACAGGTCGTGGCACAAAAGACTGGAACGTATATCGTTATGCTGAAGCTTTATTGGACGCTGCAGAGTCAATCGCTCAATCAACTGGAGTGACTGCTGAAGCGGCCGGCTATTTGGCTCAAGTGAAGGCTCGTGCGAATATGGAAGGTAAAACCGCTGCGGAGATTGCATCATCTTTACAAAGTATGGGTAAACAAGCCTTCATCGAAGAGTGTTGGACTGAGCGTCTACGTGAGTTGCCTTTGGAATTTAAGATGTGGGATATGTGTGTACGTACAGGCATGTTCCCGAATATTTCCGAGACAACCCCGGGACAAGTAACCTACATTCCGTTAGTGGGTGCTAAGAACGCATCTGGAGCAACAATCAAAGAATCCGACCTATTATGGCCGTTATCCGTGAACGAGATCCAGCGTAACCCGAGTCTGACTCAGAATGAGGGATATTCTGCGAAGTAATTATTTTTTATTTCAATAACTGATGGCTTTAAAGGGGAGGATGAGTTTTTCATTCTCCTCTTTTTCATTGTCCTCTCTTTTCGATTTGTCTGGCGATTATCAATTTATCATTTTGTAAATGAAAGTCCTTGAGGATTGCTTTTTTAGAACTGAGGCACGTATTATCTACGAAAACAAGAAAAAATATTCGCAATCTGCTGTATTATAACATATTGGTAAAAAAGGACCTTTTATTCTAGCGAGATTTATTCATTCTAATTCATATTTACAGGGTAAAAGACCCGTTTTCATTTGAATACAACACCCATTTCTTCCCAATCTATCACTTCATACTACCGCTCTTATCACTTAACGCCACCGTATGCGTTGGCTAACGGCACAGTTCGCATCGGTTAATACTACTTATTGTATCGGAAAATGATGTTTTTTTTCAAAAAATAAGGTCCTGAATGTCTTTTTTTTCCTAAAGTTTAGGCTGGTTGAGTCTTTTTAAAAAAGAGGGCTGTCAGAGAAATGCTTCTTTTTAACATGAATTGTCAAGGTTTTCGGTATTTTACTTACTATTCATATACCCTAAAAAGCAGAGAAAATATAATAATTGTACACTAATATGAATGTGGCAATGAATAAAAAGGAGAGAATGAAAAACTCATCCTCCCCTTTAAAGCCATCAGTTATTGAAATAAAAAATAATTACTTCGCAGAATAACCCTCATTCTGAGTTAAATTCGGGTTACGTTGGATCTCATTTACAGGGATCGGCCAGTATAGGTCTGTCTCCTTGAACTTAGCACCACTACCATTCGTAGCACCGATCAAATCAACGAATTGAACCTCACCCTTGTTTGTAGCGGAGATTTGAGGGAATTTACCTGTACGAACACAGTCATCCCAAATCTTCATTTCCAACGGGAACTCACGTAAACGCTCTTTCCAACACTCTTCGATAAAAGCTTGCTTACCTAATCTTTGAAGCTCGGAAGCGATCGTGGAAGCATCCTTACCTTCCATGTTAGCACGTGCCTTAACTTGTGCCAAATAGCCGGCAGCCTCAGCGTTTACACCACTAGACTGAGCAATAGCTTCAGCGGCAGATAATAATGTCTCAGCATAACGATAGAAGTTCCAGTCTTTCGTACCCTTACCTGTCTCTAAAATAGCAGTCTCATCATACCAGTACCAGTTACAGAGCATCTTCATATCCAAAGTTGTACCATCAACCGGATGCGTATATGTACGATGGAAGAACTGATTCATCTGGGCACGCAAGTCTTTCTCACCATACACATTCAAATAACGCTCGCTAACACCATACACATTTACCCACAAAGAGTACTTGTTTCCAGTAGAAGAGTTAGCGAAGAATGTCGGAGAAATCAAATTGAATGCGTGAACTGGGATATTACCGTTCGGAGAAATAGCCGCATCATATTCACGGGCATAAATAACCTCTGGCAGATCATCTGTTGTACGTAACTTATTGAACGCACTACCTTCTGCAAGGTTATCGTTAGTAGCCAAAGCGAATTTTCCGCTATTGATTACATCTTTCAATGGAGTAACCGCATTAGCGTACTCGCCTAGTCGCATGTAAACATCGGCCAGCAACATATCAGCCGCATATTTTGTCACACGGTGACTATTTCCCGCAAAAGTAGCATCAGGTAAATTCTCTACAGCAAACTGTAAATCAGGAATGATAACTGTATTGAAAACCTCCGATGCAGCTGTACGAGTTGGATATTCAACTAAAGTAGCATCTTCTGTTGGCTCTGTAACCATTGGAACATCACCAAACATTTTTACAAGATAGAAATAGTTCAGCGCACGGAAGAAACGAGCCTCTGCTTTATACTGAGCTTGTCCGTCCATCTCTACGCCATCCACATATTTAATAACTGCGTTAGCTACATTGATCGACTTATAACAACCTTTCCAAGTGTCATTGGTCAAATAATTACAACAAGATTGTGTAAAGTTCTGACGAGTCAACTGGCGAGCATAAGAACAGTCTACTTCCTGGCCTTCATACTCATTCACAAAATAACCAGTTACCATGTTCATTACTGACAAGCTAGAACCTCTATAAGCGCCTGTCATATTACCCATCTTATCGGGAGCACCGTCACGATATAGATAATTGACATTGCCAATAATATCAGCACTTGTCTTATAATAGGTATCCAGAGTCAAGGATGACTTTGGTTCCTCATCCAAAAAACTGTCACATGCGGTAAATCCTACCACTGTCTCTTATACACATCTCCGAGC
>ERZ1027094.676-NODE-676-length-17856-cov-19.402056_pt1 | contig 17856 bp, 10 predicted proteins | sample MGYA00519410_ERZ1027094 | MGnify/ENA primary metagenome ERZ1027094 (study PRJEB26926, sample SAMN06164647) | human gut metagenome | biome: ENVO:00009003; feature: ENVO:2100002; material: ENVO:00002003 | host: Homo sapiens | place: USA | collected 2012 ...
AAAGTGCTGCCGCCCTTTCCCATAATCGAAGAAAGGGGGATTTTCCATGACTGAATCCTCCACCATCATGCTCATCATCGGCTTTACCACCATCTTCACATGGGTGCTGACCATGCAGAAGGTGCCGCAGACGGTGGGTGCCTTCTTCATGTCCCTGAACATGCCCGCGTGGGCCATTGCGCTGATCTTTGATGTGCTGATCCTGATGATCGGCACCTTCATCGATGTCAGCCCGGCCATCCTGCTGCTCACCCCCATCCTGCTGCCGGTCATGGTGCAGTACGGATTCTCGCCGCTGCAGTTCGGTGCCATGATGATCACCGGTCTGGCCATTGGTCTGGTCACCCCGCCGGTCGGCATGTGCCTGAACGCCTGCAACAAGATCAACCGTATGCCCATCATCGAAATCTTCAAGGACGCAGCGCCCTACGTGATCTGCAATGTGATCGTTCTGATCTCCATCAGCCTGTGGGGCCCGCTTACCACCGCCCTGCCGCAGCTGCTGGGCTACAGCATCTTCTGAGCTCAACGCGTATACCTTTTATAAAGACAGGCAGCGCTCCCTTGCGGGGCGCTGTTTGTTTTTTGTACGCAAACAGGCGGGACTGTTGTATTTGGCCGACAGATATGGTACACTAAGGCCACTTGTGTATAGGAATATAGGAAAAGAGGAATTAAATCATGGATACGCAAAAACAAAAGCGCAGCGCTTTTTCCGGCAAGATCGGCTTTGTGCTGTCGGCCGCAGGCGCTTCGGTGGGCCTTGGCAACATCTGGCGGTTTCCGTATCTCGCCGCAAAGTACGGCGGCGGCATTTTTCTGCTGGTGTACATCGTGCTGGCCGTCACCTTTGGCTACACGATGATCGTGGCCGAAACGGCACTGGGCCGCATGACCCACAAAAGCCCGGTGGGTGCCTTTGGCGCCTTTGGCAAAAAGGGCGGCCTGCGGTTCGGCGGCTGGATCAATGCGGTCATCCCCATTCTGATCGTGCCGTACTATTCGGTCATCGGCGGCTGGGTCATCCGCTATCTGTCGGAGTATATCAGCGGCCATGGCAGTGAGCTTTCGCAGGACGGTTATTTTTCCAATTTTATTTCCAGCGGACTGTCGGCAGAGGTGTGCTTTCTGATCTTCACGGCCTTTACGCTGGCCATCATCTTTGCCGGTGTGCGCAACGGCGTGGAGCGTGTTTCCAAGGTGATGATGCCGGTGCTGGTGGTGCTTTCGGTGGTCATTGCGGGCTATTCGGTCACGCGCCCGGGCGCACTGGCCGGCGTCAGATATTTTCTGGTGCCGAACGTGGCAAACTTCTCCTGGATGACGGTGGTCACGGCCATGGGCCAGATGTTCTATTCGCTGTCCATCGCCATGGGCATTCTGGTCACCTTTGGCTCTTATATGAAAAAGGATGTCTCCATTGAGGAATCCACCGAGAACGTGGAACTGTTCGACACGGCCATTGCCATCATGGCGGGCCTGATGATCATTCCGGCGGTGTTCTCCTTCTCCGGCGGCGACCCGGATACCCTGCAGGCCGGTCCGGCGCTGATGTTCATTACCATCCCCAAGGTGTTCGAGAGCATGGGCTTTGGCCACGTGGTGGGCATCCTGTTCTTTTTGCTGGTGCTGTTTGCAGCCGTCACCAGCTCCATTGCCCTGACCGAGAGCGCTGTCTCCACCTTTGAGGACGAGCTGGGCTGGAGCCGCGAGCGTGCAACGGCACTGATCGGCCTGATCATGGTGGCGCTGGGCAGCCTGTCCGCGCTGGGCTACGGCCCGCTGGCGGGCGTGACGGTGTTCGGAATGCAGTTTCTGGATTTCTTCGATTTCCTCACCAACTCTGTCATGATGCCCATTGCAGCCATTGCCACCTGCCTGCTGGTGTCCCGCGTCATCGGCGTGCAGAAGATCGAAGAAGAGGTGACGCTGGACGGCAAGCCCTTCCGCCGCAAAAAGATCTTCAACTTTATGATCCGCTATCTGTGCCCCATCTTTGCGGCCATCATTCTGATCAGCTCGGTGGCAAATGCCCTTGGCTGGATCGCCATGTAAGCAGCCGTTTCCATCGGGTAGAATGCTGAAAACGCAGCGGTAAATAACAGAAGAGTTATGCAAAGCTGAGCATCTGTGCAAGAACAGGTGCTCAGCTTTTTTGCGCTTTTTTGCCACACCGGAAGGAAAATAACGATAAAAAGCCCGGAATTCACCCTTTTAAGTGCGAAAAATTCCCAAACGGCTTGAAACGCTTTTGTTGCAGTGTTAAAATAATAACACTGCTTTTATGGGGTAATCGACGCAAAACTCAGTGCGGTCTGCTCGCAAGCGTCGGAGTTCCTGTGGGATGTGTAAGAATCGCTAAAGCAGCACTGCGCTACTGCACTTGCGTGGTACTGCCTTCTGAAAATGTGAGGAAAATATTTGTATGATGAAAAAGATCTCCCGCCGCTCGTTTTTGCGGGTTTGCGGCATTACGGCGGCAACGGCAGCGCTGACCGCCTGCGGCGGCGGTAAGACCGAAACAGCGAAAAAAGACGATGCGCACGAAGCCATCACCTTTATGGCACCTTATAAGGAGATAGAAGCCTTTATTGAGCAGGTGCACAGCGTTTACCCGGAAGTGAACATCGATGTCGTGCCCTACAGCGGCGATAACACCACCACCTGTTTGCAGAATATGTTTGCGGCGGGCGACCTGCCGGACGTCTGCACCTTGACCTACTACGACCCCCGGATCGATCTGGTCTCCGACAAACTGCTGGACCTTTCCGGCTACGATTTTACGGATAACTATGTGGAGTCCCGTCTGCAGGACGTGTTCGATAACGGTGCCATCTACCTGCTGCCCTCGACCTACAACTGCTACGGCATCACCTACAACAAGACCCTGCTGAAGAAATACGGCTGGGAGCTGCCCAATTCGTTCACGGAGCTGGAAGAACTGGCGGCAAAGGCCAAGGAAGCCGGGGTCGATCTCTGTCTGCCGCAGATCCAGTATCCGGGCTACGGGTTCCAGTATCTGTGCAACATTGCAGACGCCGATTTCCTCGGCACACTGGACGGCAGGCTGTGGCAGCGGGATTATCTGTCCGGTAAGGCGAATGTCAGCAATACCCCCGGCATGATGCAGGCGATGGCCTATGTCCAGAAGTGGAAGGATATCGGGATGCTGAACGGCTCCGGCGACGCTCTTGACGACAATGTGACCCGGCAGAGGATGACCGAGGGCAACACCCTGTTTTTGATCGGAAACACCAACGGCATCGTGGAGGCAGAGGGCAACACCGATAAATACGGGCTGATGCCGTTTCTCTCGGAGGACGGCACCCAGAACGTTTTTGTGCTGAATGTGAACCGCTTCTACGGTCTGAATAAAAAGCTGGAGCAGGACCCCCAGAAGCTGGAAGATGCGCTCAAGGTGATGCGTGTGCTTTCCACCGTTGCAGGTACCAGCGCTCTGCAGCCCGCAACGGCGCTGAAAAGCAGCCTGCTGCCCTTCAAGGACGCAAAAGCGGATGGCACCTACTATGCCGACATCGCCGATGCCCTGAATGCAGGCAACACCGCGCCCTTTATCTACTCCGGCTGGGAAAACACCATTGTGAGCACCGGCAACAAGATGCTGGACTTCATGAAGGGCAACGCCACCATGGAGGATGTGATCCGTCAGCTGGACGAGAATCAGGATAGTGTGGTGAACAACACCCCGGATACCATCACTACCGTTACGGAGGAGCTTTCGCAGGAGGACTGCGCCATGCTGGTGGGTCGCTGCTTTGCACAGGCCACCGGCAGCGACCTTGCGCTGGTCTCGTTGAGCACATGGATCCCCGGCAACCCCACCGATCAGAACCACCACGGCGTAGCGGCCAAACTGTACGCCAAGGGCATTACGGATTATGACCTTTCGGTGATTTTACCTACCGGCTGGAACCGCACCATCCAGACCGTTGCCCTGACCGGGCAGCAGATCAGCGACCTGCTGGCCACGGGCTATGATGCCTACGGCAACGGCAAGGGCTACCCCTATGTGCTGGTAAGCCCGGTGCAGCCGGATGCGGGCAAGACCTATCAGGTGGCCATCTGCGGCGTGAGCGACCAGTTGGCTGCGGAGACCACGGTCACAGACAGCGGCGTGGTGGGCATGGATGCCGCAAAAGCCTTCTTTGGCGCCTACACCACCATCAGCCGGGCAGATACCGCATGGAGCTGAATAGAACAGACAGGAGATACTGGATGTGAACAACAAACTATATAAAAAGCTGCTTTGGGGAATCGGCGTTGTCATCGTTGCGGTCATCCTGACCCTTTTTATCGTGAGCCGGACCTACATCCAGAACCTTGTCTACCATGAGCGGCTGAACCAGATGGAAGAGGTCACCCACCAGATGTTCCGCAGTCTGGAGGATGTGATCGACACCCATTGGAGCGAGGTGAATGTACAATGCAATTATTTGTACTACACTCCGTTAAAGACCGATACTGAGTTCTACCGCTATCTGAAAAAGCTGTCGGAGCTTTCCAATTACCATGAAAGACAGATCGAACTGATTGCCGTGGACTCTGCTGGACATTACTATACTGAGAATGGCGGCATGGGGCTGCTAAGGGAAATGAACTATCTGGCAGACTCTCCGCAGTGGGTCAGCTATGTTTCCAACTCGCTGACCGTGGACGACTCCCGGATGGTGTTCCTGAAACAGCTCCCCACCCCCATCACACTGCAAAGCGGAGAAAAAGAGATCACCCTGCGCTACTTTGGCATTTCGCAGAGCATGACCCAGCTGAACGATTATTTCCGCTGTGATGCCTACGAAAATAACAACAGCGTCTATGTGCTGGATGACGATGGTTTCAAGCTGTTCAACGCCAACGATACCGAACTGCTGAAGGGACACAACGTATACACCGTGCTCTCCCGGATGTCCTATCTGCACGGCTCTTCCTTTGCGGAGGCAAAGGAGCGGCTTGACCGCACAGGTTCCTGTTATTCCAACGCCGTGCTGGACGGCACCGAGTATTTCTACGCCCTGAAGCAGATGGAAAACGCCTGGTGGACGCTGGCATTCCTTGTTCCGGCGGAATATGTGGCCGTGAATACCCAAAAGCTGGTCAACATCGTCATGGTCATCATCATTGTCATTGCGATGGTGTTCTCGGTCATAACAGTTTTTGTCGGCTGGTCTCTCCTGCGGCAAAAGCAGCAGCAGGAGCTGCAGGCAGAAAAAGAAGCGAACCTCCGTCTGGAGCAATACAACATCCAGCTGACGCAGGTAAACGATGAGCTGCGGCAGGCACAGGACATTGCCGCGGAGGCGCTGCAGTCCGCCGAGCGCGCCAGCAAGGCCAAGACGGACTTCCTTGCCAACATGAGCCACGATATCCGCACCCCCATGAACGCCATCATCGGCATTACCACCCTGATGAAAAACGAGCTGCACCAGCCGGAAAAGCTGGCCGAACATCTGGGCAAGCTGGAAAGCTCCGGCCAGCTGCTGCTGGGCATCATCAACGATATTCTGGATATGAGCCGCATCGAGAGCGGCAAGACCACCCTGAATGAGGAAAAAATGAATCTGCCCCAGCAGATCAGCCAGCTGGACAGCATCATCCGCCAGCAGGCAGGCCAGCGCCGCCAGACCTTTACGGTAAACACCCATCTGCAGCACGAAAATGTGCTGGCAGACCCCAACCGTCTGAATCGGGTGCTGATGAATATTCTCTCCAACGCAGTCAAGTACACACCCACCGGCGGGCATATCCGGTTTGAGGTGGACGAGCTGCCCCGGAACGAGCACTACGCCCGATACCGCTTTGTGGTGCAGGATGACGGCATCGGCATGAGCGAGGCCTACCAGAAGACTCTTTTTGACCCCTTTACCCGGGAGGAGCGCTCCGGCACCAACAAGGTGCAGGGCACCGGCCTTGGCATGGCCATCACCAAGAGCATTGTGGACCTGATGGGCGGCTCCATCGGCGTGGAGAGCGCCACCGGCAAGGGCACCCGCTTTGAGGTGGTGCTGGAATTTCCCATTGATGCCGAGGCAGACCATGCGCAGCAGGTGCAGGCCCTGCCGGAGGAAGCGGAAGAAACTTCGCCCCTGTGTGGCATGAAGTTCCTCTGCGCCGAGGATAACGCCATCAACGCCGAAATTCTGGAAATGCTGCTGGAAACCAAGGGTGCAAGCTGCACCATCTGCTCCAACGGTCAGGAGATCGTGGATGCCTTTGCCAGCGTAAAGCCCGGCGATTACGACATGATCCTGATGGATGTGCAGATGCCGGTGATGGACGGCTTGGAAGCCACCCGCCGCATCCGCAGCGGCGAAAACCCGCTGGGCAGGATCATCCCCATCCTTGCCATGACCGCCAACGCCTTCCTTGAGGATATGCAGAAGAGCAGGGAAGCCGGTATGGACGAGCACCTCTCCAAGCCCGTGGATATCGCTGCGCTGGAACAGACGGTAAAACGCTTTCGTGTTACCCCCCCCCCGAAAATAAATAGCGGACAAGCGCGTTTCCGTAGAGAAAACACACAAACGATGTAAATGATGCAGGAGAAGATTAGAACGTGAATACACTTTCCGAGATCGAGGGCTATTACAAAAAGCGCGAGCGGCGGCTGATCGAAAAGCTCCACAAACAGGAAGCAGCCCTTGCCGCAGCGAATCAGAAGCTGAAACAATTGACCGAAAATCAGAGAGCAACGGTGGACGAAACCGCCGAGCAGCATGCTGCACGGGAGCAGAAGCTCAAGGAAGAGCTTTATCGGGACCCGCTGACAGGAGCATACAACCGCCGCTATTATGAAGAGGTCGTCCGCAAGATCATCGGCCCGGCGGGAGTCGCACTGCTGGATGTGGACGATTTCAAGATCTGCAACGATACCTATGGGCATCATGCCGGAGATATGGCGCTGAAAACGGCGGCAAACGCCATTCAATCCCGCATCCGGAAGTCGGACCTGCTCATCCGCTGCGGCGGGGACGAGTTCCTGCTGGTGCTGCCCGGCATACCGGGAGATTTTCTGCGCACCAAGCTGGAACAGATCTGCACCGCCGTGCAGATGGCATCCGTACCCGGCTACTCGCATTTCCGTATCTCGCTGAGCATCGGCGGAACCATGCAGTCCATCACCGACCCGATGGAAAATGTGGTCCGCCGTGCAGACCGGCTGATGTATCAGGCAAAGCGCCGCAAGAATACCGTCACGGTGGAGGTCCCGGGGCAGGATCTGGCTGCGCTGGAAAGACTTTTGCAGGAAAAGTCACAGATCCTGCTGGTGGACGACTCCGAAATGAACCGCGTGATGCTGTCGGAGATCCTGGGGCAGGAGTACCGCATTCTGGAAGCGAAGGACGGACAGGAATGCATGGAAAAACTGCAGGAGGAAGCCGGAAACATTGCACTGGTGCTGCTGGACATCAATATGCCGGGAATGGACGGTTTTGAGGTGCTGAGGGCCATGAATGCCAACCACACCATCGAGGATATTCCGGTCATCATGATCTCCAGCGAGGACTCCGAAGACGCGATCCGGCGGTCCTATGAGCTGGGTGCGAGCGACTATGTCAACCGTCCCTTTGATGCACGCATCGTATACCGCCGGGTGACCAACATCATCAAGCTGTACGCCAAGCAGCGGCGGCTGGTACAGATGGTGTCGGATCAGATCCGCGCCCGCGAAAACGATACGGATATTCTGGTGGGCGTGCTGAGCCACATCGTGGAGTTCCGCAACGGCGAAAGCGGGCCCCATGTGCGGCACATCCGCACCATCACCGAACTGCTGCTCCACCACCTGCTGGACATCAGCAGCAGATATCCGCTCACGGCGGAGCAGCAGGATCATATCCCGCTGGCCTCTGCCCTGCACGACATCGGCAAGATCGCCATTGACGAAAAGATCCTCAACAAGCCCGGCAGGCTGACACCGGAGGAATTTGAGCTGGTCAAGACCCACAGTATGCGGGGCGCCGAGATGCTGCATGATTTGGATAATTTTGGCGAGCAGCCGCTGCTGCAGACCGCCTACGAGATCGCCCGCTGGCACCACGAACGCTGGGATGGCCGCGGCTACCCGGATGGGCTGAAGGGCGATGAGATCCCCATCAGCGCACAGCTGGTCTCGCTGGCCGATGTGTATGATGCACTGACCAGCGACCGCTGCTACAAAAAAGCCTACCCCCACGAAAAAGCCGTGCAGATGATCCTGAACGGCGAGTGCGGGGCGTTCAATCCGCTGCTGCTGCAATGCCTGACGGATATCCAGACCGACCTGAAAGAAGAGCTACAGGAGCATCCAAACTGAGCTGTGGATGCGATCAAAACAGGAGTATAAAAAAAGCCCGAATGAAACACAGAATCTCACGCCGTGCATTCCTGAACGGATGCACGCTGCTGGCGGCAGCTGCTGCCGTAGGCAGTCTGACTTCCTGCGTAGGAAAGGAAACAAAAGACAGCGGTCTTGCACAACTCGTTGTGGGAAGCGACACCTACCCGCCTTATATCTATCTGAACAACGACGGTGTTCCCACCGGGATCGATGTGGAGATCGCCACCGAGGCGTTCCGCCGCATGGGGTATGCTGCCCGGTTTGAAACGATCGACTGGGAGCAGAAAACAAATCTTGTGGAAAGCGGTGCCATCGACTGCATCTGGGGCTGCTTTTCCATGGATGGACGCGAAGAGGCATACCACTGGGCGGGGCCTTACATGGTGAGCCGTCAGGTGGCTGCGGTGGATGCCAACAGCGGCATCCGGACCCTCAGCGACCTTGCCGGCAAGACCATCGCCGTGCAGAGCACCGGCAAGCCGGAGGAGATCTTTCTCAGCGGCTCCGACCCGCGCATCCCACAGACGGTGGAGGTGCTCAGCATCGAAAACCGCAGTGTGCAGTACGCAATGCTGGCCTGCGGCTTTGTGGACGGCATTGCCGCCCACGAGACAGGCATCCTGCAATATATGAAGGACAATGCCGTAGACTTCCGCATTTTGGAGGAACCGCTGCTGGTCACCGGGCTGGGCATCGCCTTTGCCAGGAACGACACCCGCGGGCTGGACAGCCAGCTGACCGATACCCTTGCGCAGATGCGCGCGGACGGCACGCTGGAGCGGATCATTGGCCGATACCTTGAAAATGCTGCGCAGTATCTGGAGGTGGACACCATTGGCGCGTAAAAACAGAACCACCCCGGATAAAAGGAGATGGGAGGGTTATCTGATCGTCGGCATGCTCTTGATGATCGGTGTGACATTCCTTTCCGGCTGGCGGGCAATGCGCACAGCGGAGGAACGCTTTTGCCAGACCCTTGAGTTTGTCAAATCCCAGTCCACCAGCTTTGAAAAGTACAATGATACCATCACGGCAAAGGCACTGCGCCGCACGGCGGTCGCGGTCCATCAGCTGGCAGAGGACCCTGCCCTCGACCTCTCCGACCCGCAGTGCCTGAACAGGCAGGCAGAAAAGCTCTGGCTTACCGGCATTTCGGTTCTGGGGCCGGACGGCACGCTCCGGTGCGAGTCCACGACCAATGGCATCGGCTATGCCCGGTTTGGCGGCCAGCTGAAAAATGACGCCATTCTGGACGTTTTATCTTACCCGCGAAAGACCTATGTGAAGCGCGTCCTGCTGGAAGATGGCTCTGCTGTGGATGTTGCGGCACACCGGGCAGAAAGCACAGAGCTGCTCCTGCTTGCCTACCGGTATACCCCGGCGGAATTTGTGGAGGAAACGGCGCTGTCCATCCAGAGCGTACTGGACGGCTACCCGGCAGAAACCAGCGGCACGCTGTTCATCGTGCAGAACAATCAGGTCATTGCCGCAAACAGCCCGGAGCTGATGGGGCAGGATACTGCGGACAGCCCGCTGGTGCAGGGGATCCGCAAAGCCGGTGCCGCAGAGAAGCTGACCCATACCCGGGACTGGAACGGCTCCGGCTGCTATTTCGGGATGTTCTGCCATGGCAGATCCTTCGATCTCTATGCGTATACGGACGAAAAAATGATCTTCCGGGAGTCGCTTTCACTGGTCCTGACGGCGCTGGTCGGCTACATCCTGCTTGTAATGGTCCTTCAGCTGCTGCGCCGCCGTTCCATGCAGGAGATGGAACAGCAGAAAAAAGAGCAGGAGAGAAAGTATCAGACCCAGCTGGAGGAGCAGAACCGCAAGCTGGAGATCGCGCTTCAGCACGAGGGGGCGGCAAACCGCGCCAAGCGGGAGTTCCTGTTCAATATGAGCCACGATATCCGCACCCCCATGAACGCCATCATCGGCTTCACCTCGCTGGCTGCGACCCATATCGATAATAGGGAACAGGTGCTGGACTACCTGAAAAAGATCTCCACCTCCAGCCAGCATCTGCTTTCCCTCATCAATGATGTGCTGGACATGAGCCGCATCGAGAGCGGAAAGGTAAAGATCGAGGAAAAAGCGGTGCATCTGCCGGACCTCATCCACGATGTGCGCTCCATCATCCAGCCCAATATTTCGGCAAAGCGGCTGTCGCTTTTCATTGATACCATGGATGTGGAGAACGAGGATATCATCACCGACCCGCTGCGGCTGAACCAGATCCTGCTGAACATTTTGTCCAATGCCATCAAGTTTACCCCCACAGGCGGCATGATCAGCATTCGCATTGCCGAGAAAAACGGTGCGCCTGCGGGCCGGGCCTGCTATGAGTTCCGCATCAAGGACAATGGCATCGGCATGAGCGAGGAGTTTCAGAAGCACATTTTTGAGGAGTTCACCCGTGAGGAAAACTCCACCGTCAGCGGCATTCAGGGCACCGGCCTCGGCATGTCCATCACCAAGAACATTGTGGACCTGATGGGCGGCACCATCGCCATTGAGAGCGAGCCGGGCAAGGGCAGCGAGTTCATCGTGAATCTCTGCTTTGCGCTCAGCGGACAAAAGGTGGAGCTCAGGCAGCTCCCGCAGCTGGAAGGGCTGCGGGCACTGGTGGCGGACGACGATACCGACACCTGCCTGAGCGTCAGCACCATGCTGTCCAAGATCGGGATGCGGCCGGAGTGGACGATCTCCGGCAGGGAAGCGGTGATCCGCACCCGGTACGCCATGGAGCAGGGGGATGAATTCAGCGTTTACATCATCGACTGGCTGATCCCCGATATGAACGGCATCGAGATCGTGCGGCAGATCCGCAAGGTGATCGGAAAAAGCTGCCCCATCATCATCCTGACGGCCTACGACTGGGCTGATATTGAAGAGGAAGCCCGCGCTGCCGGTGTTACCGCCTTCTGCGAAAAGCCGCTGTTCCTCTCGGAGCTGCGCAGGGTCCTGGCAGAGCCGTTCGGTGCAGAGCCTGCCCGGAGGCCGGTGCAGCTGAATGCGGAGGCCTTCAAGGGGAAAAAGATCCTGCTGGTGGAGGACAACGAGCTGAACCGTGAGATCGCAGTGGAGATTCTGAAGGAAGCGGGCTTTGAGGTGGAATCTGCCGAGGATGGCGAGATCGCCGTCCGGAAGATGAAGCAGGCGGCAGACGGACAGTATGATTTGATCCTCATGGACATCCAGATGCCCAACATGGACGGCTACGAGGCAACGCGGCAGATCCGTGCGCTGCCGGATGACGCAAAGGCGGGCATCCCCATCTTTGCAATGACGGCAAATGCCTTTGAGGAAGACCGGCAGAACGCGCTGAAGTCCGGTATGAACGGCCATATTGCAAAGCCGCTGGATATTCCGCACCTGCTGCAGGTCCTTGCAGACGTACTGAAATAAACAGCGCCCAAAAGCAAAAGCACCCACAGCAAGCGTCACAGAGGTTTTGACCTCTGGTGAGCAAATTGCTGTGGGTGCTTTATTTTTTATGCCTGACAGGCGGCTTGTCACAAAATTTTGCGCAGTTCCTGCACAAGGTCGCCGATCACGATGGGTTTGGACAAAAAGCCGTTCATGCCGCTTTCCAAGGCATTGCGGCGGTCTTCGTCGAATGCGTTGGCGGTCATGGCAAGGATCGGGATCTTTGCCAGTGCAGGGTCGCCCAGTGCGCGGATCTGCCGGGTGGCGGTATAGCCGTCCATGATCGGCATCTGCACATCCATCAGCACCAGATCATAGCTGCCCGGTGCGGCGGTGCGGACCTTTTCCACCGCGACGGCACCGTTTTCCGCCGGATCGACCCAAAAGCCGTACTCCCGCAGGATCTCCTGCGCGATCTCGCGGTTCAGCTCGTTATCCTCCACCAGCAGGATGCGTTTGCCCTTGAAGTCGGCATTCTTTTCCGGCAGAAGCTCCTGCGCCGCGTCCATCTGCGTCTGGCCAATGGCGTTCATCAGGGTCTCGCGCAGGTCGGACATGAACATGGGCTTGGAGCAGAAGGCGGTCACACCGGCAGCCTTTGCCTCCACCTCAATGTCGGACCAGTCGTAGGCGGTCAGGATGATGATGGGCGTATCATCGTGCAGGCTGCGGATCTGGCGGGTGACCTCGATGCCGTTCATATCCGGCAGACGCCAGTCGATGATATAGGCGTGGTAGGCGTCGCTCATCTCGATGGACTGCCGCGCCCGCAGCACCGCTTCCTTGCCGGAAAGGGTCCACTCGGCACGCATGCCCACCTTGACCAGCATCTTTGTCACGCTGTCGCAGGTGTTGAAATCGTCGTCCACCACCAGTGCCTTCAGGCCTTCCAGTTCGGTGATCTTTTCCACCGGACGATGCTCTGCCTGCGCACGCATGGGCACACGGATGATAAACTCGGTGCCCTTGCCCTGCGCTGTCTGCACCTCGATGGTGCCGCCCATCATATCCACGATGTTTTTGGTGATGGCCATGCCAAGGCCGGTGCCCTGGATCCGGCTGACCGTGGAGGTGCGCTCCCGCTCAAAGGGCTCAAAGATCTTTTGGGCAAATTCCGGGCTCATGCCGATGCCGTTGTCCTTGACGCGGAACTCGTACTGTCCGCAGCCGCGTACCTTACCGGCAAGCTGCCGCACCCGCACCGAGACCGTGCCGCCCGCCGGGGTAAACTTGATGGCGTTGGACAGCAGATTCAGCAGCACCTGATTCAGCCGGGTCTTATCGCAGTAGACGTCCTCATCGGTCACATCTATGACGTCCATATAAAGCTCCAGCTGCTTTGCATAAATTTGTCCGCTGACAATGGTTTTCAGGTCGTGCAGCACATCCGAAAGGTTGACTTCCACCTCTTCCAGATGGATCTTTCCGCTTTCAATGCGGCTCATATCCAGCACATCGTTGATGAGGGAGAGCAGATGATTGCTGGATGCAAGGGTCTTTGCAAGATAATCCTTCACCCGCTCCTTGTCGTCGAGATTGCTGAGCGCCAGCGTGGTAAAGCCGATGATGGCGTTCATGGGGGTGCGGATGTCGTGGGACATATTGGAAAGGAAGGTGCTCTTGGCGCGGTTGGCAGTTTCGGCCGCTGCAACGGCATCCGAAAGCGCCTGATTCACCTGCCTGTCGGCGGTGCGGTCGGACAGGACAAGGATATACTTGGTTCTGCCCGCCACCTCGCTGCCCATGGCGACGATGTGGAACCAGCGCAGCTCTTTTGTCTCCTGATGCAGATACGCCGCATCCCACTCGCGCTGTTCTCCGCGGTGAAGTTCCTCCAGAAAGTTCTTGTCACGGTCCGGATCGTCTTTCGGGTGCAGGTTCGCCAGAACATGGACATCCTGCCGGACTTCTTTCCATGGGAGGCCCAGCAGCCGTTCGACGTTGGGGCTGACATAATCCACCTTGGAGGCTTTTGCGTCCAGCATCAGGAAAACGTCGTCCACGTTCAGCGAAAGCTTTTGGAACAGCTCGTCCCGGTACAGGATCTCCGTGTTCTTCCGGCGCAGAGTCGTGTGGTTTCTGCGCACAATGAGCAGAATGATCAGCAGCGCAAGACCTGCGGCGACGCCCGCCACGATCTGCGCCGTGCGGAACCACAACATGTCCAGATTGGCATTGACGATGCTGACCGGCACAAGCCCCACCATCGTCCAGTTCTGGACCGCTGTGCCCTCGTAGACCAGATAATAACGGGTGTCGCCCAGTTTGACCTTCAGGTTTCCGCTGCGGCCCTGCGCAAAATCATCCGAAAGGGCAAGGATCTGTTCCTCGGAAAGATCGGAATGGTCGCGCAGCATCGCAATGAAGTTGTAAATGATTTCCTTGCGGTTTACGGAATTGTCGATCACCACCCGCCCGTCCGGGTAGATGACATAGTTGCTGGCATTGCCCTGAAAAGCAGAGCTGTCCAGCAACCGCAGCACCGCATCATTATAATAGGTGATGGCAACGGCATCGTAGGCAAAGCCCCGGTAGCTGCCCTGCGTTTCGGGGCAGATGAACGCAAGCATCGGGGCTTTGCCGGGCAGCGCCGTATTCACGACGATATCCTCGCCATCGGAGAGCTTTTCGTCCAGATTGGTCTGCAGGCCAAGATAGCCGGTTTCCCCGGTCACGGTCGTGTAGTTGCCGTCATAGGTAAGAAAGTAAAAATCGACAAATCCGATTGCCTGCTGTGCATCCTCGATATAGGCCTGAATCTCGTCCTCATCCGAGGTGCTTTTCAGAAAGCCGTTGTACAGATGCAGATAGGTCAGGTTTTTGCGCACCATCTCTTTCAGCATATTGTTGGATTTATGCAGCACCTCTTCCAGATGCGAGGTGCTTTCCTGATAGATGGTCTGCGACACAAACGAGATGTACCGGACGCTGAAACCGGCTGCCAGAAAGACCAAAAGAAGGATGGCAGCGGCGGCAGGCAGCCACTTGTGCCGGGAATGGCAGCTGCGTTTGGTTTCGTGTTTTTCGTCTGCCATTCCGCTCACCTCAGTGTCATGTAGTTTTCAGGCTCTGCAAGCGCTGCGCCGCCGTCGGAGACATAATCGCACCATGTGTCTTTTACCCACGCATCTTCGCCCGCAGACGTACCGCTTTCGCTCGCAAGCAGCGTGTCCAGCTGCTTTTCCGTTGCCAGACAGGTCACGGTAACGGTATCGTTATCCCCCAGCGGCTGCCCGTTCCGGGTGATGCCGGTCAGGGTGTAGCTGCCGCTTGCCTCTTTTACCTCCACGGCAATGCCGCTGACCACCGGCAGAGAACCGCGGTTGAAGGGCACAAACCCGCCCGCGCAGCCTTCCACAAAGGCACGGACGGTCTCTTTCAGCTCTGCGCCGGTCATGGTGCGCTGGCGGGACATCAGACCGTTCGGCATGATCATGGAAGCCGCCATTTTCTGGTTATAATCTGCCTGCAGCACACTGCCGGTAAAGCTGTTTGCGGTGGCAAGCAGCACATTGGTGCCATACACGCCGCGCAGCGTGTTCGCCATCACGGAGAAGGCAGCGTTGCCGCCGTTTGCGTGGAACACGTTGGAATAGCCCTTCCCGGAGGTCAGCACGGTCTCGTTGTCGGCAGACTCCTCATCGGCAAGGAGCTGGGCATTGAAGGCCTCATACGCCTGCTCAGCGGTAAGCTTGCCTGCGATCATTTTGGAGACAACATCCTTGGAAACGGCAAAGAAATCGTTGGAGGCAATGCGGATATACATGTGGTTTTCTTCCACCACATCGCGCACGTCCTTCAGATACTCAGTCAGGCGCAGGGGAACGTTCTGGCTGTAACTCAGCAGGTCCTGTCCATCGGAGATAATGCGGTTCTGCGCCTGTTCGGAGAGCATGACGTTCAGCACCTTCATGGCTTTTTCGCGGCGCGCTGTGTCCTGCTCCAGATCACGGTTCAATGCAACTTGGAAATAGGGGGTGGTCATGATCCACTTTTCGCCGTTCTGGCTGAAGAAGGGCAAAAAGGTGGTGTCGATGCCCTCATCCTGAAACATCTTCACACCGGCAGAGCTGCCAAAGTACATGGCAACCTCTCCGTTCCGGAACATCCCGGTCACATCGTCGTAATTCAACGCAAGATCGTCTGCCGTAAGGTGGGTATCCTGAATGAACTGCGCCATCCGCTCAAACGCCCCCGGCCATACGGTGTCGTCCAGACCCACCCGCGCGGTGCTGGCGGGGTCGCTGTAAGCGGTGCGCCACCTGCGCCCTTCCGTCGTGGTAAGCTCGGCAGCGGAAAGCCCCTGCAGGGTTTCCATGCAGGTGTAGTCGTAGGTATAATCGGCGGTAAAGCCGCAGATGCCTACCTTTTCAAATGCCTGACAGGCCGCCGCAAAGCTTGCGTAATCGGTGGGCAGGGGGATATCGTACTGCTCAAAAAGGCTGCGGTTGACCACAAAGCCGTGAGCATCCGCGCACACCGGCAGCCAGTTCACGCTGCCGTCCTCGTTTTTAAAGCTGTTGAGGTAGGTGTTGTACACAGCGCCGGCCTCATTGGTCATGGCAAGGTTCATCAGGCTGTCCTTCAGGGGAGCCGCATCGTGCAGCGAGAACCGGCAGCAGGTGATGATATCCGGCAGACCGCCGTTTTGCTGCAAAAACTTGTAAAAATCCAGATCGTTGTTGCCGACGATGAACTCAATGTTCACATCCGGCAGCTGGGACTGGACATAGGGGGCATAGGTCTCGTACAGGGTATTCGTCCACAGATACACCTGAATGGTCTGGGCGTCCTCCTGCTGCTGTACCTGTTCTGCGGTTTTTGTGCCGCAGCCGGTCAGCAGGGAAACCGCCATCACCAATGCCGCAAGCAGGGAAATAAGGCAGTGCAATGTTCTTTTGTTCACTAAATCGTTCTCCTCACAACTTTAGAGCAACTGGCGTTTTCCGGCAAAGCTGCTTTGGCCTACTTGTCGTACATCACTGCCCGCAAGAGTGTGCGCTGTAAAACCGCCCACGGAAAGGATGCCGCAAATATTTTGCGTGTGTCCTGTTTTGTACTCTCCCTCTACCGCGAAAGGGCAGAGAATGACAGAAACATAAAAATATTTTACTGCTGCCATGAAGGATTTTCAATGAATTTTCACGTATTTATACATAAAAAGCACGCATGTCCGATTTCTTTGCATCGGCGCACATGGCGGGCGGAAAACTGTGGGGGCAGCCTGCGTTACTGCACTCCACGGATGGCATCCGTCGTGATCTTGTACTGTTCCGTTACACGGGCAAACCATTCCCCGGAGCCTTCCAGTGTGCCCGCACGCAGAACCTCGGTCAGCTCATAGGCGGGCTGATAGAGATTGGTAAAGCCAAGGTTCTGGCATACACCCTTGAGCGTGTGTGCCGCACGGAATGCTTCCTGTGCGTTTCCTTCCTTCAGCGACTGCTCCAGCTTTGGATAGCTGTCGTCGTTCAAAAACATCAGCGCAAATTTACGGACCATACTCTCACGGGGCAGCCGATGAAATACCTCTTCATAGTCTGCGCCCATTTCTTTATAACACTCCTGAATCGTCATAATCCCCTGCACGGCCTTTCCTATTTCTTTCTATGTGCGGCACTGCATTGTCACAAAAGTGCCACGCGTATTTGTTGCAGTTTGTTATATTATCAATATACCATTTATTTAGTAGGATTTCAATTCATTTGCAGCGGTATTTTATAAAAATAAGGGCCGCTGTACATTATTTTGTGCAGCAGACCCCTTTGCAGGATGTCCTGCCGCTGTGAAATCTGTTTTTGACGTCCGTGCGAGTAAGCGGTACGATACGAGCATGGACCGGAACGGCAAACGGATGATACTCTTTCTCTTTTTTGCCTCGTGTTGCCAATTTAGATTTCTCCGCTCTATCCGTATATGTAACAGTGGGCTGCTCGCACAGCCCACCTTACTATCTAAAACAGCAAATTGCTGTGATTGATAGTTCTATACCTTTCCGTATTTGTCCCCGACATCCCCGGAAAACGAAAACTCAGTTTTCGTGTGGGAAATCTTTCAGCCGTCCGGCAGCGTACCGAATCCATAGGGTT